>Ga0335084_10001148_pt1 | contig 24221 bp, 30 predicted proteins | sample Lox_Sample_44_FD_206721 | JGI IMG/M metagenome (GOLD analysis project Ga0335084, IMG submission 206721) | Soil microbial communities from Loxahatchee National Wildlife Refuge, Florida, United States - Lox_Sample_4.4 | ecosystem: Environmental > Terrestrial > Soil > Wetlands | place: USA...
TCGTCACGACGGACCTGCTGGTGGAGACGGTCGATTTTGATCGATCCTACAGCTCTTATCCCCAGATCGGATACAAAGCGTTAGCCGTCAATCTCAGCGACATCGCCGCGATGGGCGGTCGGCCGGTCGCTTTTCTGGTCAGCCTGGCCGTTCCGGGCCGGACCCCGGTTCGGGCCGTGGACGAAATCTATCAAGGGATGCTGACCCTGGCCCGCCGGTATCGGGTCGCCCTGATCGGCGGAGATGTTTCCGCGGCCCGCCAAGGCCTCATGATCAATGTTATGGTTCTTGGGACGGTCGAGCACGGAAGCGCCGTGACCCGATCCGGGGCCAAGTTCGGCGACCGGATCTACGTCACCGGCACCTTGGGGGACTCCCGGGCGGGCCTGGAAATATTAAAGACGAAGAGGCGCCCGAATCCTTCCGGGATGGATTCCCGCCTGGTCCGTCGTCATTTTTTTCCCGACCCCCGTGTCGAGTTCGGCCGCCTGTTGTGCCGTCGGGGTTGGGCCACGGCGATGATAGACCTCTCGGACGGCCTGGCTTCCGACCTACGCCATCTTTGCGAAGCCAGCGGTGTGGGGGCCCGGATCGAACGGGACCGTTTGCCGGTTTCAGCCGCCTTGGCCGCCTATGCCCGCCGTTTGAATCGGTCCGCCGCGGACTACGCCCTGCGGGGCGGCGAGGATTTCGAGCTGCTTTTTACGGTGAACCGGACGAAGGCCGCGGCCACAGAGGCCGCGGCGAAGCGGATGGCCCTGGCGGTCACCCCGATCGGCGAGATCGTGTCCAAGGGGCGAGGGATGACCTGGGTTGGAAAGGGGAATCGCGAGATTCCTCTTACCGTGAAAGGCTACGAGCACTTTAAACATTCATGATCACGATTTCCTACTGGCGCGACAAGATCAAGTCCGTTCTGCATCTGGATGACAACCCTCACCGGATCGCCGCCGCCTTCTCCTTGGGGGTATTTATCTCCTGTTCGCCGTTTATCGGGCTCCATATCATCAGCGCCTTCTTTCTCGCCTGGGTCCTCCGGCTGAATCCGCTCGCGGTCGTCCTCGGAACGCTGTTAAACAACCCCTGGACCTTTGCCCCGATCTTCGGGGCCGGCCTCTGGATCGGCGTCAAAATCTACGGGAGGCACGAGCTCCTGCATCCGATCCATTGGCAGGATCTCACCATCGTGAACGCCATTCCTCAACTCGAGCCTTACCTCAAGCCGTTTCTTCTCGGAACGACCTTGTTGGGCATCATCACGAGCCTGATTGCCTATCCCTGCGCCTATTACTTTATCAAGGAGTACCGTTATCTCCGCCACCGGGCGCAGGAGACCTCCCATGTATAAGGGCTCCCTGTACGAAGGCCACGCGCTGATCGCCGATCCCATCCATGAGTACATCACGTTTACGGTTCCCTATCCGGATGCGCCGCCGGAAATCACCGAGAAACACCTTATCGACTCTCCGTGGATGCAAAGGCTCCGGTATATCTACCAGCTCCAAAGCGCCCGCTGGGTCTATCCTTCCGCCGAGCACAGCCGGTTCCAGCATTCGATCGGCGCGATGCATGTCGCCGGGCGGTTCGCCCGCCACCTCCATGCCTCGTTGACCGAGATCGTTCCGGACTGCCCGTCGGAGAATTTCATCGAGGAGCTGCTCCGTGTCACGGCCCTCGTTCACGACATCGGCCACGGTCCTTTCGGCCATTTCTTCGACGACAATTTCCTGGCCCAATTCGGGATCACGCACGAGGTTCTGGGGCAGCATATCATCCGGGAGGAACTGGGAAGCCTGATCCGAAAGATTCGACGCAGCCCCTCCGGGCCGTTCGGGCGCGGGGAGGAGATCAATCCGGACCATGTTGCCTTTCTGATCCTCAAGGATCCGCAAAAGAACAGCGCCAAGTATCCCCGCTGGCTGGTATTCCTCCAGCCGATCCTGGGGGGAATCTATACGGCCGACAACATGGACTACGTCCTCCGGGATTCGTACATGTGCGGCGTGGCGGTCGGTCCCGTCGACATCCGGCGGCTGATCCACTACACCTTTTTCACGGGCAAGGGCCTCACCCTTCACAAGACGGGGCTCTCGGCCCTTCAGATGTTTTTGAACACACGGCTGTACCTCTATTCGAACGTGTATTACCACCGGACGACGCGGGCGATCGATCTGCACCTGCGCGACATCTTCCACGATACGATCCAGAGAATCTTCCCCCATCATCCGGTCAAGGATCGCTCGGAATACCTTCAACTGACCGAGTGGTCGCTGCTGGAGGAAATCCGCCGGTGGAAGCGGTCTTCCGACCCCAAAAAACGGAAACTGTACGACGAATGGCAGCTCATCTTCCACCGGGATGTGAAGTGGAAGATGGCCTACGACATCACCCTCCCCACCCGCGGCGGCGAGCGCGGGAGGACCTTTCTCGATCAGGAGACGGTGGAGCGGAGAATCCGCGAGCAACTCCCGGCGGCCTTAAGGAAACTGCCGTTCAAAGTCGACATGGCCAACCAGGATCCGAGGCCGCTCAATCCCCTGAGCATGGGGGAGTTCCAGATATATGTTTACGATCCTTCCACGAAAAACGTATCGAAGGAGATCCTGCGGGAGTATTTTGATTTCATTCCGGCCAAGATCGTCCAGTGCCGGATCTTTACGCTGAATCATGATCACGACGCCGAGTTGGCCCGGGCCGCCGAACGCGTCCTGGGCACGGAGTCTCCCAGCAGCACGACCAATTTGTAACCCGATTGCAGGACCCTTGATCATGCCTCCCACGGAGACTGCTTGAAACGGACCCCGATCATCCTACTAACCGTCGGCCTCTTGTCGTTCGTCGTGTCCGGTATGGCGACGGCCGTCGCGCAGGATTCCGGGAAGAGCACCGATCGGCCGTTCTACCGCTACGTGGATCGAAACGGCGTGGAGGTCTTCACGGACGATCTTTCACGCATCCCGGCTAAATACCGATCGTCCGCGAAGGTGGTCGAACTGCCGCCGGCCGTCAGGATGCCAGCGTCGTCTCCGCCAACGATAACCGTGCGGCCATCCTTCACGACCCGTCTCCGAAAATGGGTTGAAAGCCAGCCCGCGGCCTACCGGGTGATGATCCTCGCGATTCTGCCCACGGCCCTTTTAAGCTTGTGGGTCTTAAAATTCTTACAGAAACTTACCGATGTCGCTTTCGTGAAAATATTTCTCCGGCTGGGGATGCTGGCGATCGTGATCTCCACGGCCTATCTCTGCTATTTTATTTATCTCCGGGTTCAGGCCGAACGGTTAGGCGGCACGATTTCGGTGGAAACCGAGACCGTTTCATCGCCCCGGCAGAGGGCCGAGGATTTGAAAAAGGACGAGACCGACCGCCTCAAGGTGATCGAGGATACCGTAAACCAAAAGTAAGCTACCGGAAAAGGGCCGAAACCATGATCGTGCTCATTCATAAATCCTGCAGCGGCCCGGCCGTCGAAACCGACACCCTGACCGCGGAGGCCTGCACCCTGCCGGTCGATGCCTTTCCATTCACCTGCTTCACCTGCCTGGAAGAAATCGCCGACGAGTCGGAATTGAGGTTCTCGGAAGAGATCCGGATGTGAGCCCCTGAAAACAAAGGATGCTTGCAGTATAGCCTTCAGACCCTGTATAGTAGAGGTGCGCACTGAAGTGGTTCAGGTGATCGCGCCCCGCACGAGCACGCGGGGTGAGGAAAGTCCGAGCTCCAGAGGGCGGGATGCTGGGTAACGCCCAGGCCTCGCGAGGGGACGGAAAGTGCCACAGAGAACAGACCGCCGACGGTGCGAAAGAGGTGGCAGGGAGCTCCAGCCATCTCGGACGCATACGGGCAAGGGTGAAACGGCGAGGTAAGAGCTCACCGCCCCGTCAGTGATGACGGGGGCACGGCAAACCCCATCCGGAGCAAGACCAAATAGGTTCCGTCTGGTCCGTGAGGGCCATAGAACGGCCCGTTCGAAATTATAAGCGAGCGGCCGGCTTCGCCGGCGCGAGCGCGGGGGGCGGGGGCATCGGTGGACCTTCGGTCCTTCTTTGCCGCACGGGCTCCCGAATATAATAGGCGGAACGGGTTGGTTGCTTGAGGTCCCGAGTAATCGGGATCCCAGAGAAATGATCGCCACCCCGGCGGAGCGATCCAAAGGGGCACAGAACTCGGCTTACGAACCGCTTCAGTGCGCATTTTTGTCTCACCGGTATCTTAACGCATTCCCATGAAGACGCAGACACTTCTTGAAAAAGCCCTAAAAGAATTCGACCGGATCAACCGTCAGGATCCCCGGCGGCAGCGGTTCGGCGGGAAGTCACATCCTCGCGAACTTATCTTTGCCAAGACGGTTTATGCCTGTGTCGAACGGCTCGATGTCTCCGCATCCGAAGCGGTGCGCCTGGCGGCGCGTTCGCACACCTTAAGGCGTTGGGAGATTCCCCGCGACCGGTATCGCATGGACGTCGGCGGGTATCATCAATGGCGTGCGGCGACGGCGGCTCATGCGGCCGATGTCGCGGACGAGATCTTAAAGCGGGTCGGTTTTTCGGACGCGGTCATACGGGAGGTCAAGCGGATCATAAACGGACATCGCCATCCGAGCGATCCGGACACGCAACTCCTGGAGGATGCTGATGTACTTGCCTTTCTTGAGATCAAACTGAAGGATTATCTGGCCCGATGGGATGAGGCGAAGGTCCGTCGGATCCTGGAAGGCACCTGGACTAAAATGAGCACGGCCGCCCGTCAAATGGCCCTGGCGATGCCGCTGGATCCGCGGGTTCGGACCCTGATGACGGGTTTGAATCCGAATAGCGATCGCAATCCCCGGCCGTGAAGCCGGGGTTCTTCAGATAAAAATTGCACTAAGGAAGGGCCATCCAATGGACATCCTCCATCCGGACCTTGAGAGCTATCTGATGCGACTCCTTCCGACTCGGGATGAGGTCCTGTCGGAGATGGAGCGGTCCGCCGAGAAGATGCGGTTTCCCATCGTCGGACCGCTGGTCGGGAGGGTTCTGAGCCAGATGGCCCGCATGATCGGCGCCGGGCGGGTGTTCGAATTTGGCTCGGGGTTCGGGTACTCGGCCTACTGGTTTTTAAAGGGGATGGACGGCCGGGGTCAGGTCGTTTACACGGATGACGAAGAAGAAAACGTACGCCTGGCCCGCGATTTCTTTAAACGAGCCGGGCTGCTCTCCCGCCTTCAGATCGAGGTGGGGGACGCCCTGGAGATCATCGATCGTCAACACGGTTCGTTCGATATCATCCTGATCGATTGCGAAAAGGCCCGTTACCCCGCGGCGTTTGAAAAGGCCGTGCCGCGAATTCGAAAAGGCGGCTTGCTGATCGCGGACAACGTGCTCTGGTCCGGTTCGGTCGTCAAGCCATCGGAAGAGCCGTCAACCCTCGGGATCCAAACCTTCAACCGACTCATTTCCACGGACCCGCAACTCTTCACGACGATCCTCCCGCTGCGCGACGGAGTTTCGATCAGCCTGAAACTCTAAACCGCCCCCCCGCGGACCGCGTACTTAATTTTCGTGACCCTCAATGAATTCCAGCAGCGAGCGATAGGCGATGGATCGTACCTCCGCTTTGCTTGGCCGGCTCGTGCTGAGGTTGGCCTCAAGCCAGGACTCTTCCTTTACGTAATTGAGCGACCGTTTGCAGATTTCCCACATCCGGTGCCGGAATTCCTCCGATAGTCCGACCTGGATGCCTTCGGATTCCAGCCGGTCGTCCAGGATCGCCAGAAGATCCATGAGGGCCTGATCGGGGGTGTAGGGTTGTTCCTGATATCCGGCCGTTTGATAAGTCATCGATTCCTGTCGGGCCTGTTCGACGAGGTCCAACATATATCCTTTTAACAATCCGATCTCATGGCCTGTCATTTCGATTCTTCCCGGTCAATTTCTTAGCCTGCGTCACGGCAGGGATCAAGTATCCCATTTTAGGGCTCGGTAAAGCAATTTAGATCCGCTAATTCAAGGGATTGGAATATAGACAAGTCCGCGCCTGGATGCTATATTTTTTTATAATCCGTCCCGAGGTTGGGAAATGCCTGAAAAGGTGTGGGTTCTCGAAAACCCGACAATAAAATCGGATAAAAAAGATGGAAGCCCCGCGAAGGTGCCGGGACCGACGGAGTCGGGTAAAAACCCCGCTCTTGCGGCCACACTATCGCTTTGGGTCTGGGGAACGGGCCAGGTTTACAACCGGGAATGGAAATGGGGCCTCCTCTTTATTCTCCTGATGGCGAATTTCTACGGGGTCCCGTGTCTGGTCATCGTCTACTGGCCTATTCTTGCCCCTTATTTGGAAACCTTTCATATCACCCGGTCCAATGCCTTGATGGGAACCGGAGCCTTCTGGCTGACGGGTCTGATGGTTTGGATATTCAACGTTCTCCATGCCTATTACGGCGCCGAAAAAAAGCGGACCAGGCCCTTTGAGGGCATCAAACATCCCATGCTGGTTGCGCTCTGCTCCTTCCTGCTTCCCGGTTGGGGGCAGCTTCTCAACGGTCAACCGAAGAAGGCCTTTTTCTTTCTGATCTTCGCCGCCGCCGGCTTCGCCGCCGTGACGGCGCCGGTTTCAATCTTTTTCATCTGGCCGATGCTGGCGACGATTGACGACCGAATCGCGGTCGAGTGGATGGTCGTCGCGGCCGCGGGAATTTCCCCCCTCTTTTTTTTGATGTGGATGATCGGCCTCTACGATGCGGTGAAGGTCGGTCTGGATCCGGTCAAGAAGGAGTCCTTGCGCAACCGGTTCGGGTACGCCATCAATCGGATCCGGATCAAGGGGCTGGCCCGAGGCGTCCTTCCTCAGATAAAGGTTTTTCTGATGCTGGCGTTGTTTCTCGCCTTGACTTCAGCCCTCGGCTATTTCTATTTTCCCTTAAATAACTATGCCCCGCTCCTGCGAAGCCTTGAGTTGACGACGGAAGATCGGGGGATGGTTCTGACCCCTTATCTCATCGGCCATCTCGTTGATACCTTGACTCCGGGTGGATCTGTTCATTCCGAAGCCCGATTGCCAAAATCCCCTCATACCCCGCCGGCCGCGAATCGCTAGGAAGACGGGCTTATTTGGCTTGAAGGAAAACGCATTTCAAATATTGCGTCTCCGGAATGGCCAGATCGATCGGATGGTCCCGGCCCTGGGTGCGCCAGGCCGTGATATAAAAGGATCGTTCGGCATCGGCGGCGGCCGAAACGAGAATCTCTCGAAACAAGGATTGGCCGATCAAATGCGAACAGGAACAGGTTACCAGAACCCCGCCCGGCGACAGCAGCATCATCGCCAGCCGGTTGATTTCTTTGTATCCACGCACGGCTTCCTTGACTTTTTGACGGCTTTTGGCGAAGGCCGGCGGATCAAGGATGACACAATCGAAGCGCTTCTTCGCTTTGTATAGCCGACGGAGCCCGTCAAAAACGTCCTCTTGAAGATACGTGCTGGCGGAGGCCAGGCCGTTTCGTCGGGCGTTGGCCTGAGCCTCAGAGACGGCCTTTTCCGAACTGTCCAGACCGATCACCTCTCCTGCGCCGTACCGTGCGGCATGGAGTCCCCATGCGCCGGTGTAACAGAAGGCATCCAGCACGCGTGCGCCTCGGACCATCCCATCGAGGCAACGGTAATTCTCGGATTGATCCAGAAAGAAACCGGTCTTCTGCCCTTCCCAGACATCCACCTCAAACGAAAGGTCGTTTTTCCGTATGACGAGAGGGGACGGTAGCGCCCCGTAGAGAAGCCGTTTATCTTGGACAAGGCCTTCGAGCGCCCGGCTTGCGGTGTCGTTGCGCGCCACCACGGCGGCCGGCCGAAACCGTTTGATCAAGATCCGAAGCACCGGCTCGGTCAAACGGTCCATCCCGGCGGTCAGGAACTGGACCACCCAGACGGGACCGTATCGGTCGATGATCAAGCCCGGGAGGCCGTCGGCCTCCCCGTAGACGACCCGGCAGGCTTCTTCGCCGCCGAGCCACTGGCCGCGGAGCGCCTGCGCCTGAGATATTTTTTGTTCCAGGAAATCCTCGTTGATCTCCGTCCGCTCCCGATTCAAGAGCCGGACCGCGATGAGCGATCGGGGGTTGAAGTACCCGCGGCCGATCCATTCTCCACGATGGTTTTGGATATCCACCGCTTGCCCGGGTTCCAGTTCCTTCGGCAGCCGGGTCAATTCATTCGAAAAAATCCAGGGATGGCCGGTCTTCAATCGCTTAACGGCATGGGCTTTGATTACGAGGATGGGGAGCGGTGACATCGTATTTATAGGAACTCAAACTCCAAAATGGCTTTGATCACCTGATCGTCGCTGCCCTTGGTCAGTCCGAAACCGTATCCGATGTCCAGATTGACGCTGCGGGAAAATTTGAGTCCCAGACGCGGGAAGATATAATGCTGCTGCTGGCTTTTGGGGTCCAGATGGCCCAACGGACCCATATCGCCGTAGAATTCGACGCCAGGCGTCAGGCGGGGAGACGCCCTGTAGTACAGACCCGTGGCGTACTGGAATTCCATCCCTTGGTCGACCTCGGGTCCGCTGACGTCTTTTTCAAATATTGGATTGACCACGATGGAGAATTGGCCCAGGTCTTTTTCAAGAATAACCCGTGCCTCGAGCTCTTCGTTTGCGCTGTACTTCTCGCGGGGAAGGTTGTACTCGACTTCGATCGCCCCGTCGAGAAAGCGCTCGCCCTGCTCAAAAAAGCGATACCGCGAAACGACCGCCCGCGCCTGGACGTATCTGAAATCCCCGTCTTTCGGTTGTTGAAAATCGGCGTAACCCCCGATGGTCCAGTGGTCCGTCAGTCCGTATTCGACCTCCAGCGAATGCTGTTGAAGGCCCTGTTTGTCCAAGAGCTCCCCGAAGTAATCGTAGGAATGTTCCGATTTGGCGGTATAAGTCCACCAATAGGCGAGCTCCGTCTCTCCTTCACCCGGCGTTGAATAGAAATAAACTTTGAATTCGATCGCATGGGTTTGGGTCGAGAACGCCAAGACGAGCCATACGGCCAGGATGAGGCCAAGCTTCATTCTGAACATCCGGTCTCTCCTTTCATAGGGGCTCGCGTCGCCCCCTCCATCGGCAAAGCCGGATGGAGCCTCCCCATCCCGCACGCTTTGCGAGCTGGTTTATTTATGGATCAGCCTCGATCAGGATCATCCCGTCCATTCCATGATGACTGGGAATGCGGCACTGGAAGTCAAACTCTCCCGCGGGCGGGGAAAGGAGTTTGATCCGGGCCGTCTTGCCGGGGGCGACGTCGACCACCTCGATATTGCGGCCCCGGACCGTGTTTTGACCGATTTCGACCTCGACCATCTGATCCTTGAGAAGCTCGGACCGGAACTGATGAGGTTCGTGGCCTTCGTTCTCGATCACCAGTTCGAGGGGTCGATTCGCCTTGGCCTCAATCCGACGGGGAGTAAAGCTGTACTCTTCCGCCTTAATCTCGACCGTTTGCCAGGGTTGCTGGGCCAAACCTGATCCGAGCAGTGCCCACCCCAATGCGAGCACAACGGCCGCCAATTTTTTCAAGAACGATTTCATCCGGGGTCCCAATGAACAGATTCGCGCTACATTGGCAAACTTCAGTCCGTTTGTCAATCTTCGCAAAAATTCTCCAAGACTGGATCGAAGCTCACCGGATCTGAAGACGCCCTCTCATTCCTTCTTGATAGTGATCCTTCGGTGCTTTGGCATGGCAGGCGATAGAAAACTCTCCCGGTTTCTCCGGGGTAAAACGAAGCACGGCGCGGGCCTTGGGAGGAATCTCAAGCTCGGTCACGCCGAGCGTGCCGGTGATAATCCCGTTGTTTTCCACATCCACGGTCAGCGTCTGCAGCGCCTCGGTAATAAACTCGTGCATGACCGTTCCGTCATTGATCAGGGTGAGCTCAACCTCCTCGCCGACCTTCAGCCGGATCTCGGCCGGTTCGAAATGATATTCCTGAAGCCGGACCGTGATTCGCCGGAGGTCTCCGTCGGATTTTTTCGCGTCCGGCCATGCCGGCCCGGCCCCGATCAGAATCAGTCCCGCGACCCAGATCCATCCGATTCGCTTCATTCTCCTTCTCCTTTGAACCACATTTCATACAGCGGCCACCCGATCAGAAGCAGCGCGCTCGTTTCCATGCCGGCCCAGCTGGCCATCTGAAGATGGGCAAAACCGGGGGCGACATATTTGATCAGCCAGGGGCTGGCCAGATCGGCCAGCGTGCTGCCGAAGGCCAGCAGGACCACGGCGAACTTCCATCGTTTCGGGACGGCGGCGCCGATGAACAGATGCGTCAGGACCAGCAGGATCAGTCCCTCGATAAAGGCGTGAGAATGGGCGTCTTCCAACATCTGGCCGATGGGCTGGCCGAAGGCCTCTTCATCGAGGTCGGAGCCCCGGTAATGGGACACGATGGCGTTGTAATTCGGCCCGACCCGGAGACATCCAAGCAACGCAATCGTAAAATAGCCGATGAACGCGAAGATCAGAAATCCGGTATAGATGATTTTGATCTCCGGAGAACTGTTCGCGATCCGGAATCCCTTTTTGCTGAAATCCTTCATGGGGAACTCTCCGCGTGGATGCCATAAACAACGTGAGCGAGGGCCAGGGCTTTTTTCACCGCGTAGGCCGTGGAGCGGGAGGAAAGAGTCGCGCCGCTGATGCCGTCAATGTCCCGGCCCAGCTTCAAAGGCGCGTCCAGGGTCTTTCCGATAAATTGATTGATGAAACGTTTGGACCGGATCTCCGAGCCGCGCGATTCACGGTAGGTCAGGACCTCGATCCCGATGAGCCGGCCTTGAGGATCGACCCCGACCATGAAGGTGATCGGCCTCTCCTTTCCGATGACGTTGAGGACGACCGCGTACCCGATCGTCACCGCGGAATCCGAACCGGTCCCTCGATAGAACGTGTAAACATTCTCCTCGATCCGTTTTTCCAGCCGCTGGCTGATTTCGGCCGCCTGTGGATCGGTGAGGGTCACCGTTTCCTTCTTAAACTCCCGGCCTTCCGGCATCATCAGGCGAAGGGCTTCTTCGTCCGTCAGGTAGACCGTTCCGGACACGGCGGGCGGTTTCAGAACCAGAAGTCCCGCCGCGGCCATCAAGCCGACGAGAAACCGTCGCCGGTTCAATCCTCCCGAGCAAACCCGTTTCCAATTCCGGGTGGTCTTAATCGAAAAGCTCCCGGCCCGGACTTCAAAGAAGCAGGCTTCTACTTCCTCCTGCAAATCCAGCAGGGCCCTTCCGGATCGGGCTCCCAAGACAAAAGCGGCCGTTGATAACGCGTCGGCCTCGGTCGCCGTGGGCGCGATCACGGTGACGCCGGCCGATCCGGCTGCAGGGTAGCCTGTGCGCGGATCGCAGATGTGGCCGTACCGTCTTCCTTCGTAGTTGAAGAACTGTTCATAGGCCCCGGAGGTTGCAATGGCCCGATCACGTATTTGAACGGTCTGGATGATCCTGCCGGAACCGCTCGGATCCCGGATTCCGACCCTCCAGGCATCGTGATGTTTTGAAGGGCCCAAGGCAAAGGCCGTGCTCCCGCAGCTGACCCATGCACGGTTGATCCCGTTTTCTTTCAGGACGGCGACGGCCCGGTCCACCGCATAACCTTTTCCCATCCCGCCCAGGTCGATTTCCATCCCGGGTCGACGGAGAGTCAATTCAAAACGGACTTCGTCGATACAGACCTGCCGATAACCGAGACGCTCGATCGTCGCCTGAATCCGTTCCTCGTCGGGCGGAACCGTACGCGGCCCTTCCGGTCCGAATCCCCACAGCCGGCTCAGCGCTCCGGCCGTCGGATCGAAGGCCCCTTCCGTCAAGACGGCATACCGCAACGCCTCGGCGATGACCCGGCCGACCTCGGGATTGATCCTTATTCTGCACGGGCCGTTGCAGCGGTTGATCCGGGAGATTTCGCTGCCGGGTCGGAAGCGGGACAGGAGCGATTCAACCCTCTCGATCTCCTGATCGGCCGCCTCGACCGCCCGACGCTCATCGGGGGGAGTTCCATGGGCCCTGATCTCCCAAGGGGCTCCCATATGAATCCGTTTCAATTGCAGCATCGTTAGAACATGAACGCCATCCCTAGGTTTGTGCGATGCCCGGTTTGATCGGCCCCATCGCGCCAGCGCTCCTGGTCGATCTTCAGCGCGACATCTCGGTGGGGAAAGTAGGTGATGCCGTAGGTGATCACCCGGCGGTCGTTGGCCTCATCGGCCGGGCCGGTCGCGGCCGCGGCCCCGCCCGCAACCTTGGCCTGGGTGTTAAAATGCTCGATCCGACCGAATAAGACGAGGTCCTGTTCGGTGCCCGGAAGGAGGAGGGGCAAGGTGTGAAGGGCGATCTCGGCCATTCCGCCGGTCATCTCCTCTCCAATGGTTTGATCCAGCGCGGTCGAAAGGTCCTCGGTTCCGCTGACATGGGTCATGATGTAGGTTCCGCGCGCCTCGAAAGGCCCACGGCGGGCATGAAGGTCCAGATCCCAAAGGGACACGGCGACGCCTTTCGGCACGACCGAGGAGCACGGCGCGATGCAGGAGTTCTCGGTTCGCTGGCTTGCCCCTCCGGTATAGTAAGAACCTCCCACTTGAATCCCGGGCAGCCCGACATATTCGATCCGGCCCACGACCGCCATCTGATCCGCCCCTTTTAGATCCTCGGACAACGGGACGATCTCGCCGAGTCCGTTATTGGCACTGAATTGACTCGCGTCCAACCCCGTCACATAGTAAACCCGCGCGTTGAGTCCAGAGGACAGGCTGCCGACCAGCCCCGCGCCGCCTTCCTGCCAAGTGGTTGGAATCAGGAAACGCTGAACATACGGACGCTCGACACTGTAGAACTGCGTGGGTTCATGAAACTCGTTGAGATCCCCGACCGGCATGAGTAGGCTGCCCACTCGAGCCTGGAGTCCGGGGGTCAGGTCGAACTCCAGGTAGCCGAACTCCAGTTCTATTTCCTGCCCGGCGTGTTCCCATTCCACCTCACCCTGAAATCGGATCCGGTCGTTGAACGGCACGCCCCAGCCGAGAACCAACCGATGGAAGTCCATGGTTGTCCGGTCATCCGTCGATGGAAACCCTCCGCGGTCTGAATTCACAAACGGGCTGTTGTAGTGCATTTCGCCGTAGCCGTAAAAACTGATCTTTGTGCCTTCTTCGGATTCGGCCGCGGCCATTTCATCCCGGCCGAGACCCACACCCAGACAAACCACCATCGAAAGAAGAATCAATCGTTGTTTCATCGAAAACCTCCTTATGAGCCCCGTCTTCGGGGTGGTTGGGGCTCTGGGTTCTCGATTGACCTCGGGCCGTAGGTGGTTCTTGATCGTTTACGCTTAAATAAACGGTGTCAATCCAAAATAAAAAAGCCCGCGTCCTTCGGCGTGACATGGACGTGGGCTCTGGGTTGAAACCGCTGGCCGCTTCCGGGGATTACAGTCGAACCGTTACTGTTTTCGATCCTCCATTGAAATTAGACAGCGGGATCAGCGCCAGTCGTTTACAGCGCCTGCATTTAAGTTCGATCGCGGAGCCCACCAGCTTTGCGACCAGACTGCCGCATTCGCACCGAACTTCATGTGAGTTCGGTTGATCCGAGGCCGCTTTGTGTTTCCCGTTGGTTTCCATGTCCATCCTTACTGTGCCAGATCGTGGCGTTGCCGCCGGAGCCAAATCAGGGTGATGGGAAAGTAAAAGAGATAGAAGAGGGCCTGGATCAGCGAAGGGCTGGAACGATACCCAAAAATACCCGCGACCAGAGACCCCAAAAGCGAACGCTCGCTCAAAAACCAGGAAGTGTTCCAGATCGGTTCCATCAACGGAGGAACCAGTCCCACCGAGACCAGCTTTCCGATTCCCGAGGAGAGCATGCCGGCCGCCATAAAAAGGAGGATGAACCCGCTCACCCGGAAAAACGGTCTCAGGTCGAGGTGGCCGAAGCCCTTGAAAAAGAGCCAGGTCATCAGGACGCCGAGCCCGACCCCCAGAAGTCCGCCCATCACCGGAGGGGCGACCGAAGTTATCCCTCCTCCTTGCAAGAAGAAACCCCAGAGAAAAAGGACCGTCTCCATGCCTTCACGAAACACACCCACAAAAGCCAACGTGGCCAGGGCCCACAGCCGGTTCTTGGAAATCGCCAGTTCCGCCTCGTGTTGAAGCGCCCCTTTGATCTCCCGGGCGTTGTGATGCATCCAGATCACCATGTGAGTCAAAACGCCGGTCGCGAGGAACAGGATGGCCGCTTCAAATATATCCTCGCCGATGTCCTTGAAGAACACGGACAGGTAATCGGACATTCCCGCGAAGATCAGGCTGGCCAAAACCGCCCAGAGCGCGCCCCAATACACAAAGCGAAACTGTTTGGACTGGCCGATCTTGTTCAGGTAGGTTAACAAAATACCCACGATCAGGGCGGCCTCGATGGTTTCTCTCCATGTAATGATAAACGTTCCAAGCATTCCGAGGGTTTCCTATCTATTATTTATAGGGTCTCGCTGGGAAGATTTCCTGAGACTCTGCACGCGGGCCTCTACTCGGCAATGACCTTTCCCTGGGCCGTGTCCGGATGGAAGTCCCCGAAGAAGTCATAGCTGCCCGGTTTAAGCGGGGGAAGGAAGATCGTGATGGATTGGCCGCCGCGCACGACCCTTTCCCGGTTGAGACTGAAGCTTTCGAATTCCTCGGCGGTTTCATCCTCATTGCTCACGAGTAATTTCACCTTCGTATTGGCCTTCACCCTGACCTCGGAGGGGGAGAAGCGATGATCCTTGATGAGAATGCGGATCCCATCCTCCGCGTCCGCCGTGCCGAGGAGCCATAGCCCGAGCCCGAGTAGGAGACCAAAATGCAAGGCCGCGCCCCTCTTCATCCTTGTTCGCCGGTTCGTATCGGGAAAAACGGTTCGTCGTTTCATGTCAGTGGGTTTTTGGGGGATGATCAACGGGGGGCCGCCTTCTGCCAATCCCGACACTTTTCCCAATCGATGCAATGTCCGAAGAGCTCCAGCCGGTGATGGCTGAGTGTGAAGCCGTGCCGGGCGGCCATTTTTTCCTGAAGCCGTTCGATGGCGGGAGATTCAAACTCGATAATCTTGTCGCATTTATCACAGATCAGGTGATCGTGGTGCTTTTTGTTGATCACATTGTCGTAAATCGTCCGGGTATCGTCAAAGTGCCGTTGCTGTCCGATGCCGACTTCGCACAAAAGGTTCAAGGTCCGGTAGATGGTGGCCAGGCCCATTCGTTGGCGCCCCTTCCGGGAGATCTGGTGATGCAGTTCTTCGGCCGTAATATGATCCACCTTGAGAAAGGCTTCCAGGATCGTTTCCCGCTGTTGAGTCAGTTTGAGTTGCTTCTCGGCCAGGTAGTCTTTTAATCGAGCGACTTCTTTGTTCAAGGGCAGTGCCTTGGTCATTTCACACCCCCGGGTGTTCGTTGAAATTGATTCTGATTCTCAAAATACAGGAGCGGCGGCCCGTTTGTCAAGCAGATTTGTGAATCGAAAAAAGGCCGGGCGGATTATCTTGCGAGATAGAATTCGATGAAGAGCAGCGCAAACCAGCCGATTTGGAGGATGAACCAGCCGCCGATCAGGATGAACTCCAGCGTGGTGTTGAATGAAATGGAGAAGTTTTCGGCGGCCATGGTGTAGACGTCTTCGAGGATGTCCAGTTTCTCGTTGATATTCTTCCGCCACTCCTCGAGGTGGAATTTTTTCGAGATGAGGGCATACAGCCGGGCCGTGTACCAGTCCCCGATCAATTTGATGCTGTGTTCGATCGCCTGGGATTCCAGGATGGAGGTGGTCCGGGTCTGGATGATCTCCCGCAGCACGGACCGTACCTGCTTGGACCGGAGCCAGGACTGTTCCGGACGCCGGCGGAGCAACTGGAGGGTGGTTTTCAGCCGTCCATCCAGCTCCTCGTCCAGCATGCGGGATTTCAAGAGCTGAAGGTTGGTGATTTCGAACAGTTCGATATTCGCATCAAAGTCTCCATGAGGGTCGAAAATGAAGGCCCCGTCCCAGTCTACCACCGTCAGATCGTCCTTGCCGTATTTGAGATTCGACCGGAGGGTCGCTTTGATTTCTTCCTCGTCCAGGAGGATCTGCTCCTTTTTAAGCAACGCGGCGATCTTTTCGCCGTGAAGCGCCAGGAACATCTCGGGATCTCCTTGATAATCCGAAATGCAGTAGACGCTGTATTCTTCGTCGAATTCCGGGTTGCACTGAAACTCGTTCAGGAAGCGACGGCTCTCCAGCAGCAGGTCCCGGTTGAGCTCGAACAGCGGCTCCGCCGCGAGATCCTGAAACTCGAACGTGGCTTCGACGATGACGGTGTCGGGGACATAGGCCTTGACGACAAAAGTGGCTTCCCGGTCGCGGATCTCGCCCTTTTGTGTGCGGATGATCGCCTGCTTCGGAATGACGTCGGGATAGTTGGGAGAACTTTTGAGCACGCGGCTTTCGACGATCGCCGTGGCCTCCAGATTCAATCCGGTCTGACCCACCAGGAAAGTGACACAACGGCCTTTCAGGGCCATTTCCTGTCGCCCGTTTTCCATAAACGCATCATACGCAGCCGCCGGATGGGTGTCAAGGAAAGCGGCGGAGCTTGCCAGTTTTGTCTTGACAAATCATTACCCCTGGCCTACTATCTGCGTATGCTTCCATCCAAGAAAACCTCGTCTTTTCCAACCATTCAAGACATCTGGGAGCGATACCGTCCGGACCTGCTGAAGGTGGAGGCGCAGATCCAAAAAAACCTTTCGTCGGAAGTTCCGCTCATCAATCAGGTGGCGCAGTATATCCTCAACAGCGGCGGCAAACGAATCCGGCCGCTTCTGATGATCCTGTCGTCCAAGCTCTGTCCGTCACCGGGCGAAGACCATATTTTGCTGGCGGCCGTCGTGGAATTCATTCACACCGCCACGCTGCTTCACGACGACGTGATCGATGAAGGGAACCTTCGGCGGGGGAAAAAAACGGTGCGAACGCTGTGGGGAAACCACGCGAGCATTCTGGTCGGGGATTACCTTTATGCCACGGCCGTGGCCAACGGCCTGAGCCTGAACAACCAGGAAGTGAACCTCAATCTGCAAAGGGCGTGTTCCCAGATGATTGAGGGAGAGATGGTCCAGCATGCCTACAACAGCGACTTGGCGATTACCGAGTCGGACTACCTTCGAATCATCCAACATAAAACGGCCAGCCTGATCGCCGTATCCTGTCATCTGGGAGGGGTTGTGAGCGGCGGATCACCCGAACAGAAAGAGGCCCTGTATCAATTCGGACAAAACCTCGGAATGGCCTTCCAGGTTGCGGATGACACGTTGGATTATATCGCCCAGACGCAGCGGCTGGGTAAGACGCTCGGGGCGGATCTCCGGGAAGGCAAAGTCACGCTCCCCCTGATTCATCTGCTGCGGAATTGTTCGGATGAAGAGAAGGATCGGGTCACTCATACCTTCGGGGTGAACGAATCGTCCGATAAACAATTTGATGAGATCCTGGACCTGATGCACCGTCATGGATCCATCGAGTACGCGTTTTCCGTGGCCCGGGGATACATCCAAAAGTCCGCCGGTATCCTGGAATCGTTCGGCCCTTCCGTCCACAAAGCGGCGATGGAAGTGGTCGCGGATTATGTCGTCTCCCGCGATCATTGATTCCGCGATCGACTCCGATGCAAGCACCCAAACCCCATCCGTTGGTTGAATTAGCCCAAGAAGCCATCCATGAATATCTGAGCCGGCGGATCGTGATGCCCCCACCCGTTTCCCTGGCCGGGGCTTTTTCCAGGCCCGCGGGCACGTTTGTTTGCCTGAAGAAAAACGGCCAATTGCGCGGTTGTGTGGGTACCTATGAGCCCGCGCGGGCTACGGTGGCCGAAGAGGTGGTTCATAACGCGATTGCCTCGGCCACCCGCGACCCCCGTTTTAGTCCCGTGATCTTGCCGGAGTTGAAGGAGATCGACTGTTCGGTGGACATTCTTTCGATTCCGGTCCCAACCGCCGCGCAGGACTTGGATCCCCGGCGATTGGGGATCTTGGTTGTACAGGGTCCGAGGCGCGGCTTGTTGCTGCCGGATCTGGACGGTATCCAGACGGCAGAGCAACAGATCCGGGAGGCGAAGCAGAAGGCCGGCATCATGACCGATGAGGCGGTCGAGCTTTACTCTTTTACCGTGCAGCGGTTCCGCTGATGGCGCATCGGCCGCGTTCCCGGTCCGTTCGGGCCGGGGAGAGGCCGAAATAAAATCTTAGGTTTAGTCCCTTTCCCGGCGGAGGTTCCACGCCGTTTTACCGGGTGGGAGCTTCGATCATCGTTTCGGAGGGTTCCGATGGCTGTTCTCTTACCGTTTCAAGGCCTTCGTTTCAATGCCAATAAGGTCAAAGATCTTCGCAAGGCGGTCTGCCCGCCGTACGACGTCATCGATGGCCCGGCACAGGACCGCTATTATCACGCCCACGAGTACAACATCATTCGGGTGGAATTGGGCAAGGAGAACCCCGACGACAGTCCGACAAACAACCGCTACACCCGGGCCGCGGCGTATTTGAAAGATTGGGTTAAACAGGGAGTGCTCGAAAGGGATTCCGAGCCGTCCCTGTATTTATACAAACTCGATTACCTTTTGCCGACCCAGGAGAAGAAAACACTGAAGGGTTTCTTTTCTCTGGTTCAACTGGAGGAAATCGGAAAAGGAAAGATTTTTCCGCACGAGTTTACCTTTCCAAAGGCCAAACAGGATCGCCTCCGGCTGATGCGAGCCTGCCAAGCCAACACCAGTCCCATTTTCATGCTTTATTCCGACCCGGGCGGTGATCGGATCGCCGGGTTGGAACGTTCGGTCGATGAAGCCCATCCGCTGATCAATATCGTCGGCGAAGAGGAGATCCGCCACCGGCTCTGGAAGATTTCAACGCCGTCTGTGGTGGATACCCTGTGCGACTCCATGAAGGATCATCCCCTGTTTATTGCGGACGGCCATCATCGCTATGAGACGGCCCTGACCTTCATGGGCGAAATGAGGGCCAAGGATCCCTCCCCGGGGCCAAAACCGTACGAGGCCGTTTTTATTTTCTGCTCCAACATGGATGACGCCGGCATCTCGCTGCTGCCGATTCACCGAGTCATCCTGAACCCGCTGCCCTGCGATCTAAAAACCCTGAAGCATCGGTTGGCGCAGTCGTTTGACGTGACCCATATGGACTTCAATAACACCACGGAATCCCGGGTTCGGAAAAAACTTTTCGAGGAGATGTCGAAGGCGGGCCAATCCGCGACCGTCTTCGGCCTGTACGCCGGGAGCGAGCCCTCTTTTCATTTATTGAAGCTGAAACCGGAGTTTGCGCCCAAGACCTCCAAGGCTCTGGAGGGGTTGGATGTTTCGATCTTTCAAAAAAACATCCTGGAAGGCGCATTGGGGATTACCGACCCCGCGGCCAAGAAGGAAGGTCAGGTCCAGTTTGTCAAAGACGAAGAGAAGGCGATCAAGGCGGTCCAAAGCCGTTCGGCCGGTCTGGCCTTCTTCCTCAATCCGACCAAGATCCGACAGGTGCGGGACGTGGTCCTGGTCGGAGACCGCATGCCGCAGAAATCCACTTATTTCTATCCCAAGCCGCTGACGGGGTTGGTGCTGAACAAGTTTTGAGGATGTCTTCCCCCTGATCCGTGTAACTTTCTCCCGGGATGCGGGATGCACACAAAGAGCAAGATGAATTCATCCGTTCTAATCTTATTAGAAAAGGAGCCATCGTGGAAAAGGATCCGGTCTGCGGGATGATGATCGACGAGAAAAAGGCGGCGGGGAATTCCGTTTATAAAGGCACGACGTATTATTTCTGCGCGAAGAGCTGCAAGGAGAAGTTCGACAAGAATCCGGAACATTACCTGGCGCTGAAGTAAATCGCCCCGAGGCCAACGCCATGGTACCGCGTATCTCCGTCATCATCCCGACGCTCAATGAAGCCACGGTCATCGAGAAGACAATGGCGGCCTTGTCGAAACGGGATGGTCTGGAACGGATCGTTGTCGACGGACACAGTTCGGATGACACGCGGGCGTTGGCCGGACCGTATGCGGATAAGGTTCTGTTGACGGAGGCCGGCCGGGGCCGGCAGATGAATGCCGGAGCCCGCGCGGCGGCCGGCGAGGTGTTTGTGTTTCTTCATGCGGATTCTTGTTTATCGGATGACGCTTTTCGTGAACTGATCCGGGCGCTTGAAGATCCCGACGTTTTGTGGGGAGCTTTCCGTCTGGGGATTGATTCCCCACGAAGGATCCTGCGCCTTGTGGCGGCGGCGGCCAATTGGCGGACCCGCCTGACCGGGATCCCATACGGGGACCAGGGAATCTTCGTGCGCCGGTCGGTCTTTGAACAGTCGGGCGGGTATCCTGAAATTCCGATCATGGAGGATCTCGAGTTCGCCCGACGACTCAAGAGCCTGGGGAAAGTCAAGTTGCTGTCCCGACCGATCGTGACTTCATCCCGACGGTGGGACAAAGAAGGGGCGGGTTACACCACGTTGCGCAACCAGATCTATGTGGTGCTTTATTATCTGGGCGTCTCCCCGGCCCGATTGGCACGGTGCTACCGGACCGTCCGATAAGAGAGGTTGCATGCCTTCCCCCTCCAGCCCGTCTCGCAATAAGATCGATCCCTCGGTCTTCATCGCAGAAACGGCCACCGTTGTGGGCGACGTTTCGATCGGAAAGTCCTCCAGCGTCTGGTTCTCGGCCGTGGTTCGCGGCGATATCGCCCCCATTCGCGTGGGGGAAGAGACCAACATCCAGGATGGGGCGGTTCTTCATGTCGGACACGGATTTCCCTGTGTGATCGGAAGCCGCGTCACGATCGGCCACGGCGCGATGGTGCATGGGGCCACCGTCAAGGACGGAGCGATGATCGGGATCGGAGCGGTCGTCTTGAACGGTGCCGTCATCGGCGAGAACGCGCTGATCGGCGCCGGCGCGGTGGTGACCGAAAATACGGTTATCCCTCCCGGTTTCCTGGTCACGGGGATTCCCGGCCGGCCCATTCAGCCCATCCGTCCCGAACAACGCGACTATATTCTGAAAGCCGCAATCAACTATGTCCGGTACGCGCAGGACTATAAACGGGCCGTTCAAGGACGCGCCCGACCCGCGAAACGAAAACCATCCTTCAATCAGAGGAGAAAATCATGAAGACCGAACATCAATACGGCTATTCCAAAACGGTGAACGTTCCCTACGAAGAAGCCTTGGTGAAGATTGCGGAGGAGCTTAAAAAAGAAGGTTTCGGGGTGCTCACTGAAATCGACGTCAAGGAAACGCTCAAAAAAAAGCTGGGGGTGGATTTCAAAAAATACAAGATTTTGGGGGCATGCAATCCGAACCTCGCCTATCGGGCCCTGAGTCAAGAAACCGAACTGGGATTGTTTCTCCCCTGCAACGTGATTGTTTATGAAAACGAAATGGGAAAGACCGTGGTCTCGGCGATCAATCCGATCGTCGCGCTCAGCCGGATCGATAACCCCCTGCTGGAACCTATTGCCCAGGAAGTATCGGTCCGCCTCCAGAAAGTCGTTGCGGCATTATAAGAAATTTATTTTAATTCAATTGGTTAGGCTTCCTTTGTGGTTTGACAGGAGGGGGAGTTCTGTTATACTAAAAATAGGATTGGGATGGAACTGTCCATGTAAAACCCGTAAGATCCGTTAAACTTCCTCCCGATCGATTTCCCGTGATACACCGAGGCATGTGATGTCGAAGGCCAGAATACTCTTAATCGAGGATAATCCCCTCCAAGCCAAACAAACCCAGGCTGTCGTGGAGGCGGGCGGCCATGAAGTCATATTGGCCGAGAATGGAGGGACCGGATTCCGATTGGCCAAGACCCAACCCATCGATCTTGTTTTATTGGATGTCGTCCTTCCTGATTTTTCCGGAGCACAGATCTGCCAGTGGTTGAAGCGGGACGAGTCGACCCGTTCCGTACCCGTCATTATGCTGACCTCCAAGGGCTCGGTGGAAGACAAAGTGGCCGGTTTGCAGATCGGAGCGGATGATTACGTTCCCAAGCCGTTCAGCGATAAAGAGTTGCTGGCACGGATTCAGGTTTGCCTGCGGACAAAAATGCGGGAAGACGAGCTTCGGGGCGCCAATGATCAACTCGAAAATCAATTGCTGGATGTCAGACAGAGGGCGATTACGGACGCCGGCACCGGACTTTACAATCGACGGCATTTCTTCGAACTGCTGGATCGAGAGTTCTCTCGCGCCAAGCGATTTAACGAACCCTTTAGCTGTCTCATGATGGATATCGACCATTTCAAGGAAATCAACGATTCCTTCGGCCATCCGATCGGGGACAAGGTCCTGGTCGAAATCGCAGGGATTCTGAAACAGAGCGTGCGATTGATCGAGGTGGCGGCTCGATACGGAGGAGAGGAGTTCGTTCTCTTGCTCCCCAAGACCCGCCCGAACGAGGCGATTAAACCCGCCACCCGAATCCTTGAAAGCGTTTCCTCGCTCCGTTTTCCAGGGTTTCCGCCGGACCGGATCATCACAATCAGCATCGGAATTTCCGGGCTTCCCGATTCCTTGATCGCCTCCAAGGAGGATCTCATTCGATCCGCCGATTTCGCCCTGTATAAAGCCAAACGGGCGGGAAGAAACCGCATCGAGTTGAGCGACGGGGGGGAATTGACCAAGGGTAAGGTTTAGCCCCCCTGCATGTAGGACAGCCGCACCCTTTTCCCTTTTAAATCCTCCTGCGCTTTACGATAGCGTTCCGGTGTACCGATGTCCATCCAATAATCCCCGAACTCGTGACCGAGAAGCCGCTCCCCCTTTTGAAGCATCTCCAGATAGGCATCGATGATGGTGGAGAAACCTTGATCGGGGATATAGGAGAGGACGCGGGGATCCATCACGTGGATGCCGGCGAACATCCTTTTGGCAAGGGCCTTTCCCGTCCAATCCGGTCGGCCCAGAAATTGGCGGATCCGGCGCTGCGGGTCGATGCCGACCGCTCCCCATGAATCGACCTCCGGATCTTCCCTCAGGACCAGGGTGGCCGTGCCATTTTGGCGCTGATGAAATTCGACGAGCCGGTCCAAGCGGATCTCCACCAAGATGTCGCTGTTGATCACCAGAAAAGGTTCGTCGGAGAAGAAGCGGGCCATTTTTTTGATTCCGCCGCCGGTTCCCAGGATCTGGGGTTCTTCCGAATACCGGATCTTCATTCCCCATCGGGATCCGTCTCCCAGGGCCTGCACGATTTTTTCCCCCTGGTAGTGCAGGTTGATGACGACCTCCCTCAGCCCGTATTTTCGAAGCAGCCGCAGCGTATACTCGATCAAAGGTCTATCCTCGAGCGGGAGGAGCGGTTTCGGCAGATTGTCCGTTAAGGGCCTGAGGCGGGTCCCCAGGCCGGCGGCCAGGATCATCGCTTTCATTTATTGAAATTCCGCCACATAAGGTTGAAGGACATCCCTCAGCTTCTTCAACTCCTCGTATCGATTCAGATTGCGCCAAACATATCCCAGCGTCTGGGGTATATAGGGAAGAAGATGAGGCCTTTTTTTCACGATATCAATATAGACAAACCGTCCGGCCGCTTTCAGGTTCCGCTGGAGGCTCATGAGATCGAACAGCTTGCGAAAGGGAGCCCGCTCCGGTCTTTGCAAACCCTTGTTGTTCCATTCCGACCGCCGATCCAGGAAATAATTGATCAGGTCGTCCACCACCGGTTCCGGAAGAACGGCATAAGAATCTCTCAGCAGGGAGGCCAGATCGTAGACACACGGGCCCATCAGGGCATCCTGAAAATCCAGCAGCCAGATACGCTCCCCATGGACCATCAAATTGCGGCTGTGGTAGTCCCGGTGCGTAAGGACCCGGGGTTCCCTGGCCAATGTTTCGCTGATCTTTAAAAATTCCCCGCGAATGGTTTCCCGGTCGCCCGGGTTGATCGAAGCCCCGGTCCGGGCCTCGATCCCGTACTCGAGAAAATGATCGAATTCCCACATGAAAAGAGGCATGTCGAAGGCGCGGCCGAAGGCGATGCAGTTCGTGTTTCGATCGTGGGTCGCCGGTCCCTGGATCTTCAACAGTTCATCGATGGCGAGCCGGTAGTACCGTCGGATTTCCTCGGCCGTGCGGGCCTTCAACTCCTTTTCCAGCGTTTGGTCTCCCAGGTCTTCCAGAAAAAGTAG
>Ga0335084_10001149_pt1 | contig 24209 bp, 23 predicted proteins | sample Lox_Sample_44_FD_206721 | JGI IMG/M metagenome (GOLD analysis project Ga0335084, IMG submission 206721) | Soil microbial communities from Loxahatchee National Wildlife Refuge, Florida, United States - Lox_Sample_4.4 | ecosystem: Environmental > Terrestrial > Soil > Wetlands | place: USA...
CCGAGCGCCGTGCGCGGCTTTCATCAAAATCATGCGTCCAGTCGCTGCCGGGAACTTCCATCATTGACGCAAGCAGGCCCTTGTCGGAGCGTTGACGAAGCAACACGTGACCGTCGGCACGCAGCACCACAAATGCGGCGCCACGGCGCAACCGCCCTTCGCGTTTAGGCGCTTTGCGCGGAAACGTTTCTTGATCGCCGCGCTTGTTGGCCAAACATGAACCGGTCCATGGACACAGGGCGCACGCAGGTCGCTTGGGCGAGCAGATCGTCGCGCCAAGATCCATCAGCGCTTGTGCGAAATCTCCTGTCCGATCCGGTGGCAACAAGCACCTGGCAAGCTGCTTGATGGCTGGCTTTGCCGCCGGCAGCTCGTCTTCGACTGCGAATAATCGCGAGACCACCCGCTCGATGTTGCCATCCACCGGCATCGCCGGAAGATCGAACGCAATCGCGGCGATGGCGGACGCGGTGTAATCGCCGATGCCGGGCAGCTCGCGCAGTGCATCCACATCAACCGGGAAGTGCCCACCATGCAGTTCGACAACAGCTTTTGCACAGGCGTGCAGATTGCGAGCGCGGGCGTAATAGCCGAGCCCGGCCCAGGCGCGCAGAACATCGTCAAGGCTGGCCGCAGCGAGCGCGTCAACCGTCGGCCAGCGCGACGAAAACCGGGCATAATATGGCGTGACTGCCTTGACCGTCGTCTGCTGAAGCATGATCTCGGACAGCCATACGCGATACGGATCCGCATGTTCACCACGCCGCGCACGCCATGGCAGGACGCGAGCGTGCCGGTCGTACCACGTGAGCAGCTCAGCGGGATCTGGCGCCAGAGCTTTCTTCCGCCTCGACAATCGGACTGCTACGGTCATGACGCCGACGATGGCATAAGGGGTACCTGCATGGTCCCGAAGAGCGGGCACCGGAGTTCGGATAAGATCATGCGCATGGAAAACTCTTCATGAGCAAGCCCTCGCGCAGTTTTCCCCGGCCGCTTTCGGACCTGCTCGCGGCGACTTTAGGCGATGTTCTCAAGGCGCAAGGTTTCGCCTCAACCGAGATCGTTTTTCGCTGGCCTGACATTGTCGGACCGGAGATCGCCGCTCACAGCGAACCGCTTAAGATCAACTGGCCGCGCCCGGTGGGCAACGAGACGGCGGAACCCGCCACGCTGATCTTGCGGGTCGAGGGTCCGGCAGCCCTTGAAATTCAGCATCTGTCCGCCGTGATCCTCGAACGGGTCAACCGCTTCTTCGGCTGGCAGGCCGTCGGCCGGATTGCGTTGCGACAGGCCCCGCTCCGGCGCCGCGAGCAGCCACCTGCCCTGGAGCCCGATCCAGCCGAGGCGGCGCGCATCGCCGCGGCATTGCCGGACGTCGAGGATGAAGACTTGCGGCAGGCGCTTGCCCGGCTCGGGGCGGCAATCAAGCGAAATTGAGCCTCGCGGGCGCCTTGGCAGAGCGGCCCGGCATTGCCACAATTGTCATGTCCAGCTAGCCCAATAGAGTACCGGACCGGAATTTCAGCCTAGGAGCCTCCGTTGCCAATCACCCGTCGCGAATTTTGCCGGAGCACGGCCACCCTGGCACTCGCCACTGCTTTGCTTGGCGTTACATCGCTGCCGCCGTTCCCTCCCGAGGCTGCCGCAGCTGAGACCGTGCCGGCCGGTGAACTGATGAAACCTGATGCTTTGCCCGAAATGGCGATGGGGGACGACAAAGCGCCTGTGACCGTCATTGAATACGCGTCAATGACCTGCCCACACTGCGCGCACTTCCAGGAGACGACGTTTCCCGAACTCAAGAAGCGCTACATCGACACCGGCAAGGTGCGGTACATTTTCCGCGAATTCCCGCTCGACAATCTCGCGGCCGCCGCCTTCATGCTGGCACGGTGCGCCGGCAAGGACGACAAGGACAAGTATTTCGCGCTGATCGACACGCTGTTCCGCCAACAGCGGCAGTGGGCGGTTGAGAAGCCGATACCGCCGTTGCTTTCGATCGCCAAGCAGGCCGGATTCACCGAACAGACTTTCAATACCTGTCTCGCGAATCAGCAGGTGCTTGATGGCATCGAAAGCGTGCGTCAGCGCGCCGTCGACAGGTTCAAGGTCCAATCAACACCTACATTCTTCATCAATGGGACGTCATACCCGGGTGCCCTGTCGATCGAGGATATGGCCAAGGCGATCGACCCCTATCTCAAGGGTTGATAAGGGTTTTTTGGCCTGGCGTACCCCTGGCCCAGCGGTCTCTGCCACCCCCAGTTTCCTGCCAGGTGCCGGAAAGGTCTGGAAAACCGTCAGCGGTTTTTGTACGGCAGTTGCCCTTGGGGGCGCGGCGATTCATTCTCCGGACCCATGCGGCGTATGGGTACCCAGGCCGGGGCCAAGCCCCGGAACGGCTTGCTGAATCGTTCACTGCAAACGCCCGATGAAATGACGGTTGCTCGTCCCGCTATGCGCATGATCCCGAAAAGCCGGCTTCCGCAGAAGATCCTGCGCCAACAAGAAGACTGCATAAGGCCCTAACGTATGAAACTCACACGACTGCGCCTGCTCGGCTTTAAGTCGTTCGTCGAACCTACCGATTTCCTGATCGAACCGGGGTTGACCGGCGTCGTCGGGCCGAACGGCTGTGGCAAGTCGAACCTGGTTGAAGCGCTGCGCTGGGTGATGGGCGAGTCCTCGCACAAATCCATGCGCGCCTCGACGATGGATGAGGTGATCTTTTCCGGGACCAACAATCGGCCTGCGCGCAACAATGCCGAGGTGGCCATCGCTATCGACAATTCGACGCGCTCGGCACCCGCCGCCTTCAATGATCAGGACTCGTTGGAAATTGCCCGCCGGATAGAACGGGATGCGGGTTCCAACTATCGCATCAATGGGCGCGAGGTGCGCGCGCGCGACGTACAGATTCTCTTTGCTGACGCTTCGACGGGCGCCCGTTCGCCGGCGCTCGTCCATCAGGGCCGGATTGGCGAGATCATCCAGGCCAAGCCCGAACAACGACGCCGCGTACTGGAGGAAGCTGCTGGTGTCGCCGGTCTGCATGCCCGCCGGCATGAGGCCGAACTGCGCCTGAAGGCCGCCGAGACCAATCTGCTGAGAGTTGAAGACGTTATCGGCCAGTTGGCTGCCCAGATCGACGGCCTCAAAAAGCAGGCGCGTCAGGCGATCCGCTACCGCACGGTATCCTCGCAAGTACGCAAGGCGGAGGCGACCCTTTATCATTTACGCTGGGTTGCGGCGAACGGCGAGGTAACGGAGGCCGAGCACTCCAAGGACATTTGCGTCCGCACCGTCGCCGATCGTGTCGGCGCGGAAGCTGAAGCTTCCAAACGTCAGGCGCTCGCCGCCGCCAGCCTTCCAGGACTGCGTGAAGCCGAGGCCCGCGCGGGCGCGGCCCTGCATCGGCTCAATGTCGGCCTTCAGGAGCTTGATCGCGAAGAAGCGCGCGCCAAGGACCGCATCGTCGAACTCGATCTCCGGCTTGTTCAATTTGCCGCGGACATCGAGCGCGAGCAGCGCCTCGCCGCCGACGCCGAACAGGCGATCGCACGTCTGAACGCCGAAGAGCAGACCATCCGGTCCGAAGCGCGCGAGAGTGCCGGCCGCCGCAGCGGCGTCGATGCAAAGGTATCGGAGGCCGATGCGGAACTCGGCAGCGCCGAGAAGGTTTTCACAGATGTCACCACGGCTCTTGCCGATCTCACCGCACAGCGCAACCGTTTCGAAAACGCCGCGCGCGAGCAGAGCGAGCGTATTTCCAGGATTTCGTCCGAAATTTCGGCGATCGAGCGCGAGCTCGCAACCTTGCAGAGCGCCGACGCTGTGCCGCTATCCGCGGCAGTCGAAGGGGCGCAAGCGGCCCTGACCGAAGCGGAAGCCGCTGCCATTGCCGCCGAAGCCGCACATAACGTCGCCCGGAGCGAACTGGAGGCGGCGCGCGAGGCTTCCGCTGAATCGGAAAAGCGCGTTCAACGGCTTGAGACCGAGGCGAAGACCCTTTCCAAAATGCTATCGCTCGAGACGCGCAGCCTCTGGCCGCCGGTGATCGATCACATCTCCGTTGAGAAAGGTTACGAGAAGGCGCTGGGCGCGGCCCTTGGCGACGATCTCGATGCTCCAGTCGATCCATCGTCGCCTATGCATTGGACAGAAGTCGGGCGCGAAATCACCGACCCGGCCCTTCCCGACGGCGTGGGGGCGCTGGCCTGGTACGTCAAGGCGCCCGGCCAACTGACAAGGCGGCTCGCGCAGGTTGGCGTGGTCGAACGCGATGCGGGAACACGGCTTGCTGGAGGCCTCAAGGCCGGCCAGCGGCTGGTGTCTCGCGAGGGCGACCTCTGGCGCTGGGACGGTTTCGTCGCCGCCGCGCACGCCCCAACGGGGGCCGCCCGTCGGCTAGCGCAGCGCAGCCGTTTTGCCGAGATCGATGGCGAACTTGAAAACGCGCGCAGCGAGGTCGCGATTAAACACCATGCACTCGAGGCGGCGCAGAAGGCTTTCGAGGCTGCGAGCAGCGCAGAAACGGAAACGCGCACGCGCGAACGCGATCTCAACCGCCAGGCGGCGCGGCTGTCAGCCCTTGCCGAAGCGCGCGCGCGGCTGAGCATGAGCCGCGATGAAGCAACGTCCGCCAAGACGGAGGCTGAAAGCGCGCTCGGCTCACTTGCTCCGGCCGCAGATCTTGAAACAAAACTCGCGCAAGTGCGTGATGATATAACAACCAGGCGCGCGAAGCTCGCCGAGGTGCAAGCCGAGCAACAGGCCATCGTACGAGAAGCCGAACTTGCCGATCGTCGGCTGGCCACCCTTGCGGCCGACAAGACCGGTTGGGCCGAGCGCCAACAAGGCGCGCGCACTCAGACGGTCACGCTTGAACAGCGCATCGCCGAAGCCAAACGTGACCGCACCGAACTGGAGAATGCGCCGCAAGTTTTTGCGGAGAAACGCAGTGCACTGATAACCGAGGTTCAGGCCGCGGAAACCGCACGGCGTGAGCACGCGGACCGCTTGCAAGACGCCGAGAGCGCTCTGGCCGTGGCCGACCGCGACGCCCGGACAGCGCTCGAAGCAGCGAGCGCTGCGCGCGAGGATTTAGCCCGTGCCGAGGAACGCTTCGAGGGTGCCAAGCGCCGTCTCACGGATATTGGCCGCGAGATCCGTGACATGCTGGAGATCGAGCCGGCAGCCGTGGCAGAACTTGCCGAAATCGGGCCGACCGATCCGCTACCGGATCTCGTCGAGATCGAAGAAAAGCTCGAGCGCTTGCGTCGCGAACGCGAGCGCCTGGGTGCGGTCAATCTTCGCGCCGAGGAAGAATTGCGCGAGGTCGAAAGCCAGCACGCGTCGCTGACCACCGAGCGCGACGATCTTGTAGAGGCGATCAAGAAACTGCGGCTCGGCATCCAGAGCCTCAACCGCGAAGCACGCGAGCGATTGCTGACCTCGTTCGAACAGGTCAACAAGCACTTCCAGCATCTGTTCGTTCAATTGTTCGGCGGCGGGACCGCCGAGTTGCAGTTGATCGAAAGCGAGGATCCTCTCGAGGCCGGCCTCGAAATTCTCGCCAAACCGCCGGGCAAAAAGCCGGCGACGCTGTCGCTGCTGTCGGGCGGCGAGCAGGCACTGACCGCTCTGGCGCTGATTTTCGCCGTGTTCCTCACCAATCCGGCGCCTATCTGCGTGCTGGACGAGGTGGATGCGCCACTCGACGACCATAACGTCGAGCGGTTCTGCGATTTGCTCGACGAAATGATCAAGTCAACCGATACGCGTTTTGTGATCATCACGCACAATCCGATCACCATGGCGCGCATGAACCGCCTGTACGGCGTCACGATGGCCGAACGCGGAGTTTCACAGCTCGTTTCAGTCGATCTGGAAGCCGCAGTACGGTTCCGCGAGGCGAGCTAGCCGACTAGGCCGCCACGATCTCCGTCGGCGCGGCCTGGTCGACCAGACGCGGTTCGCCCGCAAGCCAGGCGCCACTGACAGTCCATACGTGATCCTGGCCGCAGGCCGGGCAATGCATTCGGCCGGCAACCAGCGGCAACTTGCGGAACACGCTGGGCTCAGTCTCGATTGCGGTTGACACGTCGAGGCCTGTAGCGGGACACCTGATCATCACCGAACTCATGGTAATGCCCTCCGAATTGGCACCCCTCCCCTGTGCCCTTCCGCGTATGGAACTCCTGGATCGTGACCGCCTGACGACCTGCCCCGCCCTGGCGGGTAAACTTTTGATGATCGAGGGACCGGACGGAACCAATATCGGGAAGCCGCGTTAATGCCCCGAGTATTCAGCCGGGCGGCTCCCCCCCTTACCCCCCGAATAGCCGTCTGGCGAAGAGACCCCGGGTTAAAGCTCGGGGTCTTTTTTTGTCCCCCTTCCGCCAACCTGCTGATCCTTCAGCGGCTTCCATGACGACCGGATGGCTGCCGGTAGCCTCTATCTGGCTGCCGTTGGCCGGATCTATCCTTGCTAGGATAGACTTGCTGGTTCGATCGTTCCCGTTTTTCAATTCCGGAGTCGCTTCCATGTCCACCACCGGCTGGGTCGTTCTTGGTGTTGTTGTCGTATTCGTGATCTGGGCGATCAGCATCTACAACAGCCTGGTCGCGATGCGGCAAAGGACAAATCAGGCCTTCGCGGATATCGATGTCCAGCTCAAGCAGCGTCACGACCTGATTCCGAACCTGGTGGAAACCGTCAAAGGCTACGCAACGCACGAACGCGGAACGCTGGAAGCGGTGGTGCAAGCGCGCAATGCTGCGATAGCGGCGCCTGGAGTCGAACAAAAGGTGGCGGCGGAAAATGTGCTCAGCGGAGCGTTACGGCAATTGTTCGCGCTGTCGGAGAACTATCCGAACCTGAAGGCCAACGCGAACTTCCAGCAGCTGCAAAGCGACCTTTCGGACATCGAGAACAAGCTCGCCGCGTCCCGCCGCTTCTTCAACAACGCCGTGCAAGAGTACAACACAGGCATCCAGCAGTTTCCCGCGTCGCTATTCGCCGGAATGTTCGGCTTTGCGCAACGCACTTTCTTCGATCTTGGCGAAACGCGCACCCAGCTCGAGCAGGCTCCGGACGTGAAGTTTTAGATCAACCGAATCTCATTCGTCATGGCCGGGCTGGTCCCGGCTATCCACGTCTTGAGATGGAAGGAAGGCGTGGATGCCCGGCCGGGCATGACGCAGGAAGCGCCGGGCAAGATCATGGCCGCTTACGGACTGTATACGCATATCCAATCGAACAAGCGGCGATCTATCGCGCTGCTGATCGGACTTTTCTTTCTGGTCTATGTGATGGTATTTGCCGGCGCGCTGCTGGCCGAAGCGCTGAGCTCGTATTATTCGTACAATCCCCCGCCGCTCGATTACCTTGTCAATGCGGCCGTATTCGATTTCATCAAGGCGCTGCCGTTTGCCACCATCGGCACCGTCGTCTGGATCGTGATCGCTTACAAATTCCACCAGCAGATGATCGATGCCGTCACCGGCGCGCAACCGGTGACCCGGCAGGAAGAGCCGCGGCTCTACAATCTTCTGGAGAACCTTTGCATTTCGCGCGGCATCACCATGCCAACCTTGCGCATCGCCGACGACGACGCACTCAACGCCTTCGCCACGGGTCTCAACCAAAAGCAGTATTCGATCACGGTGACGCGCGGGCTGATCAACGCGCTCAACGATCAGGAAATCGAGGCCGTTCTAGGCCACGAGCTCACCCATATCCGCAATGGCGACGTACGAATGCTGGTGATCGCGGTCGTGATTGCCGGCGCGATTTCGTTTTTCGGCGAACTCATATTCCGTATTTTCTTCCAGAACGTGTTCTGGGGCGGTGGGCGGCGGTCGAGCGGCGATGATCGCAAGGGAGGTGCAGGTATCGCCGTCATCATTGCGATCGCCATCATCGTGGTGGTCTGGGTCCTGTCTATCGTGATCCGCTTCGCGCTGTCGCGTCAACGCGAATATCTTGCCGACGCGGGCTCGGTCGAGCTTACGAAAAATCCCGATGCCATGATCTCCGCCCTGCGCAAGATCGAAGGTCGCGGCGAAATACCCGGCGCCAATTCAGCCGTGATGGAAATGTGCATCGACAACCCGCGCGTAGGCTTTTCCAATGTTTTCGATACGCACCCGCCGGTCGAGGCGCGTGTGGAGGCGCTGGTGAAGTTCGCTGGCGGTCACGATCCTGGCCCGCTTGCTGTCGAAGCGGATGAGCCGCAGCCGCAACTTGCCGATCAGTCGGAAACGGAAAGCACCGACGCCGGCCCGTGGGGCGACGCGCCGCAACAGACTGCGCCGCAAGCGGGCCCGTGGGGAGCGGAACCGGGGCCACCGGCCGGCCCCTGGGGCCCGAAGCAGAGTTAGATGGCCTCCTGTCGTTGGTGGCGAGGTCATCGCGACAAATAGAAACGGTCATCATCCGCGAAGGCGGATGATCCAGCGATCCCGAAATTGCACGACTGCGGAGTACTGGATCGCCCGCCTTTGCGGGCAATGACAGGCACCGCGCATAAAAACAAAAACCCCCGGTGGGTTCCCGCCGGGGGCCTATCCCTCAAGCCACACATTTTGTCAGGGATAGAAGTCGCGATGCACGCGGAAGAGAAACTGCCAGTTGTCGCGCGGCGTATTTCGAAGGCGAGCGTTGCTGAGAGTCCGTTGCCGTTTTGCGCATCGCTGGAATTTCAACCCGGCAGAAAATGGGAGATTGTGGTGGCGAGTGCTTGGGCCGAAGCGTGGGAGGGTTTGTCAAAAACGACAAAGTGCCGGATCTAGCGAGCGATCATGCATTTGCTCTCGCCACGTTGCTTTTTGGCAACGTGGTATTTGGCCCCACGGCCGTCATGCCCGCACTTGTTGCGGCCATGATGGTTTGGAGCTAGTGCCCTTCGAACGAAATCAGCGTCCTTACCGGCACGTCCATCTTGCGCAATTTGTCGGCGCCCCCCAGCTCGGGCAGATCGATGACAAAACACGCGGCGAGCACGTTGGCACCGAGCTGACGCAGCAACTTGACCGCGCCTTCGGCGGTGCCACCAGTCGCGATGAGATCGTCTACTAATATGACGCGCTCGCCCTTCGACACCGCGTCCTCGTGCACTTCCATTTCGTCGAGACCGTATTCCAGCGAATACGCGATACTGACGCTCTTATGGGGGAGTTTGCCCTTCTTGCGGATCGGAATGAACCCGGCCGAGACCTGATGCGCGACGGCACCACCGAGAATGAAACCCCGCGCCTCGATGCCTGCGACCTTGTCGATTTTCATGCCGGCCCAAGGCTGCACCAGTTCATCGACCGCGCGGCGGAATGCGCGCGCGTCGCCGAGCAGCGTGGTGATGTCGCGAAACATGATGCCGGGCTTCGGATAATCCCGGATCGTCCGGATCGCGGCGCGCAGGTCTTTTTCGAGGGAGGCAGTGGTCATCGGTGCAACACTAGAGCCTCTCAGTCGTCATGCCCGGCCCTGTGCCGGGCATGACGTGGTTGGGTTCTGCCAGTTTTCATCACTTCACCCGCCCGGTAGCCAGCGTCGTGAAGCCTCGCGCTTGTCGTCATAGGCCGCCTCAAAGACCGGCGCGGCAAGCGTGGACTCAATGTGCAAAACGGACTTGCCGGTGTTCGAAAAGCCATGCTTGCGGCCGGCTGGCACGATGACCAGTTGTCCGCTCGTCAGCGTGACGTGTTTGTCATCAATCCAGACGTCAGCCTGTCCTTCGCGCACGCACAATATTTCCTCGACCGCGTGCAGATGGTTTGGCGCGCCGTGTCCCGGGTCGCACCATTGTTCGAACAGGCAAAGCTGGGTTGCATTATTCGCCGCCGAAGCGCGCATGCGCGTTGTCACGCCCGGTCGCCATTCTTCGCTGGGCTGCTGGTCCACATCGACGATACGCATCGGCTCCCCAATGAATTTATTTGCTGTAAAACTCGCGCGTAACGACGCCTGCATGTACGTTCATGATGGCAAGGCTAGCGTCGGAGCACCCGGCCCGCAACGGCATCAAGCTTCTTGATCAATTCCGGGTCGCGCGCTTCGGCTGCGGTGATCAGGGCGCTATCGAGCGCGCGATCCGACCCGATCGGACAAGGTTCGTGCTCGCGCGGGAAATCGCGCGCCAGACGCGTGACGAGACGCCTGGCCTTTTCGGCATTCGCGGTGAGCACCTTGATGATGTCTTGCACAGTGACGGCATCGTGATCCGGATGCCAGCAATCGAAATCGGTCACCATTGCAACGGTCGCGTAACAAATCTCGGCTTCGCGGGCGAGTTTGGCCTCGGGCATATTGGTCATGCCAATCACCGAATAGCCCAGCTGTTTATACGTCATGCTCTCCGCGTAAGTGGAGAATTGCGGACCCTCCATGCAGATATAAGTGCCACCCCAATGCGCAGCGATGTTTTCGGCCGCCGCCGCGTCGCGCAGATACGCGCGAAGCTTTGGTGAAACAGGATGCGCCATCGAAACATGCGCCACCAGTCCTTTGCCGAAGAACGAGCTTTCGCGTCTGTGGGTGCGATCGACAAACTGGTCGATCAGAACGAAGGTACCCGGCGGCAATTCCTCCTTGAACGATCCGCAGGCTGACAACGAGACGAGATCGGTGACACCGGCACGTTTGATAGCATCAATATTGGCGCGATAATTGATGTCGGAGGGCGACAGATAATGGCCCTGACCATGCCGCGATAGAAACACGACAGGCAGCCCCTCGACATCACCGATGCGCAAAGGCCCAGATGGTTCCCCCCAGGGGCTGGCAATGCGCTGCTCACGCACATTGGCAAGGCCAGGCAGATCGTAAACGCCTGACCCGCCAATAATGCCGAGAACGGATTTGGTCATGGAAATATCCTTTTGTGTCCCGGACGCGGTGCAGCGCGCAGCGATGCACGCTGATCCGGGACCGCCATACATCGTAACGATCCCGGGTCTGCAGCGCACCACACCGCAAGTCGCGTTTGCGCGACTTGCGACACGCTATGGCCTGCCACATATCCGACTTGCGGTGTGCTGCGCTGCGCCCGGGAAACGGTGCCAAAAAACAAAAGGGCCCCAAACGGGGCCCCAGCGTCAAGGAATATCGAACAGCATCAATGCACCGCCGACCACACCTTCTTCTTGGTGAAATACATGAGGCCCGCGAACACGATCAGAAAGATCATGACCTGGAAGCCGACGCGCTTGCGCTGCACCAGGTGCGGCTCGGCCGCCCACATCAGGAAGGCAGAGATGTCCTTCGAATATTGATCCATCGTCTGGGGCGCACCGTCGTCGAAGGAAACCTGACCAGCCTGTAGCGGCGGGGGCATGGCGATGTTGTGGCCCGGGAAATATTTGTTGTAGTGCCCGCCGGACGGCACCTGGAATCCCTTCGGCGGATCTTCATAGCCCTTCAGAAGCGCTGCGATGTAGTCGGGGCCCTGCTCCTGATATTGCGTGAACAAGTCGAACACGAACCAGGGGAAACCGCGCTGATAAGTGCGCGCCTTGGCCAGTGTGGACATGTCGGGCGGCGCGGTGCCGCCATTGGCAGCCTTGGCCGCCAGCTCGTTCGCAAACGGCGGCGGGAATGTATCCGCCGGCCGGCCGGGGCGTTCGATCGGCTCTCCTTTATCGTCGAGATCCTTGATCTTGAACTCGGCCGCCACCGCCGCAGCCTGCGCTTCCGAGAAACCAGGGCCACCTTTGTCGGCGAGATTGCGGAATGCCAGCATCTGAATCGAATGACAGGCCGAGCAAACCTCTTTGTAAATCTTGAAGCCGCGCTGGAGCTGCGCCTCGTCATATTTTCCGAACGGTCCGGCAAACGACCAACTCAGCTTCGGCGGGGCCACTTGCTCCTCGCCCATTGCGGGCAGAGTAAATGAAGCAGCAAGCGTAAGAGCAAGAATGGTGCGCTTCATCGTCATGCCCTCGTTCACGCTTTTGCGCCCAAGACCGACTCCGAAATCGAATTCGGCAGTGGCCTGGTTTTCTCGAAGATGCCGAGCAGCGGCATGACAATCAGGAAGAAGGCGAAGTAATAGACGGTGAAAACCCGCGACATGATCACGTAGATGCCCTCGGGTTGCTTTGAACCTAGCCAGCCAAGCCCAATGCAAGCAATCACCCACAGCCAGAAGAATTGCTTGAACAGCGGACGATAGCGTGCGGAGCGCACGCGCGAGGTGTCGAGCCAGGGTATGAAGGCCAGCACCAGGATCGACGAGAAAAGCGCGATGACGCCCATCAGTTTGTCAGGGATCGACCGCAGGATGGCGTAGAACGGCAGGTAGTACCACTCGGGCACGATTTCCGACGGCGTCACAGCCGGGTTAGCCGGAATGTAGTTATCGGCATGGCCAAGGAAATTCGGCACGTAGAACACGAACCATGCATAGAGGATGCAGAATGCGGCCATGAAGAAGCCGTCCTTGATGGTCGCGTAAGGCGTGAACGCTACAATATCCTTGTCGGACTTCGGTTCAATGCCGGTCGGATTGTTCTGTCCGGCGACATGCAGCGCCCATATGTGGAGGACCACGACGCCCGCGATCACGAACGGCAGTAGATAGTGCAGCGAGTAAAAACGGTTGAGCGTCGGATTGCCGACCGCGAAGCCGCCCCACAGCCAGGTAACGATCGCGTCGCCAACTCCGGGAATCGCCGAGAACAGATTGGTGATCACGGTCGCGGCCCAGAAGCTCATCTGGCCCCACACCAGAACATAGCCCATAAAGCCGGTCGCCATCATCAGCAGGTAAATGATGACGCCGAGAATCCAGAGGACCTCACGCGGCTCCTTGTAGGACCCGTAATAGATGCCGCGGAACATGTGAATATAGACGGCCAGAAAAAACATCGACGCGCCGTTGGCGTGCAAGTAGCGCAGCAGCCAACCGAAGTTGACGTCGCGCATGATGCTCTCGATAGATTTGAACGCCAGATCAACATGCGGCGTGTAGTGCATCGCCAACACGATGCCGGTGACAATCTGCACGCCGAGCATGAACGCCAAAATGCCGCCGAACGTCCACAAATAGTTGAGATTGCGCGGAGTCGGATAGACCACGAAGGAAGAATAAATCAGGCCGCCGATCGGCAACCGCTTCTCGAACCATTGCAGAACTTTATTCTGCGGTTGGTAGGTCGAGTGTCCGCTCATGATTGAACCTTGAATGCGACGTTTCGCTTAGCCGATCTGAATCTTGGTGTCGGATACGAACTTGTAGGGCGGGAGGAAAAGATTTTTCGGTGCCGGACCTTTGCGGATACGGCCGGAGGTGTCGTACTGCGAGCCGTGGCACGGGCAGAACCAGCCGTCATATTCGCCCTGGTGCGCAAGCGGGATACAGCCGAGATGTGTGCAGATTCCGATGACGACGAGCCATTGGTCATGGCCCGGCTTCACGCGCGCCGAGTCCGGTTCCGGATCGGGAAGGTCGGCGACGTTGACCTTTTGCGCTTCCTCGATCTCTTTCTTGGTCCGGTGGAAGATAAAGATCGGCTTCGAGCGCCAGAACACCTTGATGATTTGCCCGTCGGCAATCGGTGCGAGATCGACGTCGATCGGTGCGCCGGCCGCGATCGTCGAGGCGTCCGGATTCATCTGTGCGATCAGAGGAACTAGCGTTGCCGCTACCCCCACCGCGCCGACGGCGCCGGTGGCGATGTAGAGAAAGTCGCGGCGCGTGTGCTCCGCCGAAGACACGGTCGTCACGTCTTAGGCCCTCTCCTCCGGCTGGCTAATTCTTCCGCCCGCGGCTGGAGCCCGGGACCGAAGTCTCGCGGCGGCGGGGGCGGACCGGTTGCGGCAGCCCTGGAAACGGCAGGACAGCGCGTCGGTGGCGTTCTATTGGCACCCTTGCCGTACAAGCGCAAGCCCGCAAAAGTGCGGCCAACCAAGGTAAGCACCGGTTTTGCGTCCGGCCGCGCTTTAAATGCTACACTTATGCAGCTGACCTTATACACGCTCCGTTTGGTTGCGCGGCCGCGCCTGCGAGGATTCGCCGCATAAATCATTCGTCTAGCGGCTTAATCCCGGGCAGCCGGAAATCGCAGGCCCGCCATGCGGATCGCCCTTTATGAGCCAGACATCCCCCAGAATACGGGCACGATTCTCCGGCTTTGCGCCTGCCTGGGTATTGAAGCGCACATCATTGAGCCGGCCGGTTTCCCGGTGACCGATCGCGCGTTCCGACGGGCCGGTATGGACTATCTCGACCAGGTCGCCCTGACCCGCCATGGATCCTTCGCAGCCTTCGAGACATGGCGGGCGCATGAGCGGCTATCCCTGGTGCTAGTGACCACCGGCGCCAAACAATCTTACCTCGACCACGCCTTCCGCCCCGACCAGGTCCTGCTGTTCGGGCGAGAAAGTGCCGGCGTACCCGAATCAGTGCACAAGGCCGCTGGCACGCGGCTGCGGATACCGATGCGGCCGGGTATGCGTTCGCTCAACGTCGCGATGGCAGCCGCAATCGTTGCAGCCGAGGCGCTGCGCCAGACGGATAACATGCCCGGGTGATAAGCTGGGACATGGCCCGGTGGGTTCTCATGGCAACGACGCTGGCGTTTGGGCTTGGCGCCATTGATGCGAATGCGGCGCGGACCTTGCTCGCCGAATTGACTGCGCGCCCACCTGCGGAATCGGGCGAGCCAGCAGTGTCAACGCTTGCTCTCGAGGCCTGCATGCGACGCGCGCAGGAACTCGACCGCATCGGCACCGCCATCGATTACGAAATCGCGGCGATCGACCGCGAGGTCGCCGAAGCGCTGCTGCTTCAGAAATTTATCAATGCGGAATTGCCGATGATCGGCGCCTATGATGAGCCCGCCCTCAACGAATTCCAGCGCCGCGTCGTTCGTCATGAAGAACTGGCCAAGAAATTTCAGACGGACTTTCCTCTCTATCAAAACAGGAAGAAAGGCTACGACGCCGCCGTCGACGAATTCGAGCATATTTGCGCGGGCCGCTTTCGCCGCGGCGACCTCGACGCAATCAGGACCAAGCTGGACTTGCAATAGCAAGTCCCGACCGCCCGTGCGCTATGGCCTCCCCCCGGATATAATTGCAGATTGGAGCCGTTGATGGACGCCGGACAGCTTGAAGCTCGCAAGGCACGCGCACGAACCTGGTTCGAAGCGCTGCGTGACGATATTTGCGCGGCCTTCGAGGGTCTGGAAGATGCCCTGCCCGAGAAAGCTCCACTAGCCGACCGTGCGGGCGGCCGCTTCGTTCGCACGCCGTGGCAGCGAACCGACCACAGTGGCACACAACCGATCCCGGGCATAGCCGAGGTCAGCAATTCAAGCGCTGGGCCGGCCGGCCCGGGCGGCGGCGGTGTGATGGCGATGTTGCGCGGGCGCGTCTTCGAAAAAGCCGGAGTGCATTGCTCGACCGTGCATGGAGAATTCGCACCGGAATTCCGCAAGGAGATACCCGGTGCCGAGCAAGATCCCCGCTTCTGGGCCTCGGGCATTTCGCTGATCGCACATCCGCATAATCCCAATGTGCCTGCCGTGCACATGAACACCCGCTTCGTCGTCACCAGCAAATCCTGGTTCGGCGGAGGCGCCGATCTCACTCCGGTCCTGGACAGGCGTCGCACCGAGGCCGACCCGGACAGCATTGCCTTTCATGCCGCGATGAAGACAGCCTGTGACTCGCACGCCGAAATTGCGCCTTACGACAAATACAGAAAATGGTGCGACGAATACTTTTTTCTCAAGCATCGCAACGAACCGCGCGGTGTCGGCGGAATTTTCTATGACTATCTCGAAACCGACTGGGACGAGACCTTTGCCTTCACACAGGACGTTGGGCGCGCTTTTTTGCGTGCTTATCCCGGATTGGTGCGGAAGAATTTCACGACACCGTGGAGCGACGCTGACCGAGAAGAGCAATTGATCCGGCGCGGCCGTTACGTCGAATTCAATCTGCTTTACGACCGCGGCACGATTTTTGGTCTCAAGACCGGTGGCAATGTCGAATCCATACTGTCGTCGATGCCACCCGTCGTGAAATGGCCGTGATCGAATTTCGACGGCCTTACGATTGGGCCTTAGCGGAGCGCGCCCCACACCAGAAATATACCACCAAAGAGCACCACCGCGTCGAGAATCGCCGTGTGAACGTGTACCGGCATGCGTTCAACAAAAGCCTTGGCGAGAAATGCACCGGGCAAAGCCACCAGCCCAATCAGAAATGCGAGTGCAATCACTTGCGCGGTTATGACGCCGGCAATTCCAAATACCGAAATCTTCACGATCCCGATGACGATCGAGATGGCCGCGTCGGTTGCGATCACCCCGGCGCCTTCGATGCCGGCTGCCATCAGCAATGACAGCAAGATCACGCCCGAGCCGGCCGTGCCACCGACGACCACGCCGTAACCGAACGCACCGAGCGCGAGGCCTTTGTCGCCGAACTTGACTCCGTGGTATTTCAGCAGCCGCCGCAAAGGCACGCTCAAGATCAGCATGCTGCCGATGACCAGCGCGGCGCCGGCGCTTGAGAGCCGCGTGTAACCCCAGGCACCCAGTATGCAGGTGGGAACGGCAGCCGCGAGCACGATCGCCGCGCGCCGCCAATCGGCATATTTCATAAACGCGAAGACGCGGCTGGAATTGGTGAACATCGCCGAAACGGCAATGATCGGCACAACCGGTTCGGCGCCCACCAGTGGCACCAGCACCAGAGGCATAAGCGCACCCGTGCCATAGCCGGAAACGCCGCCCACAATCGATGCGACCAGCGCGACCGCCGCCACCGGGATCAGCTGAACGAATGAAATATCGTGGAAGCCGGAGAGGAGATTCATGGCCGCAATGGTCATAGCCGGAGCGGTGTCACACATCTACTGGTGAGTACTCATAACCTCCGAATGGCAGTTGCCTCTACGCCACATCGAGGTGGAAAACGTTGCTGAGTCCTGTGAACGAAGGACGCGGCGCGCCAGGCGGGCATGCCACGAAGCTCCGCTATCAATGGAGCGCAGGCATCAATGAGGTGGTTTAGTTTCGCGATTGTCTCGGCTCTTGTCGGCGCCGTGAGCGTCCCGGCCCATGCCGACGATGCTGCCAAGAAATTACCGAATAGCCGGCCCTCCGAGATTGTCGCCCCCGTCAACTGGACCGGTTTCTATATCGGCGGCGATATTGGCGGACTGTCCCGGAAGGGACGCGGCACGTCTGACTTTTTTCAAGAATCCGAAACCGCGCACACTTTACTGGGCCAATCGCTAAACAGCTCGTCCGGCGCCGGTGGCGTTTACGCTGGCTTTAATTGGCAGTTTGCTCCGTCGTGGTTGGTGGGCATCGAAGGCGACTGGCAGTGGACACGTTCTCAGTTTTCGGCTTGCCGTCAGACTGGCGTTGTCGGCAACGCCTGCGCCGTGGGCGCATTCAATGGTGTTGGCACGGTCGGTGACGACGTGCGGTCTTTCGGCACCGTGCGCGGTCGTCTCGGTATGGCATTTGACCGGACGTTGGTATACGGCACTGGCGGTGCGGCTTTTACTGAGGTTCGAACCTCTTTGGGTCTGGACTGTACGTTTTTAGGCTGCAGCAGCAGCAATCCAATAGCGGCCGCGGCGGAGTTTTCGCAGAACAAAACAGGCTGGGTCGCAGGCGGCGGCATCGAATGGATGTTCGGTCAGAATTGGATGATCCGCGCCGAGTATCTGCACGCCGATTTCGGCAACCTGTCCCACACACTCTTCCTTCCGTCACTCAATTGCTTCAACTTCGGCACTTGCGGCCTGACGTGGTCGCGTGACATGCGCTTCGACATTGTGCGCGCGGGCGTCAGCTACAAATTCGGCGGCTTCTGATCTGGCACCTCGCGTAGCGTCTCGGCGGCGATGATATCGAGCGCACTCTGATCGTCGGGAAAGCCGGCCGCGATCCAGGCTTGCTCGGCCGCCGCAATTGCCGCGCCAAGCGCCGGCCCCTGCGCGACACCACGCTTCATGAAGTCGGCCGCCTTGAGCGGAAACGCCGGGGCGGTCCAGCGTTGCGGCAGCGTGGCAAGTGCGTGCCAATCGGCATCGTGCGCCGTGGCCTGCGAGCGCGCCCAGCCGAGCAGCACACGATCGGTGAACTGTTGCGGCCGCAAACGATACAGCAGCGCCTTTGCAGCTTTCTCACCATACAAAGGCGAAATGCGTCCCCAACCTTCTCCCATCGAGGCAAGCCGTTCGTGCTCGTTGTTGGCAAGGCGCAGCTTTTTCCAGAGCCGCTCGGCATCTTCGGGAATGGCAACGCCAAGCGCGCCTAGCCGGCGCACCGCATTGGGCTCCGCACCAATCCCCGCTTCGACCTTGGCCATGTTCTCGAAGCTTGCCAGGTAGCTCACACCTCCGAGCACGCGCAGCAGCAATCCCGCGTCCGTCATTGAAATAAGCGTCGGCACCGCGTGCGGGGCGACGACAAGTTTCATCACCTCCATGCGCACGCGTTCGCGCGAAAGCTGGTCGAGGCCCTCGCGGCCGGCAATGCAGGCGGCAAGTCCGGCCGGATCCGGGTGGTCACTGGTGCCGTAGGCTGCGTGGAAACGGAAAAAGCGCAGGATGCGCAGATAGTCCTCAGCGATGCGCTTGGCCGGATCGCCGATAAAGCGCACGCGGTGCTGGCCAAGGTCTTGCAGGCCGCCGGCATAATCGTAGACCGTGCCATCGCGCGTCGCCGACAGGGCATTGATGGTGAAATCGCGCCGTTCAGCATCGGCCCGCCAGTCGCGCCCGAATTCGACCTTGGCATGCCGGCCATATGTCTCGACGTCCTTGCGTAGCGTCGTCACCTCGAAGGGATGCTTTTCGATAACGACGGTGACAGTGCCGTGCTCGATACCGGTCGGAACCGGCCTGAAGCCGGCAGCCGTGACGCGTCGCACGACTTCTTCTGGTACCGCGGTGGTGGCGACGTCGATTTCCGCGATCGGCACGCCCAGCAGCGCATTGCGCACCGCGCCGCCGACGACGCGCGCTTCCTCGCCGTCGCAATCAAGCACGCCAAGCAGGCGCGGCAGTGCGCCTGTGGTGAGCCAGGCATCGTTGAGCTTTCGATCCGTACGGCCAGCCTGCGACGGCATCACTTCGTGGTCCCCGGCACGAACTTGCCGTTTTCCATATGCGCCGGCACATAGGTTGAACCAGGCGGCGCGCCGGAAAAATGCGCGAAATAGATGAAGCTGCCGAGTACAAGCGCGAGCGCGACTATCGCAAGCGTCGCCACCCGCACCAACGGCCACGACTTGAAATCCATCACACCGGCCTGTGTCGCCCACAAAAACACCGCGTAGAGCACGAACGGTGTCAGGAACAACACGACTTCGGTGAAGACCGGACGGATCATCGATAAATCCGATCGTAAAGGTTGCGCAGGATACCAGCCGTCACACCCCAAATGTAGCGATCACCGAACGTGATCGCATAATAGTGCCGGGTCATGCCCTGCCAGTCGCGCGAATGGCGCTGCACATTGGCTTGATCCATCAGGAAGGCAAGCGGCACTTCGAAGGTAACATCCACTTCGGCGGTGTTGAGCCTGAGCGTAAAACCGGGCTTCACGCGCGCGATCAATGGCACAATGCGATAGCCAAGCGTCGTCATGTAGAGGTCTAGATAGCCCAGCGGTTCGATATACGCGCGGCCGAGACCGATTTCCTCCTTCGTCTCGCGCAAGGCCGAAGCACATGGATCCGCGTCCGTTTTTTCGATTTTGCCACCCGGGAACGACACCTGCCCGGCGTGGTCCGGCAAATGCTGCGCGCGCTGAGTGAGCAGCACCGTCGGTTCAGCCTGGTCGACAATCGGCACCAAAACGGCTGCCGGGCGGATCGGACGCACCTCCGCGATCTTTCGCATCACCGGATCGGCATCGTGATCACCGCGCGCTGGCGTCACGTTTGGATCGGTCAGCCCTGCCGGCGCTTCGAGCGTCAGGCGCTGGCGTGCGCGCATGAAAAATTCCGATGCCGTGAGGCCGGTCGTCACCGTCTCCCGCATCAGGCGAACTCCCGCAACGCGTTTGCTTCCGCCATGGCGAAGAACTCGCCTGCCGACGCAACGCCAAACATCAATTTGCCGCTGACCTCGCGCTCTTCTCCGAGGGCGACAAGATCATAGAACAGGGCGCGCGTAACCTTCGCCCACAGTTCGCGGCGCACGTGCAGATATGGCTTGAGGCCGCCGTTTGACGGCTGGAGCTCGAAGCGCAGCGCGTGCCCCGGCCCCGCGGCAATCCAGTCGTCGACATTGGTGCGGAATTGAAGAACGCGCCCACCCTCGCCGAAGGGCGTCTTCATTTCCACGGCCAGAAATGGCGCATCGTCAACGACAATCCCGACCTTCTCGACCGGCGTAACCAAGAAATACTTGTCGCCTTCCCGCTTGAGCACAGATGCGAACAATTTGACCAAAGCCAATCGTCCGATCGGGGTCTTCTGGTAGAACCACGTTCCGTCGGCAGCGATTCTCATGTCGATATCGCCGCAAAAGGGTGGATTCCAGCGTTCTACGGGTGGTGGGCCCTTGTTTTCGCGTGGCAGCGATGCCGTCAGCGCTTCCAAGCCGCCCTGCCCTGCCTTCGCCATTGTTTTCCTTCGATAATTGGACCGCCGCGCGCCTGTTCGCATCTTCGTGATTACCCGGTCCGGCGGCGGAAGATAGCGTAAGCTTGGCAATAGATTGAGGCAGATTCGCCCGAATAGCGCATGAAAAGCACCGCTGGTGTGTTTGTTGCATAGCACCCGGGGTGGTTTCAGGCGCCAATGAAAGGATAATCACGTTATGGCGAAGAGCGGCGGCGAAAGCCTGGAAAAACTCGAAGACATGATCGTGCGGGCGGCTGAATCAACATCTGCGCACGTTCGCGCCGCAAAGGCCGCGATAGGCGCGGTGATTTTCGGCCAGGATCTGGTGGTGGAGCACGCCCTGGTCACCGTGCTGTCCGGTGGTCATGGGCTCCTTGTGGGCGTGCCCGGCCTCGCGAAAACCAAGCTGGTTGACACAATGGGCACGGCGCTCGGCCTCGATGCCCGGCGTATCCAGTTCACCCCGGATCTGATGCCATCCGACATTCTCGGCACCGAAGTGCTGGAAGAAAATCCGGGCGGCAAACGCAGCTTCCGCTTCATCGCAGGGCCCGTGTTCGCGCAGTTGCTCATGGCCGACGAAATCAATCGCGCGTCGCCGCGTACCCAATCGGCACTTCTGCAAGCAATGCAGGAGCAGCACGTCACCGTCGCAGGAGCCCGCCACGATCTGCCCAAGCCATTCCACGTGCTTGCGACGCAGAATCCACTCGAACAGGAAGGCACCTATCCGCTCCCCGAGGCGCAGCTTGACCGCTTTTTGATGGAAATCGACGTCGATTATCCCGATCAGGAGGCCGAACGAAAAATCCTGTTCGATACAACCGGCGCCGAAGAATCGCGCGCAAAGCCGGCGATGACCTCCGAAGACTTGCTGTCGGCACAACGGCTGGTTCGTCGTTTACCGGTTGGCGAGTCCGTTGTTGAAGCGATCCTCGCGCTGGTGCGCTCGGCGCGTCCGGGTCCCGAAGGTGGCGAAATCGGCAAGCTCATTTCCTGGGGTCCGGGTCCGCGCGCCAGCCAGGCGCTGATGCTGGCAGTTCGCGCACGCGCACTTCTTGACGGCCGCTTCGCCCCGTCCGTTGACGACGTGATTGAGCTGGCCGAGCCGGTGCTCAAGCATCGCATGGCGCTGACTTTTGGCGCCCGCGCAGAAGGCGAAACAATCCCCAACGTAATCCGGCGGCTGAAAGCGCGCATCGGATAATCGCGATGGCGGAGCCACGTTTAAACGACATCGAAACCGGTACGGTACGACAGGCAACGGTCGGCGCCCGCAAACTCGCCGATGCAATGCCGCGGCTCATTCTTGAGGCGCGCCGTGTCGCGTCGACTGTCATTCATGGCCTGCACGGCCGCCGCCGGGCCGGGCCGGGCGAGAATTTCTGGCAATACCGCCGCTTCGTGTCGGGCGAGCCCGCACAGAACGTCGATTGGCGCCGTTCCGCGCGCGATGATCACCTCTATGTGCGTGAGCGGGAGTGGGAAGCCTCGCACACCGTGTGGATTTGGCCGGACCGCTCACCATCGATGACGTTCGCGTCCACGTCGTCGACCGACAGCAAGCTCGAGCGCGTGCTGATCGTTGCCTTTGCATTGGCCGAGGTGCTGGTGCAGGGCGGCGAACGGGTTGGCGTGCCCGGCCTCATGCGCCCCACCGCGAGCCGCAACGTGATCGAGAAACTGGCAGAAGCGATCCTGCACGACCCCACGGAACGCGCCAGCCTGCCGCCATCCTTCGCACCATCACCGCTATCCGAAATCGTCGTGCTGTCCGATCTCTGGGCCCCCATTGGCGAGGTCCGCGGCACAATCGCTCAGCTTTCGGCAACCGGCGCGCACGGCCACGTTGTCCAGATCGTCGATCTGGCCGAAGAGAGCTTTCCTTATTCCGGCCGTGTCGAATTTATCGAGCCGGAGGGCGCCGGCAGCGTCACGGCTGGCCGCGCTGAGACCTGGCGCAATGATTATCAGGCTATCCTCGCGCGTCATCGCGCTGCAATCCGCGCCGAGACGGATTTGCGCGGCTGGAGCTTTGCCATTCATCGCACCGACAGGCCGGCGAGCGAACTCTTGCTGGTATTGCATTCACGCATGGGCGACAACGCGCAGCCATTCGTCATTAACAGCCGGCACACGCCGGCGAGCCCAGCGAGCGCCGCATGATCGGTTCAATCCCGCTCGGCTTTGCCCAACCATTGGTGCTGCTCGGCCTGCTCAGCTTGCCGGTCCTCTGGTGGTTACTGCGCCTGGTGCCGCCTCGTCCACGGCGTGTCGACTTTCCACCGACGCGCCTTCTGTTCGAGATCTCCCCCAAGGAGGAAACGCCAGCACGCACGCCATGGTGGCTCACTCTGTTGCGGCTCACATTGGCGGCACTCGTGATCGTCGCCGCCGCTGGACCTCTGTGGAATCCTCCGCTTGCGACAGAAGATCGTGCCGCGTCGCTGCTGATTTTGCTTGATGACGGCTGGCCCGCGGCGTCGACCTGGGACGCGCGACTGCGCACGGCAGACGAGATGATCGCGCGCGCCGAGGCGGACAATCGCGGCGTCGCGGTGCTGCCTATGTCCGAAACCGAGCGCGATATCTCATTGCAGGTCGCCGGCGCCGCGCGCGTACAAATCAAGCAGATCAAACCTAAACCTTACGGAGTTGATCGCGTGGACGCGCTGCCGGGGATCGAGCGCTTTCTCGCGACCGCGCCGAATGTCGAAATTATCTGGCTTTCAGATGGTGTGGACTTGGGCAAGGGCGCCGGATTCATTGAGGGCCTGAAACGGATTGTCGGCAGTCATCCGCTGACTATCGTGGAAGGTGGGTTGCCGATTTCACACGCGCTCACCGCTGCCGACAATGCCGCCGGCGCGTTGACAGTAAAGGTCCTGCGCGCAGGAACCGCGCCCGCTGACGGCGGCATCGTGAGTGCCATCGACCTCAAAGGTCTGCCGCTGGGTGAGGCGCCTTTCAGCTTCAAGTCCGGAGAAGGGGAAGCCGACGCGGTCATCGACCTTCCTGTCGAAATTCGCAACGACGTCGCGCGCCTTGAGATCGTCGGCGAACACTCGGCAGGGGCAATACAGCTCCTCGACAAGCGCTGGCGCCGGCGAACGGTCGGCGTCGTGTCCGGGTCAACTGCCGACCGCTCCCAGCCGTTGATCGGTGCAACCTATTATCTCGGGCGCGCGCTTAATCCGTTCGCCGACGTGAGTCTTGCCGAAGGCGTGGCACCGGCGGAAGCCGTGGCGCGCTTCCTTGATCGGCATCTGCCGATGCTCATACTTGCCGATGTCGGCAACGTTACCGAGGCGCTCGGCCGTTTGAACAAGTGGATCGACAATGGCGGCGTGCTGGTGCGCTTTGCCGGGCCACATCTTGCACAGTCCGACGACAATCTGGTGCCAGTGAAGTTGCGGCGCGGCGGGCGCATACTGGGCGGCAGTCTGAGCTGGGACAAACCACAGCCACTCGCGGGCTTCTCACGCGAAAGCCCATTCAATGGAATGGCCGTTCCGAACGACGTCACCGTGAGCCGGCAGGTGCTGGCGGAACCGGATTCACAGCTCAATGACCGGACCTGGGCGACGCTTGCCGATGGCACCCC
>Ga0335084_10001150_pt1 | contig 24205 bp, 25 predicted proteins | sample Lox_Sample_44_FD_206721 | JGI IMG/M metagenome (GOLD analysis project Ga0335084, IMG submission 206721) | Soil microbial communities from Loxahatchee National Wildlife Refuge, Florida, United States - Lox_Sample_4.4 | ecosystem: Environmental > Terrestrial > Soil > Wetlands | place: USA...
CGCGGCACGCCCGGAATGCGGCGGGTTACTTGACCCTGCCCTCCCGCCAGAACGGAATCACGCCCGGAACCTCCCACTTGTTCCACATCTCGTCGACCTTTGCCTGGAAGTACTCGATGTCCTCTTCGAGGAAGTGGGCGAAGCGGCCCTGCTTGAGAAGGTATTCACGGACCGGCTTTCGCGGCCGGCCCTCGGCGATAGCCTTGGATTTGCCGTAGTGACGGACGACCCCGTCCTCGACCTCGTAGAGCGGGAATACGCCGGTCTCGACGGCCAGCTCGCCCAGCTCGTGGCTGAGCATGGGGTCATAGTCCCAGCCCTTCGGACACGGGTCGAGGGAGTGGATGAAGGTCGGTCCGCCGATCGACAGCGCCTTCCGGACTTTGTTCATCATCTCGACCGCGTAGGAAGCGTCTACCGTGGCGACGTAGCGGCACTCGGGGTGGCCGGCCGCCAGCATGCCCGCCATGTTCTTCTTCCAGCGGGTGTGGATGAGCCGCTTGACGGAGCCGGGCGGGCTGAACGTGGTGTTGGCGCCGTAGGGCGTCGAGCCCGAGAGCTGGATGTCCGTGTTGGCGTAGGACTCGTTGTCGTACATCAGGATCAGCGAGTTGTACTCCTTGTGGGTCAGGGTCGCGGAAATCGCGCCCAGGCCCATGTCCGCGCCGCCGCCGTCGCCGCAAAAGGCGATGACGTTGATGGGCTCGGCCTTCATCTTGCCTTTGGTCATGAGCGCCTTGAGGCCCGCGGCCGTACCGAGCGCCGCCGAACCCGAGGACCCGAGCTGCGTGTGCATCCACGGCACCACCCACGGCGTCGTGTAGTACGTCGTGTTGGCGACGTACATGCAGCCTGTCGCGCCCAGGACGATGGTCCGAGGCCCCGCGGCCTTGACCATGAGCTTCATCACCAGCGCCGACTCGCACCCCTGGCAGGTGCGGTGGCCCGATGTGAAGTACTCTTCGAGGGTAACCTTCTTAACCCCTCGGAAAGGCTCAAGGATCTGCGTCGCGTTCGTATACGTTTCGGCCATGTCGAGGCTCCTCTATTCTCTGACGCCCAACCACTGGGTTTTGAGCGGAGACTTGCCGGACTTCGCCGCCTCGAAGCAGAGGTCGGCGGCCTTGTAGACGTCTTCGAGCGTCACCTCGCGACCGCCGAGGCCGCAGATGAAGGACAGGAGCGGCGGCCGCTTCTCGGCGTTGTACATCGCCGCCCGGATCTCGTTGGCGACCACGCCCGATCCGAAGGGCGAGCCGAACGAGTAGTCGCGATCGATGACACCGACGGCCTTGGCGCCCTGCAGCGCGGCGACCATCTTCTCTGTCGGGAACGGCCGGAACCAGCGCGGGCGGATGAGGCCCACCTTCATGCCCTTGGCCCGCATGTTGCGGATGCCCACCTTGAACGGCAGCGAGATCGTCCCCATGCCCATGAGGATCACGTCCGCGTCCTCGGTCATGTACTCCTCGAACCAGGGGTTCTCGGGGCCGCGGCCGAAGACGCGGCGGAAGTCGGCGTACGCCTCCTCGATGACCGTGTAGGCGCGGTTCATGGCTTCGTTGTTCTGGCGGCGGATCTCGATGACCCAGTCTTCATTGGCCTGCGGCGCCACGGTGATCGGGTTGTCCGGGTGCAGGAGCAGGTCGCCGCGGTCGTAGCGCGGCAGGAACTTGTCCACCTTGGACTTGGTCGGCACCTGCACGATCGCCTGCGAGTGGGTCAGGAAGGCGCCATCGGCCGAGATCGCGATCGGCAGGAAGACCCGCCGGTCCTCGGCAATCCGGTAGGCCAGGAGCGTCGTGTCGAGCATCTCCTGTGCGGTGTCCACCCAGATCAGCATCCAGCCGAGATCGCGGACGACCAGCGCGTCGTTGTGCTCGACGCCGAAGGCGCCCGGGTCGTCGAGCGCCCGGTTGCCGACCATGGCCACCATGGGAACGCGCAGCGGCGGCGTCACCGTCAGGCACTCCATGGCATACATCCAGCCGACCCCCGAGGAGCCGCAGAAGACCCGCGCGCCAACGGTCGAGGCGTGCTTCACGATCTCGAACTGGCTGTGCTCGCCCTCGGCCACGATGTACTCGGCGACAAGCTGGCCGTTGGAGATTTTCTTCGCGATGGCCTGCATGACGGTGTCGTAGGGACGGATCGGGTACGCCGTCACCACGTCGAGGTCTGCCAGGGTCAGGGCCTCGGCGCAGGCTTCGCTGCCCGAGATGAGCATCTCCCGATCGTCCGAAGCCGTCTTGCCCGCCGCCGGTGTCTTGGTGTCGACTGCCATGTGAATGTCCTCCCAGCCTTAGCGCTGCTTGCCCGCGGCGTTCTCGCCGGGGATGCCTGCGGTGATCTCGATGCCGCCCTGGTCCATGTCCTGCTTGATCTCCTGCTCGTACTGGCCGCGGAAGCGGAAGCCGTGCGAGCGGACCACGTGCTCCTTCGACTTGATCTTGTCCCCCATCCACTTCACGTAGGCCGGCTTGTCGCGCCGCCACATTTCCCACTGGCTCGCATTGTCGTCGAACGCGTCCTCGCGGACCATGGTGACGCAGTCCTTGGCGGGGCAGACGGCCTCGCAGACGCCGCAGCCGCAGCAGGACTCCATGTTGGCGTCGTACAGGCCGTCCGGCGTGACGTCGAAGCAGGAGTCCGGGCACTGGATCCAGCAGAGCGTGCACTTCACGCACTTGTCGAAGTCGATGACCGGGCGCATGGTGCGCGTCGTGAACTTCTTGAAGTAGGGGTTGCGCTCAGGCACGTAGCCCTTGCCCCCCTCCATGGGCTTGCCGACCGGGATCGCCGGGATCGACACACCCTCGCGCATCTCCCACCACTTGGGCTTTTCGAACGAGAACGGCACCTCGCCGTTGCCCTCGGAGGTCTTGACCGGGCGGGTCTCGAGGCGTTCGTGGGCCTTGCGTGCAGACGCCGCCTTGAGCTCGGAGCCCCACTCGGCCTCCTGGATCGCGGCGCAGACTGCGTCGAGAGAGAGGAAGCCCGGCTGGAGCTTGGCAAGGGCGCCCAGGATCCGTGCTTCGGTGTGGTCCTCCTTGTAGACCCAGAGGCCCGAGAAGGACGCCTTGGCGGGGATCAGCGCCAGGCTGTAGGGCGTCTCCCGCTTGTGGATGTCCTTGAGCAGCTCCGCGGGACCCTGGAGCGACGTCATGAGCAGGGTGCCGTTCGGGACGATCAGCTGGTTGATCGGCTGGAGCCCGTACCACGCCCACGACTCGACGCCCTTGGAGAGCGTGTCGTCGACGCAGATGGTGACGTGGACCTCCTTGGGCTCGTACCGCGCCATGTTCTGCTCGAGCTCTTCCTGGGTGTCCGCGACGATGGCGAAGTCCTTGGCGGGAATGCCATTGCGCTGGGGGCTGTCGCCGTACCGGCCGAAGGCAATGCCCCACCGGCCGGCCTTGCGCGACGAAAGCACGATGCCGCGGCAGATACGCGCGGCGAGGTTCTTCTGGAAGATACCGCGGTAGACAACCTCACACGTGAAGTGCGCCATCGCTCCTCCTCGAGCTCGATCGGGGCCCGGCATGCCGCCCGGCGCCGCCGCAGGGTTGGTCCGGTGGTCGGACCAGACTATGCCCTGTGTTGCGCGACCGTGTCAATGATGAAGTCGTAGTGCGCCCGAACTAGCCGCCGGCCTGCCGGACCATCGATGCGAAGTAGCGGTGCACGGCCTGGTCGTCCGTGAGCTCCGGATGGAAGGCCGCGACCAGCACAGCGCCCTCGCGTGCCATGACGCACTCGTCCCGATGCATCACCAGCGGCGTGACGGCAGGTCCCATCCTGCGGATCCGGGGCGCGCGGATGAAGACCATCCTGAGCGGCCGGGGGCCCTGCCCCAGGTCGGCCTGCCCCTCCGTCTCGAAGCTCTCCTTCTGCCGGCCGTAGGCGTTGCGCTCAGCCGTGATGTCGATGAGCCCGAGCGAGGGCTGGGCGGGGCTCTGCACGTCGCGCGCGAGGAGGATCAACCCCGCGCAGGTGCCGAAGATGGGCTTCGCCGCGGCGTGGAACTTCTCGATGGCCGGGACGAAGTCCCACTCGTCGAGGAGTTTGAGCAGCGTCGTGCTCTCGCCCCCGGGCATGATGAGCCCGTCCACCTGCTCGAGCTCCCGCGGCAGCCTGACCTCGACCGACTCCTGGCCGATCCGGTCGAGGGCTTTCCGGTGCAGGTCGAAGTCGCCCTGCAACGCGAGGACTCCGATGGTCATCCGCCCGCCCCCATCCGTGGCGCCACCATCGTCCGACTACCAGCCGCGGGTCTGGAGCAGGTCCGACTCCTTCAGCTTGGAGGTCTCGATGCCAGGCATGGCATCGCCCAGGTCTTCGGAGACCTTGGCCAGGATGTCCGCGTCCTTGAAGTGGGTGGTCGCCTGGACCACGGCCTTGGCGCGCGCCGCGGGATCGGCCGACTTGAAGATGCCTGAGCCGACGAAGACGGCCTCGGCGCCCAGCTGCATCATCAGAGCCGCGTCGGCCGGCGTCGCGATGCCGCCGGCGGAGAAATTGGGCACAGGCAGCTTGCCGTGCTCGGCAACCCAGCGCAGGAGCTCATAGGGAGCGCCGAGGTTCTTGGCCTCTGTCATCAACTCCTCGGGCCCGAGCGCCTTGAGCCGTTTGATCCCGGAGATGACCGATCGCATGTGGCGCACGGCCTCCACGATGTTGCCCGAGCCGGCCTCGCCCTTGGTGCGGATCATCGCCGCGCCTTCGCCGATGCGCCTGAGCGCCTCGCCCAGATCCCGGCAGCCGCAGACGAAGGGCACCTTGAAGGCGAGCTTGTCCACGTGGAAGTGCTCGTCGGCGGGAGTCAGCACTTCGGACTCGTCTATGAAGTCCACGCCCAGCGACTCGAGGATCTGCGCCTCGACGAAGTGGCCGATACGGCATTTGGCCATGACGGGGATGGACACGGTCTGCTGGATCTCCTTGATCTTCTTCACGGGCGACATGCGCGCCACGCCGCCGTCCTTGCGGATGTCCGACGGCACCCGCTCGAGCGCCATGACTGCCACGGCGCCCGCGTCCTCCGCGATCTTGGCCTGCTCGGCGTTCGTCACGTCCATGATGACGCCGCCCTTGAGCATCTCCGCCAGCCCGACCTTGAGCCTCATCGTTCCGATCTCCATGCGTGGGTCTCCTTTTACGGGTTCAGTCGTGATTGCAGCCGTTCCTTCACCATCGGCCACTCGTGATCGAGAATCGAAAATGCCGCCGTGTCGCGGATCGCACCGTCGGACGCGGGCCGCTGCGCCCGGATCACACCGTCGAGCCGGGCGCCGAGCCTCAGGATCGCGTTGCGCGAGCGCTCGTTGCGCGCGTCGGTCATCAGGCTCACGCGGTGCACCCGCCACGCCTCGAAGGCGTGGGCGAGCATCAGGAGCTTCGCCTCGGTATTGACGGGTGTCCGCTGCACCTCGTCCGCCAGCCAGGTCCAGCCGATCTCGGCCACATCGGGCAGGTCCTGGCCCCGCTGGTTCGCGTTGCCCGACGGCCACGGCCAGAACTCGATGTTGCCGAAGCGCGTGCTGCCAACGACACGGCCCGTCGCCCTGGCGACGGTCGCGAAGGGCAGCGCCCGGCCCGCCTCCTGGTCGCGCAGCGCCGTCTCGATGTAGCCGGCCATGGACGCCTCGTCGGCCGGCACGAACGTGAACCCGTAGGTCTCGCGCCGGCCGCTCGCGGCGGCGAGGAGGTCGCGGGCATGGCCAACCCCCAGCGGCTCGAGCCGCACGTGCAGGCCTTCGAGCACCACGGGCCGGACCCGGGGCGCGCGCTCGGTCGCCAGCATCAGGCGAGCGCCTCTCTTGCGTCGCCGATCAAGTCCTCGGCCTTCTCGAGTCCGACGGAAACCCGGATGAGCCCGGCGCCGATACCCATCAGGGCCTTCGTGTCGTCGGACACGCGCCTGTGGGAGGTCCGCGCGGGGTACGTCCAGGTCGTCGCGACGTCGGCAAAGCTCGGCGCGAACTCCATCAGTCGCGAGCGCTGCATGAAGCGCTCGACCGCCAGCGCTCCGCCCTTGAGGTCCACGGACAGGATCGCCCCGGCGGGGCCGGGCATCTGGCGCCTGGCGAGGGCCCGCTGCGGGTGCGAGTCGAGGCCGGGATAGTAGACGCGCTTCACGGCCGGGTGCGTCTCCAGGGCGCGGGCCAGAGCGAGCGCATTGGCCGACTGCCGCTCGACTCGCACGCTCAAGGTCCGGACCCCGCGGGTCGCGAGCCAGGCATCGAAGGGCCCGAGGTTCGTGCCCGAGCGAATCATGGCGGCGCGGACGCGGTCCACCGTCGCCTTGCGTCCCAGCACGATGCCGCCCGTGACGTCGCCATGCCCCGAGATGAATTTGGTCAGGCTGTGCATGACGATGCTCGCCCCGTGCGCGAGCGGGCGCATCACAGCGGGGGAAGCCAGCGAGGAATCCACGATCAGCTCCACGCCCCGCTCGGCGAGGCGCGGGGCGACGGCGTCGAGGTCGACCAGGCGCAGGAGCGGATTCGAGAGCGATTCGACGAAAACGGCACGCGTATTCGGCCGGAGCGCGGCCAGCAGCGCCGCGGGCTCGGTCGCGTCGACGAACACGGTCTCGATGCCGAGCCGGCGCCCTTCGTCGTCCAGGAACGCCGTGGTCGAACCATAGAGGTCGCGCGCCGCCACGATGTGATCGCCCGCCGAAAAGAGTCCAAAGAGCAGCGCCGTGGTCGCGCCCATGCCGGAGGCGCACGCGCAGGCCGCCTCGGCACCCTCCAGCCCGGCCACGAGGTCTTCCAGCATCGTGTGGTTCGCCGTGCCGTAGCGGCCGTAGACGAAGCCCGGCTTCTTGCCCTCCCAGACCGACTCGACCGTGTCCATGTCCTCGAAGACGTACACGTTGGTCTGGTAGATCGGCGGCGTGAGCGGCCGGCTGGCGGACGGAACGTCGCGGCCTCCGCGGGCTGCCAGGGTCTCGAAATCCACGCGCGTTCCTCCTCTAGACCAGCGGCACGGCGGGTCCGCGCTCGCGGACCCCGTGCTCCGGGTGGCGCTGCGTCTCGAGGATGCCGTCGGCCAGGCGACGGACGCCCTCCTCGATCTGCGCGAAAGGCACCGCCGAGAAGGACAGGCGAAGCGTTCGCTCGCCGCCGCCGTCGCTGAAGAAGGCATTGCCCGGCGTGAAGGCGACCCCGCGCGCGAGGGCGCGCGGCAGGAGCGTGGCGGCATCGACCCCCTCTGGAAGCTCGAGCAGCAGCGAGAAGCCGCCCTGCGTCTCGGTCCAGCTGACGCCCTCCGGCATGCGGCGGACGAGAGCGGCCAGGAGCGCGTTGCGCCGCCGTGTGTATTCGCGCAGCGCGCGCGCCTGGTGCCGGTCGAGGAGCCGCTGGCGGCAGAAGTGATAGACGGCGGCCTGGATGAGCGGGCTCGTGTGGATGTCGGCGAGCTGCTTGGCCATCTCGAGCCGCTCGATCAGGTCGGGCGACGCCACGATCCAGCCGAGCCGGAGACCTGGAAACAGGACCTTGGAAAAGGTGCCGAGATAGATCACCTGCCCCGAGGCGTCCGACGCCTTGAGCGGCACTGGCGGCCGCTCGCCGTAGAAGAGGGTGCCGTCGAAGCCATCCTCGACGATGGGCAAGCGGTGGCGCGCGGCCACCTCCAAGAGCCGCCGCCTCGCCGCCGCGGGCATGTGCAGGCCCGTCGGGTTGTGCGCGCTCGGCTGGCAGTAGAGGAACTTCGGCGCCTGCCGCTCGAGCAGCCGCTCGAGATGATCTACCGACAGGCCGCCGCCCACCATCGGCACCGGCAGGAGCTGGGCGCCGAAGGCACGGAAGACCTGCATGGCGCGCGGATAGGACGGCTGCTCGATCGCGACGAAGTCGCCGGGGTCGAGCAGCGTGCGCGCGACCAGATCGAAGCCCTGCTGCGTGCCGTTGACGATGAGGATGTCCTCGGAGCGTGCCTCGAGGCCGAAGCGGAGCAGGTAGCCCGACAGGTACTGGCGCAGCGGCGTATAGCCGGACGACGGATAATATTGGAGGAGTTCCCGCCCCTCCTCGCGGATGACGCGGTTCAGGACGCGACGGAAGGCGTCGGTCGGGAAGAGCGCGCTGTCCGGCATGCCGCCGGCGAAGGAGATGACGCCGGAAGCCGTTCGCGCCATCTGGCTGTAGGCGCCGCGGCGGCGCGCGTCTGCCGCCACGATCTGGGCCGCCTTGGACAGGTGGCCCGTCCACTCAAACCGCGGCGCACGCGCCGGGGCCTGGACGACGGCGGGCGCCTGCTCGGCGACGAAGGTACCCTGGCCCACATGGGCTCGCACCCAGCCGCCCGCGATCAGGTCCTCGTAGGCCTGCGCCACCGTGGTGCGGTTGACGCCGAGGTCACGCGCGAGGTCTCGCGTCGCGGGCAGCTTCACGCCCGGCGCCAGGAGCCTCTGGCTGATCAGCCGTTCGAGGTGCAGCTGGATCTGACGCGCCAGCGGCAGCCGTCCCGTGCGGTCCTTGGATCGGTCTAGCGCTATTCTCATGGTTCTCTCGCGCCAGCCATTATCCTGACATTCAACACCATGTAAAGTGCCAATTGGATGGGTCCGGAATCATCCAATTCCCGCCCTCTCCAGCGTGGTATCATCCGCGTCCGAGCCATGCGCCTCGTCGTCCTCGAGTCGATGTGGAACCCCAAGGGCAAGCTCCTGAAGGAGGAGCCGTCCGTCCTCCCCTATCTCAAGGCCATCCGCCAGTCACTGGCCTGGGAGGGCATCCGCATCAACCTCGTCTACCGCCGCTTCTACTCCCACTACGACCTGGGCCTGCTGCTCAAGGAGACGCGCCGCCACCGCAAGTCCCAGGTCTGCTACATCTCGTCGCACGGAGAGCGGCGCAAGCTGACCGGGCTCGGCGACAAGGTCATCCGACTGGAGAGCCTGATCGAGTACTGCCGGCCCAGCCGGACGACCGGCTACATCTTCGGTGCATGCGACTTCGTCACGCCCGACACGGCGCGGAAGTTCCTCGAGACCACGGGCGCGCGCTTCGCAGCCGGCTACCAGAAGGAGATTCCGTGGACGGAGTCCATGCTCGTGGACTGCCTCTTTCTCTCCTATCTGCTGGGGGGCAGCATGAAGTGGGTGCGCACCAAGCACGGAGAGCGGGTGCCGCCGTTGAGGCAGACCGAGACGTTCGAGATCACGCACACGGAGAGGCCGCAGAAGGTCGCCGGCATGCTCTACCGCGACTTTCCGCTGGCCCACGACATCACCTTCTCGGCCTTCACCCTCGACCGGCAGCGGGGGAGGAAGCCGCGGCTGGTCAGCTCGTTCGAGACGTACCGGAAGAGCGTCGACCGGGCGCGGCGGCTGGTGCGCGACCTGTGAGCGGCCGGTCGTAGGGATGGCGCAGGGAGAAGCGCCGATCAAGCAGGCCATCGCGTGGATCGACGAGCGTCTGCGAGAGCAGCCGGCCGCCGACCGCATGAAGCTGATTGACGACGCCAGCCGACGCTTCGACCTGACGCCGCTCGACGCCGAATTCCTCTACCGCCATCTTGCCGACTGCCCGAAGGGCCCCTCCGCGTGAGCGACAGCCAGAAGGCGCGGGTCCAAGCCCAGTTCGGCCGGAGCGCGCAGGACTACGTCACGAGCGCAGGGCATGCGGGAGGCGAGGACCTCGAGCGCCTCGTCGCCTGGGGGCGCCGGCGCGGGGCCGAGCGCGTGCTCGACGTCGCGACAGGCGGCGGCCACACGGCGCTCGCCTTCGCGGGCTTCACGCCCTCAGTGGTCGCGGTCGACCTGACGCTGCCGATGCTCGAGGCCGCGCGCGACTTCGTGCGGGGCAAGGGCGCGGCCGCTGTCCGCTTCCTGGCGTCGGACGTCGAGGCCCTGCCCTTCCGTGATGCCTCGTTCGGCGTCGTCACGTGCCGCACCGCCGCCCACCACTTCCCCGCCATCCTGCCGGTCCTCAGGGAAGTCGCCCGCGTGCTCAGGCCCGGCGGATCCTTCCTCCTCCAGGACATCCTGGGTCAAGACGACCTCGATCTGGCCGCCTTCATGCTCGAAGTCGAGAAACGGCGGGATCCGTCGCACGTGCGCTCACTGCCCCAGCGGGAGTGGGCGGCATTCCTCAAGGCCGCGGGCATGACGGTGATCGACGAGGGCATGGTCAGCAAGGCGCGCGCGTGGGAGGAGTGGACGGGACGGATGAGGATGACCCCGGAGGCCAAAGCCGACCTCGAGCGCTTCGTGCTTGCGGCCCCGGCCCGCTGCCGGGAGGCCTTCCGCTTCAGGATCGAGCGGGGGCGCATCGAGTCCTTCACGGACCGGATGATCCTGCTCCGCGCGGATAGGGATTGACGAGCCGATACGCTGCCTGCTGTCCGAGTCGAGAGGCGGTCGTGGCCGCCGCGAGTCGAGAGCTGGGTCGATCCGGCAGGCGGCGAGAGCGGGGAGGCGACCCGTCGAATAGCTCAGCGCCTCAGCACCACGACGGTTGCCCCCCAGCCGCCGCGCTCGGGCGGCGCGTCGAAGAAACGCTCCGCGAGGGGGTGCCCCGCAAGCAGTCCCTGGACACTCGCGCGCTGGACGCCGATGCCGCGGCCGTGGATGAGCCGGACCTCGCTGAAGCCCCGTGAAACGGCCTCCTTTAAGTACTCATCGACAACCGCCCGGATATCCTTCGGCGCGAAAGCGTGGAGATCGAGCGAGTCCTCGATGGGCACGCTGACGGGGTCTGGCTCGTCCACCACGCCGCGGCTCAGGGCGTGCGGAGAGTGACGATTGGATCGGGGGCGACCAAGCCGGGCTTGCTCTTTCGCTGCTCGCGAACCTCTTCGGCCATGCAGGCCAGGAACGGCCCCTTCTCCTCCTCGCGCCCAGTCACGATCACCCGACCGTCGGTGTTGATGCGAACGAGCGCCATGGTCGCGAAGGTGTCACACCGCTTCCAGCGCTGGTAGGCGAGATCCTGCTCGATGGTCTGCGCCCCTGTCATGCAGCCGGCCGCGCCGATCGCCATGGTCGCCGCGAGGGCAACCCGCCGCGTGCTCGTCACACGGTCACCGGCGGGCGCCGGGTGTGCCAGTCAGTGAGCCGCTGGTAGGCGTCCGCGACGCGCAACACCGTCGCCTCGTCGAAGGGGCGGCCGATGATCTGGAGCCCCATCGGCAGTCCCTCGGCGGTGAAGCCGCAGGGCACCGACGCAGCCGGGTGGCCGGTCAGGTTGAACGGACGCGTGAAGCGGATCAGGCTCCCCCGCACGGGCAGGCTCTGGTCTCCGATGCGCACCTCGTTCTGCCCGACAGCAGTCGCTTCGATCGGCGTCGTCGGCGCGAGCAAGACGTCGAGCTTCGCCAGCGCGGCATCCACCTCGTTCTTGAGCAGCGTGCGCAGGCGCTGGCCCTTGACGTACTCGGCGCCGGTCACGAACGCGCCGACGCGAAGCCTCTCGCGGACGTCCCCACCGTACTCGGACGCGCGCGTCTTCAACCACTCCTCGTGGTAGGCGTACGCCTCAGGGGCAAGGACAGCATGCGACGCCGCCGGAGCGAGATTGACGTTCGTGAGGTTGACATCCACCATGGACGCGCCCTGCTCAGCGAGCACCTTGGCCGCGGCCAGGACGGCGGCCTGCTGCCCGGGCGCTGCGCTCTCGAGAAAGAAGGATCGCAGGATGCCGACGCGGAGCCCCTTGATCTGACCCGTCAGCGCGGCTGCGTAGTCGGGCACGGGCAAGACGCTCGTCGTGGGATCACGCGGGTCGTAGCCCGCCATCGGCGCCAGCATGAGCGCGCAGTCCGCCGCGCTCCGGCACATCGGCCCGACGTGATCCATCGACCACGCGAGCGGCAGCACGCCGGCGCGGCTCACGCGGCCGTACGTCGGCTTGATGCCGGAGAGTCCGCACAGCGAGGCCGGAATGCGGATCGAGCCGCCCGTGTCGGAGCCGAGGGCGCCGGGGCAGATGCCGGCCGCCACCGAGGCGCCCGAGCCCGACGACGACCCGCCGCAAACGCGGTGGGTCTTGGCGTCCCACGGGTTCCACGGCGTGCCGTAGTGCGGGTTGAGCCCCTCGGGACCGTACGCGAACTCGTGCATGTTGAGCTTGCCCAGTACGATGGCCCCTGCGCCCACGAGGCGCGCGACCACCGTCGCGTCCTCTTCGGGCACCCAGTCCGCGAGGATCTTCGAGCCGCCCGTGGTCCTCACACCCTTGGTGCAGTAGAGATCCTTGAGGCCTATCGGCACACCGTGAAGCGGCCCCAAGGGCGCGCCCGACACGACGGCGGCCTCGGCGGACCTGGCCGCGGCCAGCGCCGCGTCTCCCGTCACGGTGATATACGACCTGAGCTTGCCGTCGAGCGCCGCGATGCGGTCCAGATGCGCCTGCACGGCCTCGACGGGCGAGATCTTCTTCGACACGATCATGCGGCGGAGCTCGGTCATGGAGGTCCAGCAGAGGTCGCTCACGGGATCTCCTTCGCTCAGACGATGCGATACTGCGAGGCCGGCTCGGTCTCGGGCGGGATGTCGCGGATGGCGGCGAGCCCGCTCCGCCCCGCTTCGACGAGCGGGAGCAGGGCGGTCAGTTCGGCGTCGGTAAGCTGAAGTCCCTGCGCCTCTGCCAACGTCCGCAGCGCGTTCACGGTCAGCTTTTCCATGGGCGCAGGATAGCGCATAATCCGGCCCATGCCCACACCCGATCGGGATGTGCTCGGCTGGCTGCACCGCTTCGAGGCAGCATGCCGCGCGAGGGATTTCGACACTGGCCGACTCATGTTCGCGCAGGACGCGGTCGCCTTCGGCACCTGGGCCATGGCCGTCCACGGGCTCGACAATATCGAGCGCGAGCAGTGGCGCAATGTCTGGCCGCGCATACGCGGCTTCACCTTCGAGCCGAAGCCCGACGTCCGCATCGACGGCGACACCGCGTGGATCGCCGCCGGCTGGCGATCCGAGGCCACGGGCCCGGACGGCACACCCTTCACGCGCTCCGGCCGCGCGACCTTCATCCTCGCCCGCCGCGCCGGCCGGTGGCTCTGCGTGCACAGCCACGTCTCGCTCCAGCCGACGCAGTCTGAGTCGGCCCACGGCAGGCTCGGCGCGTAGGTCGTCGCGTCCGGGCGCGGGCTTCGGCCCGACGGGGCCAGGCTCAACGGACGGCGCCGGCCAGGCGGGGCAGGATCAGCGTGATCTCGGGGAACAGGATGAGGAGCAGGAGGCCGACGAACAGCGATGCGAGGTAGGGCCAGTATGCCTTGAAGTGCTGCCCGACCGACATATTCGCGAAGCGCAGCGCCATCAGGAGGCCGACGCCGATCGGCGGCAGGAAGAGGCCGATGCCCACGGCGGCCGTGAGCACGATGTTGAAGTGCACCGGGTGGATGCCGATCTGCTTGGCGATCGGAAACACCACGGGCACCAGGACGACGGCCGCCGGCAGCCCCTCGAGCACCATGCCGAACATGATCACGATGAGGCTCACGGCCACGAGGAAGAGCCACGGCGTGCCCTGAAGCGGGCCGAGCACCTCGCCCAGCATCCGTGGCACTCCCAGCATACCCATGAGGAACTGGTAGATGCTCGCGACGGCCAGGAGGAAGATCACGGCCGCCGTCAGCAGCGCGCTCTCGTAGACGAGCGTCAGCATCTCCCGCCAGGTCACGTTCTTGTAGTAGAAGAGCGCGGCCGCCATCGCGTAGGCGGCAACGAGGGCGCCCGCCTCGGTCGCCGTGAACACCCCGAAGAAGAACCCCAGGATGATGACGATGGGGACGACCAGCGGCACGAGCGACGCCTTCCCGGCCTGCACGAAGCGGGGCCACGTCGGGCGCACGTCCTTGGGCCAGCCGAGCCGGTGCGCCTGGAGGAATATCACCGACATGAGGCAGGCGGCCGTCACCGCCGCCGGGATGAAGCCGCCCAGGAAGATGCCGACGACGGAGGTGTCGGTGATCTGGGCGAGCACGATCATGAAGATGGCCGGCGGCACCAGGATGCCCATCGCCGTCGCCGATGCAACCAGGGACACGGCGTGCTCCGGCTTGTAGCCTGCGCGCAGCATCGGCGGCGTCATCATGGACCCGATCGCCGAGACGTCCGCGATGGTCGAGCCCGAGATGCCCGAGAAGAAATACTCGGCGAGCACCACCGACATGCCGAGCCCGCCCCGCACCCAGCCGACCAGCACCCGCGCCAGGTCCACGAGCGCGTAGGACATTCCGCAGCGCTCCATGAGATTGCCGGCGAAGACGAACGTCGGGATGGCGAGCAGGACCCAGTGCTGGGTGCCCGCCACCAGGCTCGACGGCAGCTTCTGCAGCGAGAAGTTTCCGATCAGGAGGCCCAGGAAGCCGGAGAGACCCAGCGCGAACACGATCGGCATGGACAGGGCCGCCAGGACGATGAACGAGAGGCCGACCGCGCCGAAGAGCATGCTAGTGACCTTCCGTGCCCGGAGCGCTCGGCATGGCGGGCCACTGCCCGCGCCACCCGTCCATGATGGATGCAGCGCTGTAGATCACGATCAGCACGCCGCCGACCACCGAGGAGAGATACAGCCAGCGCAGGTTGAGGTCGAGCGCGGGCGAGAACGACTGGCTGTTGCCCTCGGACACCTGCCAGCCGAAAATCGCCAACAGCGCGCCGAACCCCGCGATGAGCAGGTAGTGCGCCGTAAACACCGCCTTGCGCGCCCCGGCGGGGACATGGTCGGTAATCATCTGCACTGAGAAGTGGACGCCGCGGCGGATGCCGATCGCCGCGCCGACGAACGACATCCACGCGAGACAGAGCTCGCCGATCTCCTCGACCCAGAAGAAGCGGATGCTCGGCAGGTTGAACACGGCCGACACCTGCGTCATGACATAGCGGAGAAACACGCCGGCCAGCATGTCCGCGATGGCGACCAGCATGAGGACCGTGACGAAGACGGGCGGAATGGCGGCAACGAAGCGCGCGACCGGCTTCATGGCGCGGCATCCTAGACCGCGCGGCAACCCCCGTCAAGGCGCGACCGGCGCGGGCGGGAGAACGCGCTTGACTTCCTGGGACGAAATGAGCGGTATAGAGGCGTCCAGGCCGGCAGCGGGCCGGTCGCGCACGCGCTGACGCGTCGTTCCACGATAGGGGGCCCCATGCGAGGAGTCTTCCGCGGCATCTGTGCCATCGCGCTCATCACCGCCGTCGCCGTCGCTGGCTACGTCACGTCCGCTTCCAGCCAAGCCAAACCGGCGCCGCGGAAGCTGGACATCGCCTATCTGCTCGCCCCGCCTGAGTCGGGCGCCGTCGGGCTGAAGTTCATGGCCGAGGAGGTTACGCGGCGCTCCAACGGCTCGATCAACATGGTCTTCCACGGCGGCACGCTCCTGAACAAGGAGCTCGAGATCATGGACGCCGTCAAGTCGGGCAACGTCGCCATCGGGAGCCCCATCGGCGCCGCCTCGACGGTTTTCCCCGAGATGGGCGTCTTCCTGACACCCTACCTGGTGCGTGACTACAAGCACGCCTACACGATGTTCAACGGGCAGATCGGCAAGGAGCTCGACGACACCTTCCAGAAGAAGTACAAGGTCAAGGTCCTCTTCTTCTTCGACTACGGCTTCCGCCACTTCTGGAACAACAAGCACCCCATCAACACGCCGGCCGACCTCAAGGGGCTGAAGATGCGCGTACAGCAGGGGCGCGTCTTCGCCGACACGGTCAACGGCCTGGGCGCGAGCGCCGTCCCCATGCCGTTCGGCGAGGTCATCCCGGCGGCCCAGCAGGGCGTCATCGACGGCGCCGACCTGCCCATCGTCAACATCAACGCTCTGAAGATCTACGAAGTGTCCAAGTACGCCTCGATGACGTACCACAACTACGGGCCGACCGTACTGGTGATGAACCTCGAGATCTGGAAGAGCCTTCCCCCGGACCAGCAGAAGCTCATCATGGACGTGGGGATAGAGGCGCAGAAGAAGATCCGCGAGGCGACCGAGAGCGTGGACAACTACGCCAAGGCCAAGGAGATCCTCGAGGCCAAGGGCATGAAGGTCAACCAGGCCGACGTCGCCTCGTTCCGCAAGGTCGCCGAGGAGAAGATCTGGCCGCAGTACAAGCAGCAGTACGCCGAGCTCTGGGACAAGGTCGTCAACACCAAGTAGCCCTCACAGCCGAGGAGGATCGCTCATGGCGCGACGCGCCTTTATGCCCGTGTTCCTTGCGCTGCTGGCCGTCCTTGTCGCCGCCGGGTCCGCACAGGCCCAGCAGCCCAAGCGCGGCGGCGTCCTGCGCATCGCCGAGCGGGAGGCTCCGGGGCTCGACCCCCACCTCTCGATCAGCTTCCTGACCCACTCGTACATCAGCCTGGCGTACAGCCAGCTCGTGCGCTTCCCCAACGGGCCGGAGCAGAAGTCTCCGACGGACTTCTCCATCCTGCCGGACCTCGCCGAGAAGTGGACGGTGTCCAAGGACGGCAAGGTCTACACATTCACGCTCCGCAAAGGCGCGCGCTTCCACAACAAGCCGCCTGTCAACGGCCGCGAGGCGACGGCCGAAGACGTCAAGTACTCGCTCGAGCGGTTCATGGCCAAGTCCGGCTTCCGCGACCGCTTCGAGCCGGTGACGGCGATCGACGCTGTTGACCGCTACACCGTCCGGATCACCCTCAAGGAGCCGTACGCGCCGTTCCTGAACCACCTCGCGAACCCGAGCTTCTGCGCGATCCTGCCGCGCGAGGCCGAAGAGAAGTTCAAGGACTTCAACCACCCTGACGCAGTGATCGGCACAGGCCCCTTCGTTCTCAAGTCATACGAGAAGGGCGTCAAGATGGTCTTCGAGCGGAACCCGGCCTACTTCATGAAGGGGCTGCCCTACCTCGATGGCGTCGTCATCGAGATCACGCCCGACGCGGCGGCCCGCCTTTCCGTATTGCGCGCCGGCAAGGTCGAGCTTCCCCATGTGTGGGGCTGGATCAGCCCGGAGGAAGCCCGCTCGCTCAAGCAGACCAGCCCTGAGATGAGCGTCACGCCGTACCAGGTGATCGGACAGGGCTTCATCTACATGCGTACCGACCGCGCGCCGTTCAACGACATCCGAGTCCGGCGAGCCATCGCGCTCGCCATCGACCGGAAGGGATGGAACGACGCGCTCCTCTTCGGCGAGGGGTGTCTCGACGCGGGCCCCGTGCCCTGCGCGCTCAAAGACTGGAAGCTCGACGCCTCGAAGCTCGACCCGTCCAAGGCCAAGTACCTGGTCGGCCACGATCCGGCGGAGTCCAAGCGTCTGCTCGCGGAGGCCGGCCTCGCGAAGGGCTTCACCATGCCCATCTTTCACTGGCCTGGCTACGTCGTGCCCTGGCGGAGCTACTACGACCTGGCCGCGGAGAACCTCGGGAAGGTCGGGATCAACGTCGAGCTGAAGCCAGAGGAATACGGCAAGTACATCTCCACGACCGCGCTCGGCAAGTACGAGGGCGCGGCCATGGGCCCCTCGACGCCGTTCACGGAGGTCGACGACTTCCTCTTCGGGCGCTTCTATCCCGAGCTGTCGACGAACCAGAGCCACGTCGCCGACGCCGAGCTGACCAAGATGCTGGTCGCCCAGCGGCGGGAGATGGACCCGAAGAAGCGCAGGCAGATCGTGGACGACATCCAGCGCTACCTCGCCGACAAGGTGTACTACGTCTACGTTCCCCAGTGGCCGCAGTACGTGGCGCACCCGCCCTACGTCAAGGGCTTCAGGCACCACGACGGATACGGTCTCGGCATGCGGCTCCTGTACACGTGGATGGACAAGTGAAGCGGTACATCCTGCGCCGGGTCGCCCTCGCGATCCCGACGCTCTTCCTCGTGAGCGTCATCGTCTTCGCGCTCATGCGCTTCATGCCCGGCGACGTGGCGACGCGCATGGTCGAGGGGCACGCGTACGCGCCGACGCTCCAGGCGCTCCGGCACGACCTGGGCCTCGACCGGCCGGTCTACGTCCAGTACGCCGACTGGATCAGCGGTATCGTGCTCCGCGGAGACTTCGGCCAGTCGTACTGGACGCGCCAGCCCATACTGCAGGAGTTCGTCCACCGCTTCCCGGTCACGCTCGAGCTGGCGGCCCTGACGATCCTCGTGTCGGTCATCCTCGGAATCGCGATCGGCATCGTCTCCGCCGTCCGGCAGGACACCGCCTCGGACTACGTCGGCCGGATCCTGGCGATCCTGGCGCTCTCGGTGCCGTACTTCGGCCTGGCCGTGCTCGTGGTCGTGCTCCCCTCCATCTACTTCAAGTGGACGCCGGTCTGGACCTACGTCGCCTTCTCCTCTGACCCGCTCGACAATCTCAAGATCATGGCCATCCCCGCGCTCGTCTTCGGGATCACGCGCGCGGGCCCGATCATGCGGATCATGCGCTCGGCGCTCCTCGACGTCCTGCGCCAGGACTACATCCGCACCGCGTGGTCCAAGGGGCTCGGCGAGCGGACCATCATCCTGCGCCACGCGCTCAAGAACGCGCTGATTCCGGTCATCAGCCTGATCGGCCTGCAGATGCCGCTCTACATCGGCGGCTCGGTCATCATCGAGGCGATCTTCCGCCTGCCCGGTGTCGGCCTCTTCTTCTTCGAGGCGCTCTCCCGGCTCGACTACCCGGTCGTCCAGTCCGTCAACCTGATCATCGCCGCGATGGTCGTCGGCTTGAATCTGCTGATCGACCTCTCGTATGCCTTCCTGGATCCGCGCATCCGCTACTAGGGGTGAGACGGCGCTGGCCGGGGCCTCCTCTGCCGGGGCCACCGTCACGCTCCCGTCCCATGGACGGCGGGGCACGCGGCCGTGGTGGATCGACGTCTGGGTCCAAATGCTCATGCGGAAACCGCTGGGAACGATCGGGAGCGTCATCGTGATCGTCATGCTCGCGGCGGCTGTGTCGGCGGAATGGATCACGCCGTACGGCTTCGCCCAGACGAGCCTCCGCGAGCGCTTCATCCCCATGAGCGGCGCGCACTGGCTCGGCACCGACGAGATCGGCCGCGATCTCCTCACGCGCCTCCTCTACGGCGCCCGGATCTCCCTCTACGTCGGCTTCGGCGCCGTCGCCCTCGGCACTGTGCTTGCGACCGCGATCGGCATGCTCTCCGCCTACTTCGGCGGCCGCCTCGATCTCCTGGTCCAGCGCGGCGTGGATTCCTGGATGGCCTTCCCGCCGCTTCTTCTCCTCATGTCCATCATGTCCATGCTGGGCCCGAGCGTGTGGAACATCACCATCGTGCTCGGCGTCGCGTTCGGCATACAGAACTCGCGGATCGTCCGGGGCGTGGCGCTCGTGGTCAAGGAGCACACGTTCGTGGAGAGCGCGCGCGCGCTCGGCGCCGGGCACCTCCGCACGACGATGACGCACATCCTGCCCAACGTGATCCCGACCCTGATCGTGGTCGCCACGACGGGCCTCTCGACCGTCATCCTGACCGAGGCGAGCCTCTCGTTCCTCGGGCTCGGGGTGCCCCCGCCCTACCCGACCTGGGGCGGGATGCTGTCGTTGGCGGGGCTCGACCACATGTACCGCGCGCCGTGGCTCGCGATCTGGCCGGCGGTGGCGCTGTCGCTGGCCGTCTTCGGCTTCAACATGCTTGGGGATGCGCTCCGCGACCTGCTGGACCCGCGACTCAAGGGGCGTTAAACAGCGACGGCCGGGGCCCGTCGAGGGCGCCCCGGCCGCCGTCCCTTCCGTCGTTGGTGCTTCTGGCTAGCCCTTCTCGGTGATGTAGATGTGCTGGAGCATGTCGACGTAGATGTTGCCGTCGACCACGAACTCACCCTTCTTGTTCTTCTCGATGCCCTTGACCCATGGCTTGGCCGCCGCGTAGCGAACGACCCACGCGACGGGAACGTAGCCGACGTCGGTCTGCATGATCTCTTCGGCCTTCGCGTAGTGCGCCATGCGCTTGGCGGTGTCGCGGGTGTCGCGCCCGGCCTCGAGCTCCTTGTCGAAGGCGTCGTTGACCCAGGCCTGGCGTCTGCCCGTCGTCTTCTTGCCGTAGAAGGTGTCGAAGTACTCGTTGTGCGGGTCCGGGTAGTCCATGAACCAGCGGATCCAGACGAACTGGAGGTCCTGCTTCCAGAGGCGCTCGCGGAAGACGCGCTGCTCGAGCACCTCGAGCTCCGTCTTCATGTTGAGGTTCTCGAGGAGGACCGCCTGCACGGCCTCGGCGAGCGGCTTGGCGCCCAGGGCCTCGTCGCGCATCGAGAGCGTGATCTTCGGCCAGTTCTTGCCGCCCTCGAACGGCGTGCCCTTGAGCATGTCCAGCGCCGTCTTCTTGTCGAAGCGCTGGATGGCCTTGATCTTCGGCGTGTCGACCGCCCCGGGAAAGCCGGGCGGGATCATCGACCAGGCCGGCATGGCGAGCCCCTGCGCCACCTTGACGACGTTGTCGCGGTCGATGGCGTGGGCGACGGCGCGGCGCACCTGCAGATTGTCGAAGGGCGGCTTCGTCACCTGCGGCAGGAGATACCAGGTGCCCGGGAAGGGATAGCGGAACACGTCCTTCGACGCGCGCGGGTCGCCCTGCAGGCGCTTGAGGTCGCCGGCCTGGAGCAGCGTCAGGTCGATCTCGTTGTTCTCGTAAGGCAGCGCGCCCGCGGCGACCGGCACGATCGGAATGACCACGCGGGTCAGGTGGACGTCCTTGGCGCCGAAGTAGTACGGGTTCTTCCGAAGCGTCATCTGCTTGTTGTGCTCCCAGGAATCGAGCACGAAGGGGCCGTTGCAGACGATGTTGCTCGCCTCGGTCCACTTGTCGCCGTGCTTCTCGACCGCGCGCTGGTACGAAGGCAGCGCCGCAAGATAGGCGGCAAGGACCGGGAAGTAGCCGCGCGGCCCTTCAAGAGTAACCTCGAGCGTCCAGTCGTCCTTGGCGCGGACGCCGACCTGGCTCGCGTCGGTAATCTGCTTCTTGTTGTATGCCTCGCCGTTCTTAATGTCGTACAGGAACGCGGCGTAGGGCGCCTTGCTCTCCGGATTCAGCTGCCGCTTCCACGAGTACTCAAAGTCCCGCGCGGAGACGGGAGCGTTGTCCGACCAGCGCGAGTCCTTCCGGATCGTGAAGGTCCAGACCGATCCGTCCTTGTTGCCGTCGACCTTGCTCGCCATGTACGGCACCGCGAGGAAGTCGGCGTTGAAGGCCATAAGGCCGGCAAAGAGCGCGGGAACACCGGAGCAGTAGAGGTCCTTGTTGAAGTCGTGGCTGGCGGGATCGTTCTGGTAGTAGCCGCCGCCACCGTAGCGGAAGACCTGCTCCTTGGCGAGCTTCTCGCCGGGCCCGGGCTTCGACGGGCCGGACGCCTGCGCCGTCGTGGCGAAGCCCAGGCCGCCGAACGCGGCCATGGCGCCGACCGCCTTGAGGAATTCGCGCCGGCCCAGCCCGATGGCCCGGAGGCGCTGCTCGAAGAGTGCCAACTGCTCGTCGGGTATCCGCATGGTGTAACCTCCGTTACTTCATTTTGGGGTCGAGGGCGTCGCGGACGCCGTCGCCGAAGAAGGTAAAGGATAACATGGTGATCGCGATCGCGATGGACGGGAAGACGCACAGGTACCAGTAGGAGCGGAGGAACTGCTGGTTCTCGCCGACCATCTGTCCCCAGGATGGCGTCGGCGGGTTGATGCCCACGCCGATGAAGGACAGCGCGGCTTCGGTGAAGATAGCCTCGGGGATGCCGAAGGTGACCGACACGACGATGGGAGTGAGCGCGCTCGGAAGGATGTGGCGCACCAGGACGCGCCAGCCACGGGCGCCGAGGGCGCGGGCGCCCTCGACGAACTCCTTTTCCCTGAGCGCCAGCACCTGGGCTCGGGTCTGCCGTGCGATGCCCACCCAGCCGGTGAGCCCGAGCGCGATGAAGATGTTGATCAGGCCGGCGCCGAGCATGGACATCACCAGGATGACGAAAAGCAGCCGCGGGAAGGCGTACATCACGTCGATGAAGCGCGTCATCGCGATGTCGGTCCGACCGCCGACGTAGCCCGCTATGGCGCCGAGCGGCACCCCGAGCAGGACCACGATCACCTGGGAGCCCAGCCCCACCAGCATGGAGACGCGCGCGCCGTAGATCATTCGCGAGAGGACGTCGCGCCCGAGCTGGTCCGTGCCCAGCGGGAACTCGCGCGAGGGGAATTCGTAGATCTTGCCGAAGTTGGCCTTGGTATACGACTGCGGCGCGAGAAAGTTGGCGAAAATCGCCACGAAGCACAGCAGGACGACCGTGATGCCACCGGCGACCGCGAGCTTATTGCGCAGGAGCCTGCGCCAGGCGTCACGCCAGAGGCCCGACGTCGCCGCGGACGGAGCAGCCGCCAGGAGATCTGCGACGTCGAGGCTAGTACCGGATGCGGGGGTCGATAAAGCCATAGACCAGGTCCACAGCGAGGTTCATGAGCGTCAGGAAGCCGCCGTACAGCAGGATCACGGCCATGATCATCGGGTAATCGCGTCCCGTCATGGAGAGAACGAAGAATCGCCCCAGGCCCGGGATGCGGAAGATCGACTCGACAAAGAACGAGCCGGTGCCGACCGCGGCGAAGAGCGGCCCGAGCAGCGTCACCACCGGGATACAGGCGTTCTTGAGGACATGCTTGAGGATGACCGGCGCCTCGGCCAGTCCCTTCGCACGGGCCGTCCGGATGTAGTCGGAGCGGATGACCTCGACCATGCTCGACCGCGTGAAGCGCGCGATGATGCCCATGGGCCCGAGCGCCAGCGTCACCGTGGGCAGCACCCAGAACTTTGGATCGTCGCCCCAGCCGCCCGTCGGGAAGAGCGGGAGCACGAAGGAGAAGAGCACGATCAGAAAGACCGCAAGCACGAAGTTGGGCACGCTGACGCCGAGTGTCGCGACGGTGACCGACACGTAGTCCCACGAGCGGTTCTGGTACACGGCCGCCAGCACGCCGAGCGTCACCCCGCCCGTGACGGCCAGCACGAGCGCCATGCTGCCGAGGAGCAGCGACACCGGGAAGGCGTCGACCAGGATCTCGCTGACCGTGCGCGTTTTGTAGACAAACGATTGGCCAAAGTCGCCTCGCACCGCCTTGCCGATGAAAATGCTGAACTGCTCCCAGAGCGGCTTGTCCAGCCCGTAGGCCTCGGCGAGGTTCTTCTGCGCCTCGGGCGAGAGCGGGTTGGCCCCCTCGGCGACAGGGTCAAGCGGGCTTCCCGGCGTGGCGTGCATCACGAGGAACGTGACGAGTGCCATCGCGAGGAGGGTCGGGATCAGCCAGAGAAGCCGCTGGAGCGTGTAAGAGAGCACCGGGCCTCCCTGATCACCTGCGGGCCGGACGCGCCCAACGGTTCATGAGGTGCGGCCACTATCGGCAAAGCCCTCGGGGAAGTCAAGGGGGAAGTGGTATCTTCAGACGCATGGCGACGGTGGCGCTCACTCTCCTGCCCGCCGGGCTCACGCTCGACGCCACAGCGGGCGCGACCATCCTCGCCTCCGCCCACGCTGCCGGCGTCGACATCGAAGCGACCTGCGGAGGCCGCGGACGCTGCACATCTTGCCGCGTCAAATTCGTCTCGGGCGTCGTTCCGCCGCCCACCATCATGGACGAGGTTCAGCTTGGCGACGACCTGGTCCGCGAGGGGTACCGCCTCTCCTGCCAGTGCCGGCTGAGCGACCCGATCACCGTGCAGGTGTCTCCGCCCGTGGACGACCGGAGCTTCCAGATCCTCGGCGGCGAGCGTCCCGCGGGCGCCCCGATGCCGGTGACCATCGACGCGGGCGTGAGCAAGCGGCTGGTGCGCGTCTCTCTGCCCGCCGAGGAGCATCACCAGACGTCTGACCTCGAGGCCGTTCTGACCTCGGTCGGCGGGACGCCGGACGACTGCTCTCCCGAGGTCCTGAAGACGCTGCCGAAGGCGCTTCGCGAGCACGAGGGCGAAGTCACCGTCGCCTTCTTCGGCCCCCGGATCCTGTCCGTCGAGCCGGGCGACACGCACCGCCTCGCTTTCGGCCTTGCCATCGACGTCGGCACCACGAGCGTGGTGACGACGCTCATGGAGCTGGCCTCGGGCGAGCAGCTGGCCTCCGTGTCGAGCCTCAACCCGCAGGCCGTCTTCGGCGGCGACCTCATGTCGCGCATCGCGTTCGCCCAGTTCGACCCGGGCAAGCTCCGAAGGCTCCAGACGCGCATCATCGGGCTCCTCAACCAGCACATCGAACAGGTCTGCCGCGACTCGGGCGTCCTCCCCAAGTGGATCTACAAGGTCGC
>Ga0335084_10001151_pt1 | contig 24197 bp, 19 predicted proteins | sample Lox_Sample_44_FD_206721 | JGI IMG/M metagenome (GOLD analysis project Ga0335084, IMG submission 206721) | Soil microbial communities from Loxahatchee National Wildlife Refuge, Florida, United States - Lox_Sample_4.4 | ecosystem: Environmental > Terrestrial > Soil > Wetlands | place: USA...
GCCTGGCGCGTCGATCGCCTCCTGAAGAGCGCGGAGACCCTCCCGAAGACCGCCGGGAGGAGTTGACCGACTTCGCTTCGCGCCTAGCGTTGTCCCGCTTTTCCGGAGGGCAGCGTGGCCGAAGAGCGAGCCGAGAAACCGGCGGCCGAGGAGGCTCAGCCGGAGCGTCAGATCGTCGTGGTGGCCGGGAACGAGCGCATCGAGGTGCCGAGCGTCCTGCCCGTCCTCCCCGTGCGCGACGTCGTCATCTACCCCGGCGTGACGGTCCCGCTGGCGGTCGGACGCCGCCGCTCGCTCGCGGCCCTGGACGAGGCGGGCGCGAGCGGCTTCCTGATCGTTGCCACCCAGCGCGACCCGGCGGTCGAGGATCCGCAGCCCGAGGACCTCCACCCCATCTCGTGCATCGTCCGGGTCATGCGCGTGATCGACGCCAAGCGCGACGGCAAGCAGGCGGTGGTCGTCGGTGTGGCGCGCAACCGCCTCGGGGAAGTGCTCGCGCACGAGCCCGCGATCCGGATGCGCATCGACCCCATGGTGGACATCGAGCGCGAGAGCGCGGAGCGCGATCGCCTGTGGCAGCGCGTGATCGAGCTCGCGCACCGCGTGATCGATCTCCACGACGACTACCCGGACGAGTGGAAGGGCTTCGTGCAGGGCGTGCCGACGCCCGGCCTGCTCGCCGACCTGGTCGCCTCGACCTTGCCGCTCTCGCCCGAGGACCGCCTGAAGCTGCTCGAGGAGCCGGACCCGACGCGCCGGCTCGCCTACGTCGCGAGCCATCTCGAACGCGAGGTCACGATCGCGGAGACGCAGCGCGCGCTGTCGCAGCCCTCGAGCGACGAGGAGATGGACCCGAAGCACCGCGAGCGCCTGCTGCGCAAGCGGCTGCGCGATATCGAGCGCGAGCTCGGCGAGCAGGATCCGGGGATCCGCGAGGTCGAGGAGCTGCGCGAGAAGCTCGAGTCTGCGAATCTGCCCGAGGTCGCCCGCGCGCAGGCCGATCGCGAGCTCCAGCGGCTCGCCGCGCTGCCGCAGCACGCGCCGGATCGCCACCTGATCCGCACCTACGTCGAGTGGATGATCGACCTGCCCTGGTCGAAGCAGACGGAGGACCGGCTCGATCTACGCGCCGCGCGCCAGGTGCTCGACGCCGACCACCACGACCTCGAGAAGGTGAAGGACCGCATCCTCGAGTTCCTCGCGGTGCGAAAGCTCGCGCCGGCGGCCAAGAGCCCGATCCTCTGCTTCGTCGGTCCGCCCGGCGTCGGCAAGACCTCGCTCGGGCGCTCGATCGCGCGCGCGCTCGGCCGCGAGTTCGCGCGCGCGTCGCTCGGCGGCGTGCGCGACGAGGCGGAGATCCGTGGTCACCGGCGAACCTACGTCGGCGCGATGCCGGGCCGCATCCTCCAGAGCCTGCGCCGCGCCGGCTCGCGCAATCCGGTCTTCCTGCTCGACGAGATCGACAAGCTCGGAATGGATTTCCGCGGCGACCCCTCGTCGGCGCTGCTCGAGGTGCTCGACCCCGAGCAGAACACGACCTTCAGCGATCACTACATCGAGGTCCCGTTCGACCTCTCGCAGGTGATGTTCATCGCGACCGCGAACAGCCTCGCCACGATCCCCCTGGCTCTGCTCGACCGCATGGAGGTGATCGAGCTGCCGGGGTACACCGAGCGCGACAAGCTCCAGATCGCGCGGCGCCACCTCGTGCCGAAGCAGCTCGAGGCGCACGGAATCACCGACAGCGAGGTCGAGCTCGGCGACGAGGCGCTCGAGCACGTCGTACGCGACTACACGCGCGAAGCGGGCGTCCGCAATCTCGAGCGCCTGATCGCGACCTTGCTGCGGAAGGCCGCTCGCCGCGTCGCCTCCGCGCGCGGATCCGGCGGCGAGGCCGGGCCGCTGCGCCTCGACACCGCCTTCGTCGACGAGGCGCTCGGCGCCCCGCCCCACCTGCCGGAGACGGCCGAGCGCACCACGCAGCCCGGTGTCGTCGTCGGGCTCGCACACACGAACCACGGAGGCGACATCCTCTTCGTCGAGGCGACCGTGCTCCCGGGCGGCAAGGGCCTGCGCCTGCGGCTCACGGGCCAGCTCGGCGACGTGATGCGCGAGTCCGCGGAGGCGGGGCTCTCGTGGGTGCGCGCGAATGCGGACTCGCTCGGCATCGCGGCGGAGCGCCTGCGCGACGCCGAGATCCACCTGCACGTCCCGGCCGGCGCGGTGCCGAAGGACGGGCCGTCGGCAGGCGTCACGCTCGTCACCGCGCTCGTCTCCGCGCTGACCGGACGCCGCGCGCTCGGCGAGGTCGCGATGACGGGCGAGATCTCGCTGCGCGGCCGCGTGCTCCCGGTCGGCGGCATCAAGGACAAGGTGCTCGCCGCGTCGCGGGCGGGCATCGAGACCGTGCTGCTGCCGCGCCGCAACGAGAAGGATCTCGTCGACGTGCCCGACGAGGTGCGCAAGCAGCTCGACATCCGCTTCGTCGAGACCACGCGCGACGTGCTCGACGCCGCGCTCGAGCGCGCCGCGGCATAAACGCCGGGCCTTCGCGCGAGGGGATCGCTCGCGCTCGGGCTGCCGGCTCTTCGCTCGGCTCCGCAACGCGCGCGCACCGCCGTCGCATCGCGTGACCGCGATCACCCGATCGCGCGCGCGACGGGTGACCACGGTCACCCGTCGCGCGCGCGACTGCGCCGAACAGAACCTCCAGGCGGGAGCACGCATGCGGGGGATTCATGTTGGCTGGGTTTCGCGGGGCAGGCCTCGGCGCCGTGCTGGGGCTGCTGGCAGCGCTCCCGACGACGGCGCAGACGATCGATCTCTACGGTGTCACCCAGGCGACGCTCGAGTGGTCGCCGGCCAGCGGCGCGGTCGAGGGCTATTACGTGATTGCGGCGCGCAACGGCGCATCGCCGGAGCTGCAAGGCGTGTCGAGCGGCACGCAGGCGACGGTCACGGCGGCGTTCGGTGACACTCTCACGGTGCAGGTCGCGGCGTTCGACGCCACGGGCACCGCGGGCCCGCTCTCCTCTCCCTCGAACACGCTCGCCTTCCATGCGATTCCGACGACCGGCGGCGGCGGCACGACGACGACGGATCCGCCTCCGACCACGAACTCCGGCGATCCGGGCACGCAGCCGCCTGGCGGGACGACCGTTCCGCCGCACGTCGCGGTGCGCTTCGACTTCACCGGCGACGGCGTCTCCGATCTGCTGATGCACGGGAACAACGGCGATCTCACCGTGTGGGAGATGCAGGGAAGGCAGGTGCTGCGCCACCTGAGCCTGGCGCAGCTCCCGGCCCCGTGGCGACTCGAGGAGCCCGGCGACTTCGACGGCGACGGCACGAGCGACCTGCTCTGGCGCAACACCGATACCGGACAGCTGATCGTCTGGCTCGTCCGCGCCGGTGTGGTCGCGTCGGGCGCGGGGCTCGATCTCGCGGACGTCACCAAGGACTGGACGGTCGTCGCTCGCGGCGACTTCGACGGAGACGGACGCGACGACATCGCGCTCGCACATCCGCAGCAGAACCTCGTCGACCTCGTGCACCTGAACGGCAGCCAGGTCGTCTCGCGCGAGACGCACAGCGCGCCTGGCGCGCGCTGGCACATGATCGCCGCACCCGACGCCGACGGTGACGGCATCCCCGAGATCTTGTGGGAGAACCTCGACACCCACGCGCTCTCGATCGAATGGGTGTCGGCGCCCGGCCAGGCCGTTCCACTCGCTGCGCCGGCGGGCGACTGGCGCGTCCTCGGTGCGGGCGATCTCGACGGCGACGGGCGCGACGATCTGCTGATGCGGCAACCGAGCACGGGACTCGTGATGGGCTGGCTGCTCGACGGGAATCGGGTCACACCGTCGGGGTGGCAGGCCGCTCCGGAGAAGTCCAGCTCGTACCGCGGCCTCGGCGATTTCGACGGGGACGGCCTCGCCGACGCCTTCTGGCTCCACACCAACGGCACAGTCGAGATCTGGTCCTCGACCGAGGATGGAATGGGGGTGGCTGCGTCCGAGCGCACTACGGGCGGCGCCGTGCCGCTGGGCGATCAGGGCGATTGAGATCTCGCCGGCCCAGCTCGGGCCGGCCAGGGGGAGCGCAAAGGGAGGCCGGCGAGGCTAGGAATCGGCCGCGTCGGCCTCCACCGCGTCGCGCAGCTCGTCGAGGAAGCCCGGCAGCGCCGAGGCGACGCGATTCCAGTTCGGGATCTGCGGCACGTCCATCGGGTCGCGCACGAAGCCGAGACCCGCGACGCGCAGGGCGCGCGTGAAGGTCTCGACCGCGAGCTCCTCCTCGTGCCGCTCGAACACGAGACCGTTCAACGCGGCGTCGTCGCTGTAGGAGGAGATCGCGTCCTGCGCGGTGCGCCGATACGCAGCCGTCAAGGTGTTGAGGAAGCCCGCGTCGAACTCGACGCCGTAGCTCGCGAGGTTGCGGATCGCCGACGAGGCGATGTCGACCACCATGCGGTGCAGGCCCTGCGAGGCGTCGTTCTCCGACAGATCCTGGTGGCGGTGGTCGTAGTTCTCCGCGAGCTCGACCTGGCAGATGCGCTTCGGCGACGAGTTCCGGTAGACCTCGACCAGGGTGCCGATCTCGAGCCCCCAGTCGGCCGGGATCCGGTTGATGCGCGCGAGGTCGGTCGTCATCGAGACCTCGCCGGCCAGCGGGTAGCGGAACGAGTCGAGGTAATCGAGCAGTGGGTGCGAGCCGAGCACCGCCTTCATCGCGCGCAGCAGCGGTGTCACGAATAGGCGGGTCACGCGTCCGTAGAGGCGGTCGGCGACGCGACCGTAGTAGCCCTTGGCGAACTCGTAATGGAGATTCGGATGCGCGGTCGGGTAGCACAGGCGCGCCAGCAGCTCGCGGTCGTAGGTGCGGATGTCGCAATCGTGGACCGCGATCACGCGCGCCACGTTGGTCGCGAGCACGTAGCCGAAGGCGAGCCAGGTGCTGCGGCCCTTCCCGTTCGCGCCGGGGTCGAGCCCTTCTTCGGAGAGCCGCTGGTAGAGAGCCTTGACCCGCGGCCCGCTGTTCCACAACAGGATGGGCGCCGAGCCGTCGATGCCACGCACGCCCTCGAAGAGCTGGCGCATGTCCTCGTATTCGCCGCGCTCCTCGTCGGCGCCCGAGATGCTGACGACGATCTGGCGCAGGTACGGAACCCCGCGCAAGGTGTCGACGATCCCCTTGAGCCCCGGCCCGTGGAGCTCCGACGCAAGGCACGGGAGCACCAGGGCGATCGGCCGCACGCGGCTGTACGAGACGAGCTGCCGTTCCAGGCGCCCCGCGTCGAATCGACCGAGGCGATGGAGCGTGGTGATCGCTCCGCCCTGGTGGAAGTCCGCCATGGCCGGACACGCTGGCACGACGCTCCGGGGCGGTCAACCGCGGCTTCAGCCGAGCTCGCTGTCCGAGAGCATCGCCTCGAGGGTGCGCGCGACCTGGGGGTCGATCTCCACGAACTCGAGCCCCACGTCCATCGTGATCGGGTCGATCTCGGTCGACCACGCCACCTTGCCCACCGCGACGATCGTCTGATCGCCCACGTTGAAGGTGACGCGCAGCACGTCGCCGAGGTCGATCTCGCAGCCGACCGCCTCGAACCGGATGCCGCCGATCGACACATTGCGGCTCACGCCGAGCAGGTCGCGCGTATCGACCGGCGCGAACGAGATCACCTGATCCGTGGCGATGCGCCGGTACTTCCGCCGGTCGCTCTTCTCGTCCATCGAGCGCGATTCCCCCGGCCTGCTTTCGGCCGGGCGAGAGTCGCGCTTGAGGATCGCCTACCCCCCTGGGAACAGCGGCAGCTGGCGATCGCCCTCCTTGCCCGGCACGAGGTCGAAGAGCTGGATGCCGATCCCGCGGATCGTGTGCGCGCCCACTCCGGCCAGCGACAGCAAAGCCTGGGCCTGCTCGTGCAACGCCGCCGCGGACGCAATCGGGGCCGCCAACGTCCGGGTGCGGGTGACGACCATCCCGCTCTCGTCGCGCAGCTTGACCGCGATGCGAGAGGCGGCGACCCCGTTGCGCGCGAGCTCCAGCTCGAGCTGGTGCGTGAGCCCCGCGACCTGCTCGGAGAGGGCCGCGAAGTCGGTCCCGTCGCCGGCGACGCGCGACTCGCGGCTCAGGCTCTTCGGATGCCGGCTCCCGTGCACCGGCTCGTCATCGCGCCCGGTGGCGAGCGCGAAGATGCGAAGTCCGTGCACGCCGAGGGCGGCGTGCAGTCGGTCGCGGCCGAGCGCCACGACGTCCGCGATCGTGTGCGCGCCGAGCTCGGCGAGCGTCGCGGCGGTCTTCCTGCCGACGCCTTCGAGTCGGACGACCGGCAGCGGCGCGAGGAAGCGGTCCTCGCTGCCGGCAGGGATGCGGAAGACGCCCTCTTCGGCGACCTCACGGGCCGCGAGCCGCGCGAGGAACTTCCCGGACGCGAGACCGACGCGCAGCGGGAGCGCGAGCTCCTCGCGCACCGTGCGCCGCATCGCCTCGGCGATCTCCTCGCCGGGCGCCGGCTCGCCCGCGAGATCCGCGAACCCGGCGCCGAGCTCGAAGCTCTCGATGCGAGGGACACTGCGCCGCAGCATCGCGACGAAGCGACGGTCGACCTCGCGATAGCGCCGCATGTCTGTCGGCACCGCGCGCGCGCCGGGACAGCGCTGGAGCGCCTCGAGGATCGGCATGTCGAGCTCGACGCCCGCGGCGAGCGCGTCGGCCGTCGCAGACTGCACGCGCCCGCGCTTGCGCGGGTCGCCGCCCACGACGACGGGCCGCTGCGCGAGGCGCGGATCGTCGGCGCGCTCGACCGCCGCGTAGAAGCCGGGCACTTCGGCGAACAGGATCTCGCGCGCCAAGGGTCCTCACTTAGAAACCGACCCAGGACTCGTGCCCGCAGGCGTGATCGGGCCCCGAGGCCACCATGCCGACTTCGTTCGCCTTCGGCTCACTGCGCGCGGCCCGCGGCCGCTTGCATCGGACGCCTAGCGTACCGGCTCGAGGTCGAGACGGGCCACGCTGCCGTCCTCGACGAGCAGCGCGTCGGTCGCGAAGAGCCAGTCCCGGCCCTCCAGCCAATGGCGCAGCCCGTCGTCCCGGTGCACATGCCCCGGATGCTCGGTCTCGCCGGGCGCGATCGCCGCGAGCGCCTGGCCCGGCGAGCCGAGGTCGACCACGAGGCGAACGGTCGAGGCGGTCGTGACCGCGAAGGGCGCCGCGAAGTCGTACGAGGCGGTGCTCACCGTGGCGGACGCGCCGCCGTAGTCGAAGGGTCCGAGGCCCTCCGGATCGTCGCGGTCGGGCGCAGCGCCGAGCCCGCGGAAGCGCAGCGGATGCAGCGCGCCCCACGCCCAGCGCCTCGCGTTGGCGCCGAGTCGGTACGAGAGCGACAGCCAGGAAGCCTTGAGGCTCCGCTCCACCGCATCCGCCACCACGGTGCGTTGGCCGGGGTCGGGCGCCGACTGCGCGGAGTCGAGCAGGTCGAGCGCGAGCTGCTCGGGATCCGTCTGCGGCAGCGCGAGGTAGCGATGCAGCAGCTCGGAGCCGACACGCTCCCGGAGCAGTGAGTCGAGCAGCTCGTTCAGGAAGACGTAGTAGGCGGCGGCGCTCGCGCTGTCGGGCTGCGCGCGGCCGTCCCAGCCGTCGAGCAGGCGCACGACCTCGGCGGCCTGGGTGCCGAGCGCCCGGTCCTGCACCAGCGCGGTCGCCTGCGCGATCACCCGCGACGCGCGCTCGACCCCGACATCGCTCTGGAGATCCGCCATCTGCCGCAGCCCGACGCGGCCGTCGCGCGTGGCCTGCTCGAGCAGCGCGTCGATGCGCGAGGCGCGCGCCCCGCCCTGCCAGAGCCACTCCATCGGTTCGCCGCCGCGCACCTCGAGCGGCGCGTCGGCGGCGATCAGCCAGCTCTGCGGGTCCACGAGACGCACGCCCGGCAGCGCCTCGAAGGGAACGCGCTCGCGCCACTGGTACCAGCGCGCGCGCCCGGGCAACGGCACCAGCTTCGAAGAGAGCGAGCGGCGCGGGACGTAGCCCGCCACCTTGATGCCGGCCGCGCCGCTCGCGTCCGCGTACGCCACGGCCAGCATCGGCTCCCGGTGCTCGCGCAGCGCCTCGCGGAAGCCGTCGGCGTCCGACGCGAGGCTCGCCTCCAGCAGCGGCGCGAAGCCGCTGCCGGCGCCCGCCTGTGCGCCCGACCAGCGCACGGAGAGCGGCGGGCTCCCGGGGAGGTCCGGCAGCAGCGGACCGTTGCCGGTGCTTCGCACCTCGAGCGTCTGCGCCGCTGCGCCGCGCACCTCGATCGTCTCCTCGCGCTGCTCGAGCGGGCGCCAGCCTTCGCCATCGTGGTACCGGGTGGGGTCCTCGGGGTCGAGCGTCTCGACGTAGAGATCCACCACCACCGCGGGCGTGGCGACCGCGAACCAGGCCAGGCGCCGGTTGTGTCCGGCGAAGAACAGCGGGACACCGGGAAGCGTCGCGCCGGCGAGCTCGAGGTCGCCCGCGTGCAGGTGGTCGAGGTGGAACGCGGAAGGGACGGTCGGATCGAGGTGCAGGTCGCCGGCGAGGATCGGGCGTCCGCTCTGCGTGTGCCCGCCGCCGAGCACCCATGCGCTGCTGCCGAGGCCGCGACCCGAGAAGCCCGCCTCGCGCCGCAGGGCAGCGGCCAGGGTCCACGAAGCGAAGCGCGACGGCGGTGCCTGCGCCTGCGCATCCGGCGGCGCGTCATCGTCCGAGATCGAGGAGCCCGGAAAGAAGCGCGCGGCCGCGGGCGGGCCGAGGTGCTCGATCAGGTCCGAGAGCACGAGACTCGTCTCGACGGAGGCGTCCCGGTTCCAGGCCTGGAGCTTCAGGATCGCGAGCGAGTCCGCCGGCTCCCACGGGTCGAGCGGGAGCAGCAGTCGCGCGACGTCGACGGGCGCGGACTCGTTGGCGTCGCGGATCCGCGCGAGGCGCGCCTCGACGCCGGCCGCGAAGCAATCGAGCACGCGACGTGCGCGCGTGGGAAGGCGTCGCAGGTCGCGTCGCGCGAGGCCATCGAAATCGAGCGTGCGCGCGAGGCGGTCGGCCGGCAACCCGCGCCGGCCGATGCTCTCGGCCGAGCGCCCCCGCGCGACCTGGCGCAGCCAGAGCATCTGCGCGAGCCGGTCCTGCGCGTGGACGAAGCCGAGCGCGAACCAGGCATCGCCCTCGTTCCGCGCCTCGATGTGCGGAACGCCGTGGCCGTCGCGGCGCACGATCACGGAGTCCTCGAGCCCCGCGAGACGCAACGAGCCGTCTTCTCTCGGAAACGCAGCGTGGCGGGCCTGCGCCTGGCGCAGGTCGTGCAGGCCCCAGGTGGCCGCCCCGACCACCGCAAGCGCGATGACACCACCGAGTGCCAACCGCCGGCGCGCCGCGCGTCCCAGGTTCCGCCAGCCCCTCACCGATTCCCCCCGTCGCCACCCTACCGAACGACTCCCGTTTCGGCGGGACGCCGCCCGAGTCCTGTGATCTCGCGCGGAAGAATGGGTGGGGATCCCCGCGGGACTCGCGCTCCAGCGTGGCGAGACCCTGACCCGCACCGATGGATCCGGTCCACCCCCGCGCTATTTTGCCGGCCCGCACGCCTCCCGGATCGGCACTCGCCACGAGATCTCGCGAGCCGGCCGGTCCTCCGAACCCTCCGTCCTCGCGCGGGCCGTCCCCGCTTCACCCAGGAGAATCCCGGGCATGGCCCTTCGAGTCGGCATCAACGGCTTCGGACGCATCGGACGCCTCGTCTTCCGCGCCGCTGCCGGCAAGGACCTCGAGATCGTCGGCATCAACGATCTCACCGACGCCGCGACCCTCGCGCACCTGCTGAAGTACGACTCGATCCACCGCCACTACCCGGGTGAGGTGAAGGCCGCCGACGGCGCGATCCTCGTGGACGGCCGCCGCATCCCGGTCACAGCCGAGCGGAACCCGGCCGCACTGCCCTGGAAGAAGCTCGGGGCTTCGCTCGTGATCGAGTCGACCGGCCACTTCACCGACCGCGCCGGCGCCGCCAAGCACCTCGAGGCGGGCGCGGAGCGCGTGATCATCAGCGCGCCGGCAAAAGACCCCGACGTCACCCTCGTGCTCGGCGTGAACGACGGCGACTACCAGCCGGACCGGCACCGCGTCGTCTCGAACGCGTCGTGCACGACGAATTGCCTCGCGCCGATCGCCAAGGTGCTCGACGACTCCTTCGGGATCGAGAGCGGCTGGATGACGACGATCCACGCCTACACCAACGACCAGGTGACGCTCGACTTCCCGCACAAGGACCTGCGCCGCGCCCGCGCCGCCGGCGTGTCGATGATCCCGACGAGCACGGGCGCCGCGCGCGCGATCGGCGAGGTGCTGCCGCGCCTGAAGGGCCGTCTCGACGGCTACGCCATGCGCGTGCCGGTGTCGGACGTGTCGGTGGTGGACCTCTCGGTGAAGCTGAGAAGGCACACCGACGCCGCTGCGATCAACGCGGCGATGCGCGCCGCGGCCGACGGTCCGCTGAAGGGCATCCTCCAGGTCTGCGACGAGCCGCTCGTGTCGGTGGACTTCGTCGGCAACCCGCACTCCTCCATCCTCGACGCGGAGAGCACGAAGGTGATGGACGGAAACTTCGCCAAGGTGCTCGCCTGGTACGACAACGAGTGGGGCTACTCGAGCCGGGTGGTGGATCTGGCGCTCCGCATGGGTCGTTAGTCGACGATGCGCAAGCCGATCCTCGCCGCCAACTGGAAGATGCACAAGACGCAGGGCGAGGCGATGCAGTTCGTCGCCGCCTTCCTGCCACTGGTCAAGGACGCGACCGCCGTGGAGATCCTGCTCGCGCCCGCCTTCCCGGCGCTCGCGCGCGTCGGTGAGGCGCTCTCCGGCTCGAACGTGCTGCTGGCGGCGCAGAACGTGAATCCCGAGCTGCAGGGCGCCTTCACGGGAGAGGTGTCGCCGGCGATGCTCGCGGACGTCGGCTGCCGCTACGCGATCGTGGGTCACAGCGAGCGGCGCAGCCTCTACGGCGAGGACGACGGCTTCGTCGCGCGCAAGGCGCGCGCGCTGCTCGAGCGCGGCATCCGCCCGATCGTCTGTGTCGGCGAGACGCTGGCCGAGCGCGAGGCGGGCCGGACCTTCGGTGTGGTCGGCGGTCAGCTCGAGGGCAGCCTGCGCGAGGTGCCGTCCGAGCGGGCGGCCGAGGTGGTCGTCGCCTACGAGCCCGTGTGGGCGATCGGCACGGGCCGCACGGCGACGCCCGCGCTGGCGCAGGAAGTGCATGCCTTCGTCCGCGAGCGGCTGACCGCCCGCTTCGGCGCCGCCGCGCAGGCGATGCGCATCCAGTACGGCGGCTCGGTCAAGCCCGAGAACGTCGACGACCTGATGGCGCAGCCCGACATCGACGGCGCGCTCGTCGGCGGCGCGAGCCTCGACCCGGAGGCCTTCGCGCGCATCGTGCGCTTCCGGCCCGGATCGGGCGCGAGCCGTTAGACTTCCCTTCCTTTCAGCGAGGGCTCCATGTCGGCTGTCGTGACCGTCCTGCACGTGATCGCCTGCATCTTCCTGATCGCGGTCGTGCTGCTCCAGCGCGGCAAGGGCGCTCAGGTCGGCGCAGTCTTCGGCGGAGGCGCGGGGGCGACACTCTTCGGAAGTCGCGGCGCCGGGAACTTCCTCACCAAGCTGACCGCGGGTGCCGCCGCGGTCTACATGCTGACGAGTCTCTCCCTCTCCTACTTCGGCATCAGCGAAGCGGGCGAGCGCCTGTTCAAGGATGGCGCGCCGGCCGCGGAGGAGAAGAAGAAGCCGGACTCGCTCTTCGAGGAGGTCGGGAAGGCGCCGCCGGCGGCGCCGAAGGCGGAGCAGCAGGCTCCTCCGACCGACGCCGCGGGCGCCTCGCCGGATGCGAACGCGGCGAAGCCCGCGCCCGCCGAGAAGCCGTCACCCGACGCCGGATGAGCTTTTCGAGCGCCGCCCCGGCGCGTGCGCGCGCTGCGGTATGCTCGGCGCCCTGCAATCTGCGGCAGTGGCGGAATTGGTAGACGCACCAGCTTGAGGGGCTGGCGGGAGCAATCCCGTGGAGGTTCGAATCCTCTCTGCCGCACCACAGCACCTGCTTTGGTTGCAGGCCGCGTTGTGAACTCCGCTCGCTTCGCGAGCTGCGCGCCATATGCCCAAAGCATCTGTCTTGGTGAGCAGGAGCAACCGCTCTACGGCTGCGCGTAGCGCTGTCGTTAGGCCTGTCGACTAGACGATCGTCCAGCCGCCGTCGACGGCGAGGATCTGGCCGGTCACGTAGCTCGCCGCGTCCGACGCCAGGAAGAGCAGCGGACCGACCAGCTCGGCCGGATCGCCGGCGCGGCCCATCGGCGTGCGGTTGCGGATCCAGCGCTGCGAGTTCTCGTTCTCGAACATCTCCTGGGTCATCTCGCTCGGGAACCAGGCCGGCGCGAGCGCGTTCACGCGGATGCCGCGGCGCGCCCACTGTGCGGCGAGCTCACGCGTCAGATTGACGAGCCCGCCCTTCGAGGCGGCGTAGGAGGCCTGCGGAACCTGACCAGATCCCACCATCCCGAGCACCGAAGCCACGTTCACGATCGTGCCGCCGCCGTTCGCGAGCATCGCGCGGCCGAAACGCTGGCTACACAGGAAGGCGCCCGTCAGGTTCGTCGCGAGCACTCGCTCGAAGCCGGCGAGCGGCTCGTCCTCCGCGGCGATCACCTCCGTGATCCCGGCGTTGTTGACCAGCAGATCGACGCGGCCGAAGCGCGCCAGCACCTCCGACGCGAGCCGGTCTACGTCCGCCTCGCGGCTCACGTCGCAGGCGAGCGCGACCGCCTCGCAGCCGTCCGCGACGAGACGCGCGGCGAGCTCGTCGATGCGCTCGCGGCGACGCGCGGCCAGCGCCACGCGCGCGCCCGCGCGGCCGAGCCCTTCCGCGAGCGCCGCCCCGATGCCGGACGAGGCGCCCGTCACGACGGCCACGCGCCCGTCGATGCGGAAGAGCGCGGCCGGGTCCTTCACGCGGCGCCGACCGCGGCGCGCTCTCGCAGCCGCTCCGCGAAGCGGCGATAGGTCGCCATCGGCAGCGCCCCGGTGACGACCGAGTCGCCGTCCGCGGCCCGCAGGCTCGGCACGCCCGACGCGCCGAAGCGAAGCGCCTCGTCGTGCTCCGCCAGCACGCGCGCGAGCAGCTCCGGATCCTCACGCCGCGCGAACCCTTCGGCCGGTAGCTCGAGCTCGTCCCACAGCGCGCGCAAGGTCGCGTCGGCGCTGATGTCGTGATTCTCCTCGAAGTACGCGCGCAGCAGCCGCGCGTGCATGCGGCGGAAGGCCTCCGGTCCGACGAGCGCCGCCGCCTTGGCCACGAGGTGGGGCGGCAGGCTGTACGACGGCGGCCCCTCGTCTCCCTGCCAGACGCGGAAGCGCGGCGCGTCCTCTTCCGCCGCCGGACGCCGCCACGACTCCGTGTAGACGCGAAAGGCCTCGAGATCCCGGCGCGCCGACGGCCGCGGCCGCAGCAGGTAGCTGCGCCACTCGACCGAGACGTCGGGCTCCTCCCCGACCAGCCGCTCGAGGCGCACCGAGGCGTTGTAGCACCAGGGGCAGAGATAGTCGGAGTAGGCGATCAAGCGGATCGGCCGCACGCGGCGCAAGCTAACACAGGCCTCGGGGCGTCCCGCCTCGCGGCTGCGCGCCGTCTGGCGGCCTCGTCACGAAAGCGCGCAACCCGGCACTTCTTGAACGCGCCGGCTCCGTCGGCAAGACTTGCGCCTCGCATCATCCCACCTTTTCCGGTCGCGCGCGGCCTCCTCGCCGCCGCCTCCCATCTCTCTGGAGGTCTCCGTCATGTCGAAGCTCGAAGACGTCGCTCGCGCACTCGTCGCCCCGCACAAGGGCATCCTCGCCGCCGACGAGAGCAGTGGCACCATCGAGAAGCGCTTCAAGTCGATCGGTGTCGCTTCCACCGAGCAGAACCGCCGTGACTATCGCGAGATGCTCTTCCGCACCCCCGGCGCGGAGGAGTTCATCAGCGGGGTGATCCTCTACGACGAGACGATCCGCCAGAAGGCCGCCGACGGGACCCCGCTCGCGAAGGTGCTGCAGGACAAGGGCATCATCCCCGGCATCAAGGTCGACACGGGCGCGAAGGCGCTCCCCTTCTCGACGAAGGAGAAGATCACCGAGGGCCTCGACGGCCTGCGCGAGCGGTTCGTCGAGTACCGCGGGCTCGGCGCGAAGTTCGCGAAGTGGCGCGCCGTGATCACGATCGGCGACGGCATCCCGACCGACACCTGCCTGCAGACGAACGCGCACGCGCTCGCGCGTTATGCCGCGCTGTCCATCGAGGCGGGCATCGTGCCGATCGTCGAGCCCGAGGTGCTGATGGACGGGCCGCATCCGATCGAGCGCTGCGCCGAGGTGACCGAGCGCACGCTCCACCAGGTCTTCCACGAGCTGTTCCTGCAGCGCGTCCCGCTCGAGCAGATCCTGCTCAAGCCCAACATGGTGCTCTCCGGCACCGAGTGCGGGGCCCAGGCCAGCGTGCGGCAGGTCGCGGAAGCGACGCTCGGGTGCTTCCGGCGCACCGTGCCGGCCGCCGTGCCAGGCATCGTCTTCCTCTCGGGAGGACAGAGCGACGAGCTCGCGACGGCGCACCTCAACGAGATGAACCGCCTCGGCGGCGGCCCCTGGCAGCTCTCCTTCTCCTACGGGCGCGCGCTGCAGGCGCCGGCGCTGAAGGCGTGGGGCGGCAAGCCGGCGAACGTCGGGGCCGGCCAGAAGGCCTACTACCACCGCGCGAAGTGCAACGGCGCCGCGCGCACGGGCCGCTATACCGAGGCGATGGAGAAGGCCGCCTAGCTTTTCGCAAGGAGGCCGGCGGAAGTCGGCCGACGCAGCAGCGAGGCGAAGCCGAGCGAAGGTCCGGCAGCCCGAGCGCGAGCGATCAGCGAGCGCGAAGGTCCCGCCTACGACTCGAACGACCCGTATCGGTGCCGGAAGTGGAGCAGCGGGGGGCGCTCGAACCAGCGCGCCTCCTCGACGAGCCCCACGTACACCACGTGGTCGCCGTGATCGTGTGCGGCGACCACGCGGCAGTCGAGGTTCGCCACGACCCCACGCAGAAGCGGAGCGCCGGTCGCGCCCTGATCGAGCTCGAGCCCGTCGAAGCGCCGCCACTCGTCCTTCTTCGTGGCGAACCGGTTCGACAGCGCCTCCTGGTCGCGCGCGAGGAGATTCACGGCGAACACGCCCGACTCCTCGATCAGCGGCAACGTGTTGGAGGACTTGTCGGCGCAGATCAGCACGAGCGGCGGCGCCAGCGAAACCTCCGCGAACGCGGAGACCGTCATGCCGTGCACGCGCTCGCCGGCGCGCGTGGTCACGATGCTGACGCCAGCCGCGCGGCGCGCGAGCGCGTGCTTGAACTCGTCGGGACCGATCGCCACGTCCGCCCTCGCCGCTACGGCCGGCGGCCGTGCGCGTCGAGATCCTCGTCGGCCGCCACCACGTCGATCTTGCGCGCGACGCGACGCGCGGGATCGGAGGTGTCGGGGCGCCAGTAGACGTGCAAGGTCGCGCCCGGCGGAATCGCGTCGAGCGTGCCCCGCGCGCCGTGGATCGAGACACTCGTGCGGTTCAGCACCGACCCCTCCGGCTCGACCTGGAAGACGACCGTGCGCCCGACCGCGAGGTCGTCCGCCGACTCGTCGGTTCCGGTGCGCGTGACCTTCAAGGTGAGTGTGCGCGCCTGCGCGTCGTACGCGACCAGCTGCCCTTCCGTGCGGATGCTGCTCGGCGCCTCTGCGCTCGCGCGTACCGCGACGCCGAGCACGACAAGGAGCGGGAGCGCCAGGCTGAGCGGGTGGGTCCCGCGGAACCTTCGGTCGTGCATCCAGCCTCTCAGCGTCGATGCTGCCGGCTCGTATCTTACACGGGGCCGGCGAGGACGAGCACGAGATCCATCACGTTCGTGCCGGTCGGACCCGTGCGCAGCAGGCCGCCCTCGGCGTCGAAGAAGCGATAGGCATCGTTGCGCGCGAGCGCGGCGCGCGCGTCGACTCCATGCTCGGCCCCGCGCGCCACGCTGCCGCCGTCGGCGAAGGCGCCCGCCGCGTCGGTCGGGCCGTCGCTGCCGTCGGTGCCTGCGGCGAGCAGCGCAACCTCCCGCGCGCCCGCGAGCTCGAGCGCCGCGGCCAGCGCGAGCTCCTGGCTGCGGCCGCCGCGGCCGCCGCCGCGGAGCCGCACGGTCGTCTCGCCGCCGGCCAGCAGACACTGCGGTGAATCGGCGCGCAGCGCGCGCGCCAGCGCGGCCAGTCGGCGACCCGCGAGACTCGCCTCGCCCGCCAGCCGTGACGTCACCCGGATAGGACGCGCGCCGCTGCGGCGAGCCGCCTGTGCCGCCGCGTCGAGCGCCGTGCGATTGCTCGCCAGGATCGTGTGTCGCGCGCGCGCGAGCGCCGCGTCGCCGGGCTTCGGAGTCTCCGCGTACTCGCCTCGCGCGCCGGCCTCGAGATGCCGGATCACCGGCGCGGGGACCCGCTCGCGCAGACCTCGGCGCGCGAGCACGTCGAGCGCGTCGGCGTAGCGCGTGGGATCCGCGCAGCAGGGCCCGGACCCGATCACGTCGAGGCGATCGCCGAGCACGTCGGAGATCGCGAACACCTCGATGCGCAGGCTTCGCGCGTGCTGCGCGAGGCGCCCGCCTGCGGCGAGCGACACGTGCTTGCGCACGGCATTCACCTCGTCGATCGGAGCGCCGGACGCGAGCAGCGCCTCGTGGGTCCGTGCCAGGTCGTCGACGCCGAGCGCCCCGGCCGGCGTCGCGAGCAGGCTCGAGGCGCCGCCGGAGAGGAGCACCAGCAGGACGTCGTCGGCCGCGGTGCTCTCGCAGAGCCGCAGCGCCTCGCCCCCCGCCGCCGCACTGCGCGCGTCGGGGATCGGATGCCCGCCGAGGCGGACCGGCAGACGCAGCGGCGTGGAGACCGCGTCGCGCGCGACCACGAGGCCCGCGGCGATCTCGTCGCCCGCGATCTCCTCGAGCGCGCGCGCCATGCGCGGCGCCGCCTTGCCCGCGGCGAGCACGACGAGCCGCGAGCCGCCCGGCAAGGGCGCCCCGGCGATGCGGAGTCTCCCGTCACGACCGCGCACGACCGCGCGCGAGACCGCGGCGGCCGGATCCGCAGCCTCCACCGCGCTGCGAAAGATCGCCTCGAGCCGCGCCCGGACGGCGCTCACTCGGCCGCGGCGCCGCCCCCGGAGGCCGCCGGCTGCGCGGGAGGCGGCGACTCGACGCTCGCCGGTGGCGCGCCGGGGGCCGGCGCGACCTGCGGGGTCGCCGGGGCCGCGCTCCCGGCCGGCGCCGGCGCGGGATTCGAGGGCTCGGGAGTCGACGTGTCCGCCACCTCCGCCGGCCCCTTCACCGGAATCAATCGGATCTCGATCCGGCGATTCTTCGCGCGACCTTCCGGCGTGTCGTTCGACGCGACCGGCGCCCACTCGCCGTACGAGATCGCCTTCAGCCGGTGTGGATCCAGCTTCTCGCTCTCGAGCAGGCGCACCACGCTGGCCGCGCGCGCGGCGGCGAGCTCCCAGTTCGTGTTGTAGCGCGAGGCGAGCGCGCCGCTGATCGGGACGTTGTCGGTGTGCCCCTGCACCTCGATGCGGTGATCGTGCTCGTGGAGCTTCGACGCGACCTTGCGCAGTACCTCGACACCGCGCGGATCGAGCGTCGCCGAGCCCGACGGGAAGAGGATGTCCTGCTGCAGATTCAGCCGGATCCCGTCGCGGAGCTGCTCGATCTGGATCTGTCCCGCCGCGACCTCGGACTCGAGCTCCGACACCAGCCCGCTGTAGGTGCCCTTCAGCTGCGAGAGCTCCTGGACCTCCGACTCCCGCTTGCGCAGGTGCTCGGTCAGCAGGTCCTTCGTCTTCGAGAGCTCCTCGACGTCGCGGCTCAGCGTCTTGTGCTCCTCGCGCAGGTCCTCCATCTGGTCGATCAGCTTCACGCGCTCCTGGTCGAGCGACTCGTTCGAGCGCTGGAGATCCTCCACGCGCGCCTCGAGCTGGGAGTTCTTCTCCTCGAGCCCGCCGACCACCTCGTCGTACCGGCCCTTGGTCACGCAGCCGGTCGCCGCGAGCGCGAGGGCAGCCCCGAGCGCCAGGACCTCAGTGCGGCGGAGCCAGCGTGTAGCGGAGCGCGTCATCGATGGTCCCCACGTACTCGAGCGACAGCCCCGCCAGGAGCTCCGGCTCGATCTCTTCCACGTCCTTGCGATTGCGCTCCGGTAGCACGACCGTCTCGACCCCGGCGCGCTTGGCCGCGAGCACCTTCTCCTTGATCCCGCCGACCGGCAGCACCTTCCCCCGCAAGGTGATCTCGCCCGTCATCGCGACGTCCGGCCGCCCGGCGCGTCCCGTCATCAGCGAAGCGAGCGACGTCACCATCGCGACGCCGGCTGAAGGGCCGTCCTTCGGCACCGCGCCGGCCGGCACGTGGAGATGCAGATCCTCCTGCGAGAAGCGCTCCGGATCGAGCCCGAGGTCCGCGGCGCGCGCGTGCAGCCACGAGCGCGCGGCCTCGGCCGATTCCCGCATCACATCGCCGAGCGAGCCGGTCAACTTGAGCTCGCCCTTGCCCGGCATGCGGGTCGACTCGACGAACAGGATGTCGCCGCCGGCCGGCGTCCAGGCGAGCCCCACGGCCACGCCCGGCTGGCCCGCGCGCTCGACGAGCTCCGGCTCGAAGCGGATCGGCCCGAGCAGACCCTCGAGATCGCCGGCGCCGATCCGCACCGGCCCCGAGACGCTCTCTTCCGCGACGCGGCGCGCGACCTTCCGGCACAGCGCGCCGATCTCGCGCTCCAGATTCCGCACGCCGGCCTCGCGCGTGTAGCTGCGGATCAGCGCGGCGAGTGCGTCGTCGCCGACCTGCAAGTCGACGTCGGCGACGCCGTTCTGCGTGCGCTGGCGCGGCAGCAGGAAGCGGCGCGCGATCTCGAGCTTCTCCTCGTGCGTGTAGCCCGGGAGCTCGATCACCTCCATGCGGTCGCGCAGCGCCGGCGGGACCGGGTCCATCAGGTTCGCCGTGGCGATGAAGAGCACCTGCGAGAGATCGAAGGGCACTTCGAGGTAGTGGTCGCTGAAGCTCGAGTTCTGCTCCGGATCGAGCACCTCGAGCAGCGCCGACGACGGGTCGCCGCGGAAGTCGGTGCCGACCTTGTCGACCTCGTCGAGCACGAAGACCGGGTTGCGCGTACCGGCGCGCCGGATCTCCTGGACGATGCGACCCGGCAGCGCGCCGACGTAGGTGCGGCGGTGGCCGCGGATCTCCGCCTCGTCGCGGATGCCGCCGAGCGAGATGCGCTGGAACTTGCGGCCGAGCGCGCGCGCGATCGAGCGGCCGAGCGACGTCTTGCCGGTGCCGGGCGGTCCGACGAAGCAGAGGATCGGACCGCGCAGGTCCTTCTTCAGCGACAGCACCGCGATGTACTCGACGATGCGGTCCTTCACCTTGTCGAGGCCGTAGTGGTCCTCGTCGAGGATGCGGCGCGCCTCGTCCGGATCCAGCCGATCCTTCGAGAGCTCGCTCCACGGCAGGTCCACCATCCACTCGAGGTAGGTGCGGATCACGCCGTGCTCGGCCGCGGCCGGCGGCATCTGCGCTAGACGCTCGAGCTCGCGCGTGGCCTGCGCGAGCGCCTCGGCCGGCATCTGCGCCGCCTCGATGCGCGCGCGCAGCTTCGCGACCTCGGTCTCCGTGTCCTCCGCCTCGCCGAGCTCCTGTCGGATCGCCTCGAGCTGCTGGCGCAGCATGTAGTCGCGCTGCGTCTTCCCGATGTCGCTCTGGACCTTCTCGCGGATCTCGCTCTCGACCTTCACGGCGTCGCGCTCGCGCGCGAGCTCGTCGAGCACGCGCTTCAAGCGCGTCGGGGTGTCGAGCTCCTCGAGCAGCATCTGCTTGCCGGCGACGTCGAAGCCGAGGTTGGATCCAACGAGGTCGGCGAGCTTCGAGGGGTCCTCGACGTTCTGCGCGAGCACCTGGAGCTCGTCCGAGAGACGCGGGCTCTGGGCGACGAGCGCCGCGAACTCCTGCGCGATCTGCCGCATCAGCGCGGTGGTCTCGACCGAGCGCGGGTCGCCCGTCTCCGTCAGGCGCTGGATCCGCGCCACGAGGTACGGCGACTCCGAGACGAAGCCGTCGATGCGCACGCGCGCGACGCCCTGGACGAGCAGCCGGTAGGAGTCGTCCGGGAACTTCATCATCTTCGCGATCCGCATCACCGTGCCGACGCGGTAGAGATCCTCGGGGCCGGGGTTCTCGCCTACCTCGCCCTTCACGGCGACGCACACGAGCAGGCGATGCGGCGTCAGCAGCACCGCATCGATCAGCCGGCGCGCGCGATCGGTGTTGACGAGCAGCGGCGAGAGCAGGAAAGGGAAGAGCACCGTGTTCTTCAGCGGCAGCACCGGCAGGGCGTCCGGCAGCGGGATCGTCGCGACCTCGCCGCCGCCGCTGGCCACGGAGATCTGGGTGCCCTCGGCGCCCGAGCTCTGGGTGGGGATCTCTTCGCGCTCTTCAGCCATGCCCCGGGTCAACCTCGCTCGACGGCGACGTTGCGCCGTCCGCGCTTGGGGAGCTGGATGGTGAGGATGCCGTCGGCGAGGTGCGCTGTGACCCGCTCGCGGTCGAAGCTCACGGAAATGCGCAGCCGCCGCTCGAACGGGCCCGTCGCGATCTCCATCTGATGGAGCCGTCTCACACCGGGCGATTCCGCCGCCGCTCGCTGGCCGGTGATGCAGAGCTCGGGGCCATCGACGCCGACGCGCAGGTCGCGGCTGTGGACGCCCGCGAGCTCCACCCGCACCACCACCTCGTTCTCCGTCTCGACGACGTCCACGTCGGGCTGCCAGCGGTCGCCGCGCAGCCGCACCGCGAAGTCCCCGAACAGCTCGCCGAAGGGATCGCTGCGTTTGGGATCGCTCATTCGTCTCCGTGGTCGGGTCCGCCCCGCAGCCCTCAGTGGCCCTTCTCCTCGCTGTACTCCGCGTCGACGACCTCGCCGTCGCCACCGCCGCTGCCCCCGGGCGAGGCCGTGCCATCGGGCGCCCCACCCGAACCGCCCGCCGACTGCGCCTTGTAGAGCGCCTCGGCGACCTTGTGCATCGCCGCCTCGACGCGCTGGTGCGCCGCCGCGAGCTTCGCCACGTCCTGGCTGTCGAGATCCTTGCGCGCGTCCGCGATCGCGGCCTCCACGCCCTGCTTGTCCGCGGCCGGCACCTTGTCGCCGTTCTCCGACAGCGTCTTCTCCGCCTGATAGATCAGCGAGTCGAGCGCATTGCGCTTCTCGATCACCTCGCGTCTCGCGCGGTCCTCGCTGGCGTGCGACTCCGCGTCCTTCACCATCCGCTCGATCTCGTCCTTCTTGAGCCCGCCCGAGCCCTCGATGCGAATCGACTGCTGGCGCGAGCTGGCCTTGTCCTTCGCAGCGACCGACAGGATGCCGTTCGCGTCGATGTCGAAGGTCACCTCGATCTGCGGGACGCCGCGCGGCGCCGGCGGGATGCCGTCCAGGATGAAGCGGCCGAGCGTGCGGTTGTCGCCCGCCATCTCGCGCTCGCCCTGGAGCACGTGGATCTCCACCTGCGGCTGGCTGTCGGCCGCGGTCGAGAAGACCTGCGAGCGCCGGGTCGGGATCGTGGTGTTCTTCTCGATCAGCTTGGTCATGACGCTGCCGAGCGTCTCGATGCCGAGCGAGAGCGGGGTCACGTCGAGCAGCAGCACGTCCTTCACGTCGCCGGCGAGCACGCCGCCCTGCACCGCCGCGCCGACCGCCACCACCTCGTCCGGATTCACGGTCCGGTTCGGCTCCTTGCCGAAGAGCTCCGAGACCTTCTTCTGGACCAGCGGGATGCGGGTGCTGCCGCCGACGAGCACCACCTCGTCGATCTCGGACGCGCTGTAGCCCGCGTCCTTCAGCGCCTGCCGGCACGGCTCGAGGCTGCGCGCGATCAGGTCCTCGACGAGCTGCTCGAACTTCGCCCGCGTCAGCTTCATCGCGAGGTGCTTCGGGCCGCTCTGATCCGCCGTGATGTAGGGCAGGTTGATGTCCGTGCTCGCGGCGGACGAGAGCTCGATCTTGGCCTTCTCCGCGGCCTCGCGCAGCCGCTGGATTGCCATCGGATCCTTGGTGAGGTCGACGCCCTGGTCCTTCTTGAACTCGGCCACCAGGTAGTCGATCACGCGCTGGTCGAGGTTGTCGCCGCCGAGGTGCGTGTCGCCGTTGGTGGCCTTCACCTCGACCACGTTCTCGCCCACCTCGAGGATCGAGATGTCGAAGGTGCCGCCGCCGAAGTCGTAGACGGCGATCTTCTCGTCCTTCTTCTTGTCGAGCCCGTAGGCGAGCGCCGCCGCGGTCGGCTCGTTGATGATGCGCTTCACCTCGAGCCCCGCGATCGCGCCGGCGTCCTTGGTCGCCTGTCGCTGCGCGTCGTTGAAGTACGCGGGCACCGTGATCACGGCGGCCGACACCGGCTGGCCGAGGTAGGCCTCCGCGGCCGCCTTCAGCTTCTGGAGGATCATCGCGGAGACCTCGGGCGGCGTGTACGTCTTGCCGCCGACCCGCACCGCGGCCATGCCCTCCTTGCCCTCGACGACGTCGTAGGGCACGAGTCGGATCTCCTCCGGAACTTCCTGCAGGCGCCGTCCCATGAAGCGCTTGATCGAGTAGATCGTGCCCTTGGGATTCGTGACAGCCTGCCGCTTGGCGATCGCACCGACGAGCCGCTCGTTGTCCTTGGTGAAGCCGACGACGGAGGGCGTCGTGCGACCTCCTTCCTCGTTCGCGATCACGACCGGCTGACCGCCTTCCATCACGGCCACGACGGAGTTGGTCGTGCCGAGGTCGATACCGATCACCTTGCCGGGGTCTGCCATTTGAATGAATTCCTCGCTTCCCGTGGGGACACGGAGTAAAAGATGGCGGCAAACCTCGACGCACTCTTTGGCGTGTCAACCGAAACGCCGCGTGGTCAGGGAGGTTTCCTCGACTCGGGCGCGAGGCGCGGGGGAGAGATGTGATTCAGCGCACGTCGCGCGAGCCGGATCTGTGCGAGACGCAATTCGGGGGGAGCGGACCGCCGGGACGCGCGGGGGTCGACGGCTTCCGGCGTCGCGCCGGCGGCCGGAACGGTCGACTTCGCGCCGGGGTCGAAGTCGCACGAAGGCTTGGACCCCGATCGGCCGATACCCCCATGCGTCAGCGAGACCTAACTCTTCGGAAATACGCGTGATCCAAGCGTGCGATGCCTCGCGGGGTATACTGCGCCCCCCGCCTGGATCGTCACGCCGCTGAGGGGCGCGGGGTGAGCAAATGATCAGCGCGCTACGCCGGGTAGCGAACGCCGTTCTCTTCGTCGTGGCCTGCCTTCTCGCGGCCGACACGGCAAACGCCGTTTTCGCCGCGATCGTGCTCCCGCCTCGTGCCCAGGACGCGGACGAGAAGGCCCCCGAACCCGATGCAGCGCCGACCTTCAATCGTCAGGCGATCCTCGACCGCAACGTCTTCGCGTCGTCGACGCTCGCGCCGACCGCCCCGACGCCTAGCGAGATCGACGAGAACCTCGAGGCCACGCAGCTCCCGCTGACGCTCTTAGGCACGGCGGCATCGCAGGAGCCGCGCCTCGCGTGGGCCGCGATCCAGGAGCGCGGCTCCCACTCCACGCTGGTCGTCAGCATCGGCGACACCATCCTGGACAAGGCGAAGGTGGTCAAGATCGAGCGCCAGCGCGTGGTGCTGCTCGAGGACGGCGTACACCGCGAGCTCGCGCTCGAGGAGACGGATCTCGCGCAGAAGGTGGCCAGCGCGGCGCCGCCTGCGAACGGCCCCGGCGCCCGCCGCACGACAGCGACTGCCCGCGCGGCCGAGCGACGACAGGCGCGGCTCCAGAAGATGTCGGAGAACACCTACCAGATGCCGCCCGAGGACATGCAGGCGGTGATGAACAACCCCGCGGAGCTGTTGTCCCAGGCGCGCATCCTGCCGAAGTACGAAGAGGGGCAGATGCGCGGCCTGCAGATCAGCCAGATCAAGCCGGGAAGCCTCTACGAGCAGGCCGGCTTGCAGGAGGGGGACCTGGTCGAGTCGGTCAACGACAATCCGATCAACAGCCCCGAACAGACCGGTCCGATCTTCAACATGCTGACC
>Ga0335084_10001153_pt1 | contig 24165 bp, 21 predicted proteins | sample Lox_Sample_44_FD_206721 | JGI IMG/M metagenome (GOLD analysis project Ga0335084, IMG submission 206721) | Soil microbial communities from Loxahatchee National Wildlife Refuge, Florida, United States - Lox_Sample_4.4 | ecosystem: Environmental > Terrestrial > Soil > Wetlands | place: USA...
CCTGGCCTGAATCACCAAGAAGGGAGTTACGGCATGCGGGTAGTGTTGTTGACGCATGGATTGAGCGGCGACGTCAGAACAAAAGCAGATTTCACAACGAAGTTGAGGCTGACCTTACGTCGGACCCAAGGGGCGGGTGGCGATGACTGAGCACCAGGTAGTGATTGCCGGGGGTGGTCCGACGGGATTGATGTTGGCGGCCGAGCTGGCGTTGGCGAAAGTAGACGTCGCCATTGTCGAGCGGCGCGTCAGCCAGGAACTGGTGGGCTGGCGCGCGGGTGGACTGCACTCGCGCACCATCGAGGTCCTTGATCAGCGTGGCATCGCGGATCGCTTTCTCTCGCAGGGAAAGATAGCTCAGATCGCAGGGTTCGCCTGGATGCGCCTGGACATAAGCGACTTTCCAACCCGGTACAACTACGGTCTTGCCTTACGGCAAAGTCACACCGAGCGCATACTCGCCGGCTGGGTCGGGGATCTGGCGGTGCCGATTTATCGCGGACTTGAAGTCACGGGCTTTGTGCAGGATGACAACGGAGTTGAAGTGAACCTCTCGGATGACGGTTCTCTGCGGACGGCGTATCTCGTCGGGTGCGATGGCGGCCGCAGCCTGATTCGCAAAACGGCCGGCATCGAGTTCCTTGGATGGGATCCGTCGATCAGCCATCTCATCGCCGAGGTCGAATTGGCTGAGGATGCACCGTGGGGCTTACACCGCGACGCGCACGGGATCCATTCTTTGAGCAAGTCGGACGATGGGAAAACGGTGCGGGTGCTAGTGACCGAGCCGCAGCCCGGGCGGACCGACGTACCCATGCTGCGCGACCTCAGCGATGCACTCATCGCCGGGTATGGGTCCGATTTCGGTATCCATAGCCCCACCTCGATTGCAAGGTTCACGGATATGGCTCGCCAGGCGGCTTCCTATCGCGAGCGCCGAGTGCTTTTGGCTGGCGATGCCGCGCACGTGCATTATCCGGCTGGTGGACAGGGACTCAACATCGGCGTTCAGGACGCGGTGAATCTGGGATGGAAGCTGGCGCGGGTGGTCAAGAAGACATCACCAGAATCCGTTCTCGACACGTACCACGACGAGCGGCACCCGGTTGCTGCGAAGGTCCTGCAGAATACTATGGCGCAAGTCGCGCTGCTGCGCCCGGATGATCGCACGAACGCCTTGCGCGAGATTGCTTCCGACATCCTGAGCCTGGATGAGCCTCGCAAGCGGATTGCCGCGATGATGTCTGGTCTGGACATTCACTACGACCTCGGTGAGGGACATCCGTTGCTCGGACGCCGCATGCCCGACCTCGACCTGGTGAGCGAAGACGGCACTCTGCGTGTATTCAGCCTGCTGCACGGCGCTCGGCCAGTCCTGCTCAACCTCAGCCAGTCCGGCAGTTTCGGCATCCCGTCCTGGGCGGACCGGGTTCAGTTGATCGATGCCAAGTACGACGGGAGGTGGGAGCTTCCGGTGCTTGGGGTGGTTCCCGCTCCGGCGGCAGTGTTGATTCGGCCCGACGGTTACGTGGCCTGGGTTGGTGATCGAACTGAACTAGGGCTCAGCGAAGCGCTGACAAGATGGTTTGGGCCGGCTTGAGTTGGTTAGCGGGCTAGTTCACGCAGTCCAGCTGGCGGAACCTTCCTCATCCGAGGCAGTCACGGTCGGACCAGGATAAGTCTGAGATGGCATGGGCGATGACCCGGGTACCGCCGGGTTGGAGACTTCCTGGTCCACCTGCTGCCAGGCCTGGCGAACCTGCAGGAGAAGTTCGATCTGGTGTTGCAATATCTCCGGGCTGGCCTTCAACTGCGCTTCCATCATCTGCGCCCGCACCGAGGAGTAGAAAAGCGAGAAATGGGCGGCGGCCTGCCCGCCATTCACCATGTCCAGGGATTCCTGCAATTGCTGCAGGACGAGGAAGCCGTGCTTGATTTCATTGGAGCGCCGCTCGATGTCTTTTGCCTCGATGGCCATGATGGCATTCTTCAAATCGTTGATGAGCAGGTCGAAAAGAATAATCACCAGGCCCGCCGGGCGGGCGCTCTCCACCGCGCCGGTTACGTACGCGAGCTCAGTTGGGGAGCGTTTCATGGCTAGCCGTTGTTGTTATTATTTCCGCCGAGTTGGGCCGCGATCTGCTTTTCGAGGATGGGCAGTTGCTGCAGCAGGGCTGCCACCTTGTTGTACTGGTCGGTGAGCCTCGCCTGCTCGCTCTTGAGGAATTCCTGGAAGTTGTCGATGTGGTCCTGCAGGTCTTTGGTCGAGTCGCTGATGCTCTTCAGCTCGACGGTAAAGGCTCCATTGGTCGGATCGGTCATCATATTTAACTGATCGTCGAGGGTGGAGGCAAAACCGTTGGAGCCGGTGCCCTGAAAGAAGCTCTGCACGGCCGTGAAGTTGCTGGTCATGGCGCTGTCGAGGGCTGCGCCGTCAACCGTCAGCGTGCCGTCGTCGTTCATCGTGATCCCCAGGCTGGCCAGAGTGGAGAATGTTCCTGAAGTCGAGAAGCTGGCCGAACTCAGCATGATGTCCTGCAGCATGCGCAGCGTGGAGTCGCCCGCCAACGGGCCGCCTGCCCCGTTCGAGGCCACGGTAAATTCGTGGTTCACGTCCTGAATGACCTGATTGTAGGCCGCGACGAAATCATTGACGGCCTGGGTGCTCTTGTCGGTATCGATGGTCGTCGAAATATTTACCGGAACACCGGGGGCGGCGCTGACCAGATTGAAGGTCAAACCGGCCACTACCCCTGTGACGGTGTTCGAGGCGCTCACGATGGGAATTCCATCGACCGAGAGGTGGGCGTCGCCGCCGGTGGCTGCCCGGTTGAAGGTCAATCCAGTCGCGCCGCTGATGACGACGTCGTTGGCGGCGCCGGAGTTGTTGCTGACGATCGAAAGCCTTGCGCCGTTGGAATCAGTGACTACATTGGCGGTCACGCCGGCGTTCAGTCCATTTATGTACGAGACCAGATCATCGAGGGTGTTCACTCCGTTGCCGAAATCCACTTGAACCGGTGCATTGGCACCGACCTGCAGGGTGAAGCTGCCCGGAGGCAGGGTCGTGGTGCCGCTGGCCACCGGATCGGAGTACCAGGAACCGGTGGTGGCGACATTAGTTACTATGAGCGTGTGATTGCTTGGCGATGCACCGGGAGCGGCCGAAGCCGTAACAATCGTGGGATCCGAAGACGACGCCGTCGTTGACATAAACGAGCCGGCAGGATCGCTCAAGGCATTCAGCGCGGTCTGCAGGCTGGTAAGGTGCCCCTGAATGACACTGATGTCACCGCTCTGGCTCTGCAGCACGGCTTGCTGCTGCTGCCACGCGACCATGGGGCCGGACTCAGCGGCCAGCGCTTGGGCCACTGCCAACTGAACGTTGATGCCGGAACCGGAGCTGAACGCGGAGAGCAGTGATCCTAAATCAAAACCACCCATGGGCCCTTCCTACTCTTTCTCGTTTCAATATTCCTCAAGCAGGAAGGTGGGGCGTTGCCGCCCCACCCCCTCCAGGGTTTATTGGAACAGTTTCAGTACGCTCTGCTGCATGTTGTTGGACTGTTGCAGCGCAGCGATACCGGTCTGCTGCAGAATGCTGTACTTCGACAGGTTGGCAGTCTCCTGTCCGATGTCAGCGGCCATGATCCCGTTCTCAGCGTTGGTGAGGTTCTGGATCTGGTTGTTCATAACGTTGGTGGCAGCCTGAAGCTGGTTCGAGCTGGCGCCGAGGGTGCCGCGGAGGGCGGCAACGTTGGCGATGGCGGAGTTGATGTCCGTCAGGGCCGCAGTCGCTGCTGCTGCCGTGGTCAACGCATCAGCGGTCAACGAAGAGCCGTTCAGGTGGCCGGAGTCAACCGTGACCATGGCAACCGCCACGCTGGTGGTGCCAGCCGAGGACGAATCGCTCATGAACACAGTCAGGGTGTTCGCGGTGAAGATGGCCTGACCGTTGTAGGTGGTGTTTCCGCCGATGGTGTCGATTTCAGCCTTGATCGAGGTGAATTCGGCGTCCAGGGCAGCGCGCTGGGTGTCGCTCACTGTGCCGGTGGCGGCTTCAGTGGCCAGCGTGACGGCGCGATTCAACAGGGTGGTGATCTGCGAGAGGGCGCCATCGGCGACCTGCAGGAACCCTACGCCGTCGGAAGCGTTGCGCACCGACTGCGTCAGAGCGGTAATATTTGCATCCAAGCCGTTGGCGATCGCCAGGCCGGCGGCATCATCCGCGCCCGAGTTGATTCGTTGACCGGTGGACAGGCGTTGCAGCGTACGGCCCAGGGACACCTGAGTCATATTCAGCGCGTTCTGTGCCTGCAGGGAAGAGATGTTATTCAGGATACTGATCGACATTGAAAACTCTCCTTTTCGAATTCCGCCTGCACGGACACTAGGGGCCCCGTTGACTGCCCAGACCGACTCGTTCGAGCAGGAGGTTTAGTTGTGACGGGCAGTGTTATCGGCACTTTATGACCGTAAACACTACTTACGTCAGTAACCCCTTGGGCATTACTCTGAAACCCCGGCTCGAAAAGGGAATTCACATCGTCCTTGCCTGACTTCACGTTCTCATCCGCCTCTAATCTTCCGCCGCACCCTCGAACTACACTCCTGAAGCTGAGGCCGCCCGTCCGCTGACCGGTGGCGATGCCGCGGTGGCCGATTTCCTGGCTTGAACCTCGGTGTACGCCTGCCGCAGCTCGGGCGACTGGGGGAACAACTGGAGACCACGCGACAGCAGGTTCTCTGTCTGGTCCCATTGCTGCAGCTGTGCCCGCAAACTGGCCGCTCGCATGAAAATTTTTGGGTTGGAGGCCACAGCGGTGAACTTCTCCAGCGTTTCCGCCGCTTCGTCGAGCTTGTCCGCCATCACGCAACCCTTCATCAATCGGTCGTGGATCGGGTACATGTCGGGCACGGCCCGGGCCGCGCGGCGGAGCTTGGCCAGTCCGGAACTCTTATGACCCATCTTGACTTCGGTATATCCCAGCTTGCTTTCGAGAATCGGATTGTCGGTCATCACCTTGGCCGCACGGCGGTAGGCCATGCGGGCCTCTTTGAACCTGCCAAGACTGTGCAGCGCGTCCCCGCGAATGTCTTCGCGCAGACCGACGGTGGTCCCGGTGCGCACATCGTGCGCGACAGCGTCCAAAGCCTCCTGAAACCTTCCCAGATGCAGATAGACCATGCCTCTGAAAAGCCACGCTTCAGGGGCCTCCGGTTGCAGGGCAAGGGCGCGATCAAAGCAGCGCAACGCTTCCTCGGGCTGGTTGAAGCACTCAAACTCATGCAGCCCGAGCTGCGTCCAGGCAGAAAAATCCTCGGGATGTTCCTCAGTCTTCTGCCGCAGCAAGCTGCGATAGAAGACCCGCTTCCGGGTGCGAGCTTCCTGGTCGACCAGCTGCCCGAAGTGATGGATGCAGAAGTTCGCGGGTAGCAGTTTCATCCCCAGCGACCGGATCTGTGGCTCCACCAGCTCGTGAATGCGGCCGGAAAAATAGATTTCTGCCTGCCGGCGGAAGAGGCGGCAGTTTTCATGCTCGATGTAAGTCGGGGAGCTGCGCGACCGCTCATGCCGGTAGTCGTTCGGCTCCCCGATGCGGTCCCACCCGCGGTTGAACTTGTTCGCCATGTAGTTGCGGATGGGGGTTATATATCCGCCGACGTTCGCGGCGTTCAAGAGAATGGGCATGTTTCGCTTGGCGTCGCGGTCAACTTCCTCGTCGGCGTCCAGCACCAGGACCCAGTCGGTGGTCATCGGGGCGAGGGCGGCATTGCGTGCGTTGGCGAAGTGGTCTTCCCACTTTACCTGGACCACGGTCGCACCGAACTCACGCGCTATGTCGGCTGATCCGTCGGTCGACCCCGTGTCAGCGACAACGATCTGGCTAACGATGTCGCGGGCACTTTCCAGGCAGGCGCGCAAAGTGTGCGCCTCGTTTTTCACAATCATCGAAAGACCGACAGTCGGCATAGGGTCCGTCCGGAACGAGATTAGTGCTGGATTGGAATTGCGGCCTGGCTCCAGTTTGCCGGAAGTATGAGGTGCACTTGCATGACCAAGCGCGCAGGCCTCGCTACATTTTCGTAACAGGTCGTTCTCGCGGTTGGTTTGCGCATCGCGCGCCGCAGCGCTTGCAACCTCACATACGCAGCGTGGCCATTGCCTTAGAGCCAGATGAGGCAATCCGATTGCATCCAGGGGTTCGAAGTTTGTCCGACAGAATTGTCTCTGGCTGCGCTAGTGGTTGTTCGACAAGCGGCGGAGCATCAGGAACGGCATGGGAAAGTATCAAGTTACACTAATCCGGCCGCAAGGCTACCTCCACACCGAGGCCTTCCGGGAACTCGCCGAAACCCTTCAGATCGGGCTGCAAAATCTCGGACACAAGGCGCAGATACGCGAGAACGTCTGTGATTTTGGCGCGACCAACCTGGTTCTTGGCGCCCACCTGCTTTCCCCTGACCAGATGCGGGCGTTGCCTCCGGGTTCGGTGATTTACAACCTCGAGCAACTGGGCGGCGCCCAGCTCAAGCCCGACTACTATCAGTTGGCGACGCAGTATCAGATATGGGACTACGACCTGCGCAACATCGAACAGTGGAAAGCCATGTTCTGCGCTTATCCGCCGGTGCATGTGCCCATCGGTTACGTGGCAGAGTTGACCCGGATCAAGGCCGCTCCCGCACAGGACATTGACATTCTGTTTTACGGGTCTTTGAATGAACGGCGCAATCGCATTCTCAATGCGCTCAAGGATGCCGGGTTCAAAATCCATGCCGTCTTCGGCATCTACGGTAAAGAGCGCGACCAGTTGATCGCCCGCTCCAGGCTGGTGCTGAACATCCACTTCTACGAATCAAAGGTTTTTGAAATCGTCCGCGTTTCCTACCTTCTGGCCAACGCCAAGGCCGTCGTGACCGAGTGTTCCCCCCAGACGGAAATGGAGGCGGGTCTCAGCGACGCAGTAGTGGCCGCTCCCTACGATGAGCTGGTTGAACGCTGCCGCGCACTTTTGCAAGACGAGAAAGAGCGCCGGGCGCTGGAGACGCGGGGTTTCCAATGGTTTTCTCAACGGAAGGAGAAAGACATCTTGAGCAACGCACTGCAACAGACGGGCGGTTCGGCCACCGAAGCTAATGCTGATGTGATTGAGATTCCACGCAAATTGAACCTGGGCAGCGGCAAGGACTGGCGCGCGGATTACTTCAACGCGGACTTCGATCCCTATTGGGAGCCGGACGCGGTGTTGGATTTCAGCCAGCCCCTTCCGGTCGGAAAACCGCTGGAAACACTGCGCTTTGGCACTATGGTTCTCGAAAACAACTTCTTCGAGGAGATCATGGCCAATGACGCGTTGGAACACATTCCCAATCTCACCACAGCCATGACCTCGTGCTTGAATCTGCTGAAAGTGGGCGGCGTGTTTCGCATCAGTGTTCCTTACGATCTTTCCTGGGGAGCCTGGCAGGACCCGACCCACGTGCGCGCGTTTAACGAGCGCAGCTGGCTCTACTACACCGACTGGTTCTGGTACATGGGCTGGACCGAGGCCCGCTTTGACCTGGTGCAGTTCGATGTGAACCTGAGCCCGGTTGGCGAAGCCCTGGCAAAACAGCAGGTCAAAGGCGAGGACCTGGTACGGCATCCGCGGGCAGTTGACCAGTTGAAAGTTGTGCTGCGCAAGCGCCTGTTGACGGAGGCGGAAAAGCAGCAAGTCTCCGTGTATATGAGGCGCCCCAACCGGGCTGCGCTCCGTGCGAATGTGGCGTCGGTTAAAACGACCGGAAGTGCGCAACCCATGGCAACGGCCACCTAACCGTTTACGGCGATTGGACCAAGTTACTCAGGACTACTTATGGACGGCGTTACGGAACTGCGAAAGCTGTATCTCGATATGGTGCAACGATGCATCATCAACACCATTTATGAAGACCCCAACCAGAGCTACTGGTCGCCCAAGGTCTTTGACAATAACTTGAGGGAACTCGGCCGCGACTGGCCGTCCAAGGCCCACAGTATGATCGGGAACCGCCGTATGTCGAACCTGCGGCAGATCACGGAGTTCGTAGTCGCCAACAACATCCCGGGCGATTTCATCGAGACCGGAGTGTGGCGTGGTGGGGCCTGCATCATGGCGCGCGCGATATTCAAGGCCTATGGAGCTAACGACCGGCGGGTGTGGGTGGCGGATTCTTTTTGTGGACTTCCTGTTCCAAACCCCAGGTATGCCGCCGATGCCAACGACAAGCATTTTTCCTACCCGGAACTAGCCATTTCGCTCGAGGAAGTGAAATCCAATTTCACCAAGTACGGCTTGTTGGACGACCAGGTCGTGTTTCTAAAGGGCTGGTTTTCCGAGACGCTTCCGCAAGCCCCCATCCAAAAGCTCGCCGTCCTGCGACTCGACGGTGATATGTACGAGTCGACCATGGACGGACTGGTCAACTTGTACGACAAAGTTTCTCCCGGTGGGTTCGTCATCGTGGATGACTTTGGGGCGGTAAAAGCGTGCCAACAGGCAGTCATGGAGTTCCGTGCCAGCCGGGGCATCGAGGATGCGATCCAGAATATCGACGGAATCGGGGTGTTCTGGTGCAAGTCGGCAGTCGCCTCCGAAACCTCGAACCAGTCTTCGATGGCCGCTTGCCGCTAGCGCAGTGTCCCGTGTCCGGGCAAGTCTATCCCGCAGCAAACCGCAGTAACCATCATTGATTACGAAGGTACCGAAGAATTACCTGCCGGAGCCAAGAATCACAGGCCATTGTGCCGATTGATTGTCCCGGCATTGGCATCAGTGGGCGATGCTCGCTGGAAGGTTATCCATGATACGGCTTACCCGGTTGAACAGCCACGCGCTCACCATCAATTCGGACCTCATCAAGTTCATCGAGAACGCCCCGGACACCGTGCTGACCCTGACTAGCGGCGAGAAGATCGTGGTGCGGGAAAGTACAGAGGACGTGCTGCAAAGAATCATAGCTTTTCGCCGCGCGGTGCTCTCTGGCCTACTCTCTGTTGGGACCGATCCAAATTCTGCTGCCGCCATAACGCGGACAGACGTGGCCAACCCCATCGATCCTCAAGCAGGGGGCGCGTCTCGTGGATAAGAGCACCTTCGCCGGGATCGTCCTGGCTCTGGGCGGTATCCTCGCCGGCCTGCTGATCGAAGGCGGTAAGATCGCGCAGGTACTGCAGCCGACGGCTGCCTTGATTGTGTTCGGCGGGACCATCGGAGCAGTCATGGTCCAGTTTCCCCTTCCCGTAGTCGTCCAGGCGTTCAAGAGGCTGGTCCATGTTTTCCTCGATCGCGGGGAAGACCCGAACAAACTGGTCCAGGAACTGGTCGGCTATGCGCAGAGAGCGCGAAAAGATGGAATTGTTTCTCTCGATGCAGAATTGGAGAAGATCAGCGACCCGTTCCTCAAGAAGACTCTGATGCTGGCGGTGGATGGAACGGAACCGCAAGAGCTTCGAAAAATGATGGAGCTGGAGTTGGACAACCAGGCTGAACACTCGGAGAAGATCGCCCAGGTGTTTGAATCGGCGGGAGGCTTCGCGCCGACGATCGGTATTATCGGGGCCGTGTTGGGACTCATTCAGGTCATGCAGCACCTGCAGAATATCGACGAAGTGGGGCGGGGCATAGCGGTCGCGTTCGTGGCCACGATCTATGGAGTCGGGTCTGCCAATCTGTTGTTCCTGCCTTCTTCCGGCAAACTGAAGATCAAAAGCCGTGACGAACAGGTGCTCCGCGAGATGACGCTGGAAGGGGTCATTTCAATTCTAGAGGGCATGAACCCCCGCATGTTGGAAACCAAGCTGGTCGGATACCTGCAGGAACAGAGTCAGCCGGAGCCGCAGAAAGCATGAGCCGCAGAAAAAGAAAACGTGAGCACGCCAATCATGAGCGCTGGCTGGTTTCCTACGCAGACTTCATTACTCTGCTCTTTGCCTTTTTCGTGGTGCTTTATTCCTCCGCCGAAGTGGACAGCAAGCGGATTGCCCAGGTCTCGGCCGCAATCGAGGGCGGCTTCCAGGAACTGGGCGCCTTCACCGGAAACTCCGGAGGGCCGGTATACCACGGCGAGTCGCCGGGTGCCAAGGCTGCAGCTTCCGACGTAGCTCCGGGAGGCGGGCCGGGAAACGGCCCCGGCACCGGCATGCCGGACGTTGGCCGTCTGAAACGCGAGCTCGAACAGGCTTTGGGGGAGGAAATCCAGAAACACGAAATTGAAATGCGGGTCACCCCCGAGGGGCTGGTGGTCAGTCTGCGCGAGGTGGGGTTCTTCAATACCGGGGAAGCCACCCTGCTCATGGGCGGGCAGAGCACGCTGACGCGTATCGCCAAGGTGCTTAATGCCAAAGGCTTTCACATCCGGGTCGAGGGACATACGGACGATGTTCCCATGCACAATGGGCACTTCAAATCAAATTGGGAGCTCTCCACAGCCCGGGCTACCGAGGTTGTGTCTTTGCTGATCGAGAAGTATGGTTTCGACCCTCATCAGATTTCTGCGGCCGGATACGCCGAGTATCGCCCCATTGCCAGCAATGGCACAGATGAAGGACGCAAGTCGAACCGCCGGGTGGACGTAGTCGTGGTCGCCAGGGTTTACCGGGCCCCAGCGGCCGGGCAAGCGGCGGTCGCGGCCAATGGTCAATGATCTGAAGGTGAAACTACACCGCAGTGAGAGGACGTGTAGAATTTCTAAACACTCGCTTCTAAAGTTTCCCGCCGCTCCTGCCGATTAAGAGACGCCTTCGACTCTGCAGTCGATAGGCAACATTAAGAGTTCTCATCATGCCAGGATTGCTCAATCCCGAGATTTTCCGCAACGTGCTGGAGCGGATGCAAACGGGGGTGTATTTCGTTGACACGGCGCGCAAGATCCTGTTCTGGAATGACGGTGCGGAAAGAATTACCGGTTACCTGCGTCACCAGGTTCTGGGCCGGCAGTGCCGCGAAAACATCCTGATGGATTGTGATGAGAAGAGCTGCGGGCTTTGCGGTTCGGCCTGCCCTCTGTCTGAAACCATGCATGAGGGGCACGCGATGGAAGCCCGGGTCTATTTCCGCCACAAACAGGGCCATCAGGTCCCGGTGCACCTCCGAGTCGTTCCCATTCGCGACGAGCATGGCTCGGTGATCGGCGCGGCTGAAAGCTTTGAAGAACAGGTTATCGACTCCCACGACAGCGACTTGGCGGCCTATGGATGCCTGGACATTCCCACGGGAGTGCCTAACCACGCCTTCACCCAGTCGCACCTTCGCGAGAGTCTGGCCACGTATTGCGAGTACCACGTGCCGTTCAGCGTCCTGGGAATCCACGTGGACAAACTGGACCACATCGTAGCGACTCACGGGCGCCAGGCGGCAGAGTACGTTCTGCGCGCCGCCGCCGGCACCATCAAGAATGTGCTGGGTCCGGGAAGTTTCATGGGACGTTGGACGGAGAATGAGTTCCTGGCCATCATGATGGCGTGTGACGAGCCGCAAGTCGAAAGGACGGTTGAGAGCATCGAGAAAATTGTGAGCTGCTCTTCCGTGCGCTGGTGGGACGATCGCATTCCGATTCACGCGTCGGTTGAGCACACCACCGCTCAGCCTGGTGACACCATGGAATCGCTCATCCGGCGGTTAGATCTTTTGGGCAGCAAGACACCGGGCGAGGACGAGGCTTCTGGTATTCCGGGATTGGAAAGAGCAAGGGACCAAGCATAAATGTTTGCCATCATCGGAATTGTCGTGGTGTTCGGGGCGGTGGTTGCCGGCTACCTGATGGAGCATGGCAACCTCAAGGTGCTGATCCAGCCTGCCGAACTCATCATCATTGCCGGCGCTGGCCTGGGTACGGTGCTGGTCGCCAACCCTCTGCATATTCTGAAGCAGATTATTGGCGGAGTTGTTGGGGTCTTTAAAGGGTCCAAGATCAACAAGCAGCTCTATCTCGAAACCCTGAAGATGATGTACGACCTGCTGACCAAGGCCCGCAAAGAAGGTCTGATGTCGCTGGAGAGCGACGTCGAGGATCCGACCAAGAGTCCCATCCTGTCGAAGTACCCGAAGTTCATCAAAGACCATCACGTCCGCGATTTCCTGTGCGACACCATGCGTATGGCTGTGACTGGCTCGGACCCCTTCGATCTGGATCAACTGATGGATTTGGACATGGAAGTCCACCACCGTGACTCGACTCAGCCGGTAACCGCGCTGAGCACCATGGCGGACTCGCTGCCTGGCTTAGGCATCGTCGCTGCCGTGCTTGGCGTCGTGATCACCATGGGCGCCCTGGGCGGTCCGCCGGAAGAGATCGGTCACAAAGTGGCGGCAGCCCTGGTCGGCACTTTCCTGGGCATTCTCTTGTGTTACGGCCTGGTCGGACCGCTGGCCGCCAATATGGCCAAGGCATCGGAGGAAGAGCATGCCTACCTCGGCGTGTTGCGAGTACTCATGATCTCGTTCCTCAAGGGCACCGCGCCGATCATGGCAGTAGAGTACGGGCGCCGGGCAATTCCTGGACACCTCCGGCCTTCCTTCCAGGAAGTTGAGAAAATCTGCCGCAGCGGTGGCGCGGCTCCTGCCGCCGCAGCCGCGGCCGCAGGCAAGTAGGAGCCTTCATGGCAGCCTCCACCCGACCCATCGTCATCGTCAAAAAGAAGGGTGGACACGGCGGCCACCACGGCGGCGCCTGGAAAGTCGCCTATGCCGATTTCGTGACTGCAATGATGGCGCTTTTCATCGTGCTCTGGCTGATGAACAGCAGCAAGCAGGTGCAGGAAGCGGTCGGCGGTTATTTCAAAGATCCCTCCGGCAATTCCAAGAAGGTTGGCACCGATCAGGCTGGATCGGGCGAAAACTTCATCCTCAGCAAGAATGATATGGCGAAGCTGAAGGAGCAATTGCAAAAGAGCATTCGCCGAGTGAATGACTTCGACAAGCTGAAGAACCAGATCGAAATGACGGTGACGGCCGAGGGCCTTCGCATCGAGCTGCTGGAAACCGCTTCGGGAACGTTCTTCGAGTCCGGCAACACCAAGCCGAACGAAGACTGCAAAGAGTTGCTTTCCTTGCTGGCCCAGGAATTAGGGAAGTTGCCCAACAAGCTGTCAATCGAAGGCCACACCGATTCCAAACCCTACCAGGGGAACTCAAACTACAGTAACTGGGAGTTGTCGACCGACCGCGCCAACGCCGCGCGCCGCTGGATGCAGCAGGCTGGAATCCGGCCCGATCAGGTAGCTCAGGTCCGGGGTTACGCGGACCAGAGGTTGCGCTCTCCCAAAGACCCGCTCGCCGCCTCAAATCGGCGCATCTCCCTCATCGTGCAATACGTCGAGGCAAGTGCGGGCGCACCTCCCGCCGATGGCGAAGGCAAGCCCGGAGAAGAAACAAAAGGCGGGGAAGCAAAGCCTGGCGAAGCAGCAAAACCTGAAGCAAGTGCGAAGTCAGAAGAGCCGGCAAAGTAGAATCCTGCCGCCCTCCAGCCAAAACCACCACGCAAATGACCCGGATTCACATCCGCGGCGACCTGTTCTAATTCATGACACATGTCCTAACCGCAAACAAACCCGGGCACGGGACGAACAGTCACTCCAGATGTGAAGTGATGAGAATTCATAGAGATGGATGAGGGAAGCATTAAGGTTCTCTAATTGCAATAACCATCACGCTGCAAGGAAGCACAAATCGCTGAGAGATTCTCAGCCGGAATTCTGAAACAGCCGGAGCGTGATGGAACAGCAAACGGTGGAGACAGCTGTCGCGGAGGTGCCTAAATCATTTCCCCATCAACCCCTAACCACGAAAGTGCTGGTGGCCGAAGACGATGTCCCGCTCGCCCACTTCCTGCGTCGCGGATTGCAAAACGCAAAGTACGAGGTCGAGGTCGCTCACGACGGTGAGGATGCTCTCCGGGCGCTTTCCGCCACTCCCTATAGCCTGCTTATTCTGGACCTGAATCTTCCCAAGGTCGACGGCCTAACTCTGCTGAGCCGGGTCCGGCCGGTCGTGCCCAACCTTCCCGTGCTGGTGCTCACCGCGCGCAATAACCTAGAGGATCGGATTATGGCGCTGGATGGGGGCGCCGATGACTGCATGGTCAAGCCGTTCTCCTTCCAGGAACTGACGGCCAGATCGCGGGCACTGCTGCGCCGCAATCGCAACAGTGCGGGCGGGGTTTTGCAAGTGGGCGACCTGATTCTGAACCGGGCCGAATTCCGCGTGGAGCGCGCAGGCAAGAAGATTGAACTTACCGCCAAGGAATTTGCGCTGCTGGAGTATCTGATGATGAACGCCCGGCGTACGGTCACTCGGGCGATGATCATGGAAGAGGTGTGGAAATCGGAATACAACGGCAGCACCAACCTGGTTGACGTGTATGTCAAGTACGTTCGCGACAAAATAGACACCGCCTTTACCCCCAAACTCATGCGGACGGTGCGTGGTATCGGATACGTAATTACCGACTAGGGCAAGGAGTGGTGATGTCTTCGAACGAACAAAAACATCAGGCCGGATCTTTTTCCGGCCCGGAAGCGATCGGCGCCATCTCTCGCGGCCTCCACCGCGCGGCACAGCCGTTGACGGTCCTGCAAGGCATCCTTGAACTCTCCCTGCTGAAGCCCCATACCAGCGAGGAATTTCAGGGTGTCGTACTTCGGGCGATGGAACAATCGCAACGGGTTTCGGACTACTTCGATCATGTGCGTCAGTTAGTGCACCTGCAGGAATCGGTGCCTGAACTCAAACGCTTCTCCCTGGTTAACCTGGTAAGGTCTGTGGCTGACACCTTCACCTCCAGCCTTGCCGCGAACGGGATCAAGCTGCGAATGCACGTGCCGACGGATGGCGAGCGGCGAAGTTTTGTCATGGCCTCCGATACCAGAATCTGCAGCGCTTTGGAAGTCATTCTTTCCAGCTTGCGTGATCTGGCAGGGGAGAACACCACGATCGACCTTGAGATCAAGATTCGGTCTGAAAATGTTCAGTTGGAACTGAAAGCACCGAAGTCAGGCCTTGAAAACCAGAAAGACCGTGTGAAAGCCCCGGCCAAGCATCTTTTGCTTGACCAGGTGCACGCTATGGTGAGCAGCTCCGGCGGGAGCCTCAAGATTGTTGAGCGGCCCCTCGCTGTCTGGATGTCGCTACCGAAATCGCAGGAAATTAGAGTATTGAGTGAATCTGAACGAATCGAGTGTGCGCATGTCTAGTGTCCTAGTGCCGGTACAACTTCCTGCCCATAGGGTCGTCTCCCCCGTGGGGCTCCTGGTTGTGAGTTCCAACTACGAGCTGCGCTGTGATCTGATGCGTAAGCTGGAATCGGACCAGTGGTCCGTGCATGAGGTAGCGAGCGGCGCCGAGGCGCTGGAAAAAATCGACAACGATGGCTCCTCCGTCGTCCTGCTGGATCCGAACCTTCCCGACCTCAAGGTGGATGAGTTCAAGGCCATCGTCCAGACGCAGTATCCGGGCGTGACCGTGATCCCGATCAACCCACAGACCGGGCAGCCGATCGTGGCGACGCCATCTCCCAATTCGCTCTGTTTCGACATCGTGCGCAGAATTGAGCGCGAGCCGTCGTTCCGAGTGAGAAGCGCGGTTCCCGTCGGCACAAACGCAGAGGAAGACCCGTCGCAACCTAGCCTGCCGGGCTTTATTGGAATGGCACCCTCCGTCCGACGGCTATGCGCGATGGTTCGGCTGGTGGCGCAACGGGACACCACCGTCTTAATCACCGGCGAGAGCGGAACCGGTAAAGATGTGGTCGCGCGGGCCCTGCATCAACTCAGCGCCCGCCGCCTGAAACCTTTTGTGGTAATCAACTGCGCGGCGATACCTGAAGCACTACTTGAAGCCGAACTGTTTGGTTTTGTGAAAGGCGCCTTCACGGGTGCAGTGCAGTCTCGCATCGGCCGTATCCACGCTGCTCAAGGTGGCACGCTGTTCCTCGACGAAATTGGCGATCTTCCCCTCGGCCTGCAATCGAAGCTGTTGCGGTTCTTGGAGCAGGGAGAAGTGCAGCGTCTGGGCAGCACGGACACGTTCAAGGTGGACGTGCGGGTTATCGCCGCGACCAACGCGAATCTCCGCCGCCTGGTCCAGGAACGCGGATTCCGCGAAGATTTGTACTATCGGCTTTCCATTTTCCCCATCGAACTCAGTCCGCTGCGCGAGCGCATGGATGACCTTCACATGCTCACGCAAAGCTTCCTGGCGAAGTTTTGTCCGCACCAGGTGGCGCTGAGTGCAGCGGCATTCGCGCTCCTGTTGCAGCATACCTGGCCCGGCAATGTTCGAGAACTGCGTAATGTGATGGAGCGGGCTGCCATTCTGGTCGAGCAGGGACGGGAAATAAAACCGGAACACATTGTCATCTGATTCCTGCTTTTGGATGTCGGCAGAGTGACTCAAGTAAGCCCTTGTGACTTAAATCACTGAAGTTCCCCACGGGTAACAGTGTAGATTGCTGCTCAGAGGAATTACCGAAACAGGTAACGCCTCTTGTTCAGCGCTCGAAATAAAGTCGCACTGTAACACCTCGAACTCTAGACAAAGTTAAACAAGTACCTCTATACAGATATAGGGCAACGGATTTTGAAAGGCCTCTTTGTGTCTGGCCAGTCGCGTAGGCAGCGACTAAACAAAGAGGGAGGACCGGGAACACGAGGGGGCGTGCCATATTCGTCAGCAATTCGTCTCGCTTCAGTCTCGCCTCAAAAATTCATGCCGGAGCGGTCAGTTTCTAACAAGTCAATGCCTGGAAAATTGAGGGAGATCTGAAGTTGGAGCCAAAGAACACTCGGCTGAAAATGATGTTGGTGGACGGCTCGATGGAACACATTGAGCTGGTACGAGCAGTTCTGGCGTCGGAGCACGTCGAAATATTCGCGGAGAACACGGCCGAGGCCGCCCTGGAGAAGTTCCTCGACATCCGCCCGCGAATCATTCTCACAGACCTGGCCTTACCGGGGATGGACGGCCTCCAGTTGCTGGAGAAAATTCTTGCCAAGGATCCCGGGACCGACTTTATTCTCACCACCAGCCACTATTCCACCGAATCCGCGGTACAGGCAATTCGCCGCGGCGCGACCGATTACCTTCCCAAGCCTATCGATATGGAACGACTGGTGCGAGTGGTGCGAAACCTGGTGGAAGATGCGGCCCTGCGCCGCAAGACGTTCCAGTTAGAGCATGACCTGGCGGATGTCTATCAGTTCGAAGGGATGATCGGACGGAGCCCGCTGATGCTGGAAGTCTTCGCCAAGATCCGGCGCATCGCCCCCCACTTCCGCTCGGTACTGGTCACCGGAGAGACCGGAACGGGAAAAGAACTGGTGGCGCACACCCTGCATAAGCTCAGCCCGGCGAGCCACGAGCCTTTTGTGGTGTGCAACTGCTCAACCCTGGTGGACACGTTGCTCGAAAGCCAGTTGTTCGGGTACGTGCGCGGCGCATTCACCGGCGCCACCCAGAACCGGCAGGGCGTCTTTGAATATGCCAATGGCGGAACGGTCTTCCTCGACGAGGTGGGTGAGTTGCCACTTTCGGCGCAGGCGAAACTGCTCAGGATTTTGCAAAACCAGGAAGTGCAGCGGGTAGGGTCGCCGGTCTCTCACCGGGTGAATGTGCGGGTCATCGCGGCCACTCATCGGGACCTTCGCAAAATGGTGGCGCAGAAGCTTTTCCGCGAAGATCTTTTCTACCGGTTATCGGTGGTGGAGATCTCGGTTCCCCGGCTGACGCAACGCAAGGAAGACATGCCGCTGTTGCAACGGCACTTTCTGGACAAGTTTGCTTTGCAGTATGGCAAGGAAATTTCCGGGATCACTCGTCGGGCGCAGGCGCGTCTGGCGGCGCACAACTGGCCAGGAAACATACGCGAACTGGAAAACATCATCAGCAGCAGCTGCATCATGTGCGCCGGGAACGTCATTGATCTGCCCGATCTCCCGGAAATCCTGCGTTCGCCTTCGCCTTCACTCGAGCGTGACGACGATGAACTGGTGAGCATGGAAGTCATGCAACAGCGGCACCTGTTGCGAGTACTGAACCGGGTGGCGGGGAACAAGGCCAAGGCAGCAGAAATTTTGGGAGTCGGCCGGAATACTATCTACCAGATACTGAACCGCATCCGTAACGCCCCAACCCTGAACCAGCGAGCGTCCAAAGAACATCTGAGCGCGTAGTGGCCCGCGGCTAAAGCTTGTTTAAGCCGTCGAGCGCCGCGACCTTGTAGGCTTCCGCCAGGGTCGGATAGTTGAACACGGCATCGCGGAAATATTCGAGCGTGCCTCCCATCGTGAGCACAGCCTGGCCGATATGGACAATTTCAGCCGCGCGAGCGCCAATCACATGAACCCCCAGCAGTTTCAGCGATTCCGGGTTGAACAATAGCTTAAGCAGGCCTTGCTCATCGCCCAGCATCTGTCCTTTGGCCAGTTCCGCGTAGCGGGCCAGGCCAACCTCGTAGGGGATCTTCTCGGCGGTCAGTTGCTCCTCCGTGCTTCCCACCATGGAAATTTCGGGAATGGTGTAGATGCCATAGGGAATGAGGTTGGCGGGCATCTTGCCGGGCTTGGCGAACATGTGACAACTCGCCAGGCGGCCTTGTTCCATGGAAGTGCTGGCCAGGGCAGGGAACCCGATAACGTCGCCGGCTGCGTAAATGTGCGGGACCTCGGTCTGAAAGCACTCGTTGACCAGCAGCTTGCCGCGGCCGTCGGCCTTTATCCCCGCGGCCGTAATGTTGAGCTGATCGCTGTTCGCCTGTCGGCCAACGGCGTACAACAATGCCTGGCTGTGCGCCTTCTTACCGCTTTCAAGGACCGCGGTCACCCGGTCGCGCTCAGCATCGAAACCTACGGAAACAACTTTTTCTCCCAGGCGGAAGACTGTCCCCATCTGGCGCAACTGAAAGCACAAGCTCTCGACAATTTCCCGGTCCGCAAAATCAATCAGCGTCGGACGCTGGTCGAGCAGCGTGACTTTGACGCAGAGCGCGGCGAACATGGAGGCGTATTCGAGACCGATAATGCCGGCACCGACCACGATCAGGTCGCGGGGCACCTCTTCGATGGCGTGCAATTGGTCGGAGTCGAAAATCCGCTTGCCGTCGATTGGAATATCGCTGGAGTGGGCCGGCCGGGTGCCGCATGCAATCAAGATGTTCTTCCCGTGGACCAGCTGCGAACCTTCTTCGCTCTTGATCTCGATGGAATGCGGGTCGATGAAGCGGGCTTCGCCTTCCAGTGTGGCGACCTGGTTTCGCCGCAGTTGGGCTTTGATGACCTCAATTTCCCGAGCCATCACCGCCTGCGCACGAAAGATCAGGTCCGACATCGCAATACGATCTTTCAGCACGTAGCCGCGTCCGTAGAAGGAGCGCTGCCGGAAACCGCTAAGGTAGAGGACTGCCTCACGCAGGGTCTTGCTGGGGATGGTCCCGGTGTGGACGCAGACCCCTCCAATCGTGCGCTTGCGATCTATGATTGCGACCTTCTTGCGCAGCTTGGCGGCGCAAATCGCTCCTTTTTGCCCCGCGGGGCCGCTGCCAATTACGACCAGATCGAATTCATTGACTTCCATGAGAGCCTCATTAGAAAAAAAGCTGTCCTGGCACGACCGCACGCCAGACCCCTGTTCAAGAGCAGCAAGCGCCCAGCCGAAGCTAACACAATTTGCGAGAGGCGGAGGAAAACGAACCCGGCGATGCACACTACAGTAACAGTTTGTAGCCATTATTTTAAGTGGGTTCCGCCTTTGCAAGGTGTGGCCAGGAGAGAGAGGCCGCTGCCCCATAGGCGCAACACCAAAGTGCAAACATTGCCTGCTCCTCTGCTAAGTTCCAGTCGCAAATGGGCCGATGTCTTGCATGCACAGCTATCAATACTAGTGCCCTTGCCGGCAAGAGGAGTCGCGGTTGTCCTGGATTCTGGTACTCGGTACGCTGCTTTCGCCTGTCCTCTTTGAACAGTGGACCGCAGATCTGTTTGTCGCCCTGGTTCTGCTGCTGTCTTTTCAGCAATGGCGGCTGCATGAGTTGCGCAAGCAAGCCGCAAAGAGGGAAGAACTCTTCCGCATCGTCGCGGAAAACGCCGCGGATATGATTGCCTTGGTCGACGTTAAAGGGCGGCGGCTCTACAACAGCCCGGCGTACGAAAAGATCCTCGGGTACACCAACGAGGAACTGGCCAAGACATCCTCCTTCGAGCAAATTCACCCCGATGACCGTTACAAGATCCTCGAAGCTTCCCGGGAGGCTCGCAGCACCGGCGTAGGCTCCAAGCTCGAGTATCGAATTCGCCACAAAAACGGCATGTGGCGGACGCTCGAGTCCACTGCCAATCCGATCAAAGACCTGAACGGGGAAGTGGAAAAACTGGTCATCGTGAACCGCGACATCACCGAAAGGAAGCAGACGCAGGAACTGCTGGAGCACAATTCCTTCCATGACGCGCTCACCGGTTTGCCGAACCGCCGGCTGTTGCTGGACCGGTTGCAGCGCTGCTTTGTCCGCGTGCGCCGGACCCCGGAGTATCAGTACGCCATTCTGCTGGTGGATGTGGACGGGTTCAAGGTCTTCAATGACACCATGGGATCGACCGCCGGCGATCAGGTGATTATGGAGCTTGGCGGGCGCTTGGCGTCCTGCCTGCGGCACCACGATACCGTGTCCCGTCCCGGCAACAAGCCCAGCGGGAACGATGCCGTGCTATCGCGGCTTGGCGGGGATGAGTTTACCGTACTGCTGGAAGGAATCAAGGATCCGAGTGATGCGTTGCGCGTTGCGAATCGAATCCAGGCCGCGATCACGGCGCCACTGGCCGTTGGAGGCCGCGAAGTGCTGGCATCGGCCAGCATCGGCATCGCTTTGAGCATGACCGAACACTCGCGTGCCGAAGACCTTTTGCAGTGCGCTGACGTTGCCATGCGGCGGGCCAAGTCGCTTGGAGGCTCCCGCTGCGAAGTCTATGACGAGGGGATGCACACTCGGGCGGTGAACCGCCTCAAACTCGAAGAGGACTTGCGCACCGCCATCGACCACAGCCAGTTCCAGCTTTGCTATCAGCCCATCTTCAACTTGCAGACCAGAAATGTGGTGGGCTTCGAGGCGTTGATCCGCTGGAATCATCCCGAGCGGGGAGTCGTCCCCCCAAGCAAGTTCATTGAGGTAGCGGAGCGTTCTGGACTGCTGGTTCCCATTGGGAAATGGGGAATCCAGGAAGCTTGCCAACGGTTGCGGTCCTGGCAAGCGGCCCAACCTTCGATGGACAAGCTCACGATGACGGTGAATGTGTCGGCTAAGCAATTCGCCCATCCCCGCCTGCTCGACGATCTGCGCGCGACCATTCAGGAAACCCGTATCGAGCCTTCCGGTTTGCAACTGGAGATGACGGAGGCCGACGCCATGGCCGACCAGAAGTTGAGCACGGAGCTCTTCGCACAACTGAAGCACCTTGGAGTCGGTATCAGCGTAGGCGATTTCGGATCCGGCGGGGCGTCGGTCAGTTGGCTGCGGCGCGCATCGATCGACGAGCTGAAAATCGACCGCTCCCTGGTGGCAAGTATGCCGACGGACCGGAGCACGGCCGACATCGTAAACCTGATCGTTGTCCTGGGCAGAGAACTGAACCTGCGAATTGTGGCCCAGGGCATCGAGAGCAGCACGCACCTGGACCGGCTCAAGCAGATCGGCTGCGGGTTCGGACAAGGCTACTTCTTCTCTAAGCCGCTCGAGGTCGAGCAGGTGCAGCAACTGCTCAAACAACAGCGATCACGCGAAAGCGGGGCTGCCGCCGGCCGGAATTAACGTCTTCGACAGCCGCCTTGTGTCCCAATTGCATTGTTCACGCGTAGCTTCTGTAGTTCTCGGCTTCCGCATTGCCTTTTCTTGCAAACTCCCGACCCATTCTTGATACCACGAACCCCGCTGGCGGATTTGCCCAAGACTGGTAGAATGTCAGCCACAAACGGATGGCACACCGAATCTCCCAAACCATGCAGCGCAAGTTTCGCGATTACTACACCCTCACCAAGCCCGAGGTAAACCTGCTGATCCTGATGACCACCTCCGCGGGCTACTATCTGGCGTCGCGCGGGCCGTTCCGTTTTGCCGGGTTGGTGAACACGCTGGTCGGTACGCTGCTGGTCGCCAGCGGCACGGCCACCCTCAACCAGTGGATGGAGCGTGGGTGGGATGCGAAGATGCGGCGCACGGCCTCGCGTCCGCTGCCGGCGGGAAGAATCAGTGCGATTGAGGCCCTGGGATTCGGATTACTGCTCAGCCTGGCGGGTGGGCTCTACCTGGCCCTCGCGGTCAATACTCTTGCGGCCATTCTGGCGGTCTCGACCCTGCTTTCCTACCTGCTGATTTATGCGCCATTAAAGCGGAAGACGCCGTTGTGCACCTTGCTGGGAGCGGTGCCGGGGGCCATGCCGACGCTGATTGGCTGGGCGGGCGGGTCGGGGCGGATTGAAGCTCAAGCGTGGTATTTGTTTGCCATTCTGTTCTTGTGGCAATTCCCGCATTTTCTTGCGATTGCGCTGATGTACCGGGAAGATTACGCGAGCGCCGGGGTTACGTGGCTCACGATTCTTTCGACCGGTTAGTCTTGCCGAAGCGGGGACTCGTGCAGACGTTTACCTTGTCGCTGGACGAGATCAAGCGTGTGATTGACTCGGCCAGCGAACCGCACAAAACCTTTTATTGCGTTTTGGCAGAAACCGGAATCCGGGGAGGCGAAATCTGTGGTCTTCGCGTTGCCGACCTGGACCTGGAGAATGGCGTCATCCACGTACACCAAAGCGTGTGGCGAGGCCAGATCCAGACGGTGAAATCGCGCAAGGGCAATCGTCGCTTTCCCATTTCACCTGAATTGGTCGAACACTTGCGCAGTCACTTGCGCGGGTGGCGACCAAACTCTCTGGGATTGCTTTTCGCAACCGCGAACGGCACTCCCTGGGACCACAGCCTGGTTCGCAAACGCAAGTTTCATCCCTTGCTTAAGAAGCTGGGCATCCCGCAGTGTGGCTTCCACGCTTTCCGCCATGGCAACGCAACGCTGCTCGATCAGATCGGTGCGCCGATGGCAGTCCGGCTAAACCGGCTGGGGCACGCCGAAGCGGGAACCACCATGGGTTACACGCACGCGGTCACGGCAGACGAGCGCAGAATTGCCGACGAACTTGGAAAAATTCTGCACGTTAATGCACGGAATGAACCAGAAGAAAGGCCGGCGCTTCGGACGCTGACCGAGAGAATTCAATAAGATGGTTGGTTGCGGGGGGTGGATTTGTTCTCCAAGGCGTTATTGAGCCGCCGTAAGTTATTGATTGTACGACTGGCATGAGTGCCTGCAAAGGCTAGAACGGCGAGTTGGTCATTCAGTTTTCATTCAGTTTTTTCCACAGCAGCATTCAAAAATATTTCTTGCGATCTAGGTATTAGCAGGTTCATCGGCCGTTATACGGCCTGAAAGCATTCACGACCACAATCGACAATGACATCAATGACTTGCCGCTAACGAGCCCGCACGGAAGATATTCGCGCAAGATGCAGAAAATCGAGGACTTTCAACTGATCCAAACGCGCCATGTGGCACAGCAACGGCACACCGCTACATCTTGTTCCAGCTACTGATAGCGTGGCTCGCTTGGAACTCAGAAATGCAAAGTAATCTCGCCCTCCAGCGTCCTTGGAGTGACGAAATGTGTGCCCGAAAAGCTGGAAAGAAAGTTATAGAGGGCGACTTTGTCCGTTAGATTAACGACCGTCACCTTCGCTCCCAACGAGTAGCGATCCTTCGTCCAAATCTTCTCCGAGCCGAGAGCGATGTCGAAGAGATTTCGTGGCCGAATGCGCGAAGGATTCGTGTCGGGATTATAGGTACCGTCGGGAACGATGTGAATGAGTGTTGCGCCACGATTGGGCGAGTTGCAGGTTTCGAGCGGTTGCGCGACCGTGGCAAAGACGCCATCGCAATAGAGTCCGATTGCGTGTTGCTCATCGCCGGTCAGCGTGAGCGCCGTGGCATAGTCCGGAACACTGACCACTACCAATCCGCTGTCAAAGCGCCAGGTGAGGCCGAGCCAGAGTCCCCGCAGATCCTTTTGTGAGAATTGGTACTGAAGATTGGTTGTCTGCTGGAATCCTTGATCGTGA
>Ga0335084_10001155_pt1 | contig 24161 bp, 36 predicted proteins | sample Lox_Sample_44_FD_206721 | JGI IMG/M metagenome (GOLD analysis project Ga0335084, IMG submission 206721) | Soil microbial communities from Loxahatchee National Wildlife Refuge, Florida, United States - Lox_Sample_4.4 | ecosystem: Environmental > Terrestrial > Soil > Wetlands | place: USA...
CGCAAACGAATTTTCCTGTGAATGTGGACCCTCAAGCGTCGCCGGGGAGCTCATAAAGAACAGACTACCAAACCGAAGGCGCCGTCTTGCCGTTCACGCCTTCAACCTATCGGGCACGTGATATGTTCACAAACACATGGACGCTCGATCGCCGTCATCCGAAGACACTCCACGCAACGTGTACGCATTTGGACTGACCTCCTTCCTCAACGACACGGCCAGCGAGATGGCGTACTGGGTGCTCCCGGCGTTTATTACCTCGCTGGGAGCAGGGCCGGCGCAGTTGGGGATTATCGAGGGCGTCGCCGAGAGCGTGGCTTCCTTCGCCAAGTTGCTCTCCGGGTATCTGGCGGACCGCGTTTCGCGGCGCAAACCAATTGTGGTGAGCGGATACATCGTCGCCAATGCCGTTAAGCCGCTGCTGGCGCTGGTTTCCTCGTGGTGGCAGATCCTTGGGATCCGGTTTGCGGACCGCTTCGCGAAGGGAATTCGCGGGACAGCCCGCGACGTAATGGTGGCCGAGTCGGTGGACCCGTCTCGTATTGGTTCAGCCTACGGACTCATTCAGGCGATGGACTCGGCCGGCGCGATCGCCGGGCCGCTAGCTGCTCTCACCCTGATCGGACACTTCGGGATGCGCGCAGTGTTCTGGGGAGCTGCGGTGCCGGGTGCTCTGTGCGTTCTTGTGGCCTCGCTCTGGATTCGTGAGACTCGGCGTGGAAGCAGCATCTCTACCGCGACTGGGGTCGGCCACGTCAGCGCTCCATCGAATCATGTTGGTTCTCCCCTTGATCCGTCACGAGTCCCGCCCAAGACCAAGTTGCCACTCGGCTTTTATTATGTGCTGGTGGTTGTAACGTTGTTTTCGCTGGGCAACTCCAGCGACATGTTTCTGGTGTTGCGGGCCGAGAGCACCGGCATCCCAGCGTCCTATGCGCCGTTGCTGGGACTAGTGTTCAACATCATGTACACGCTGCTTTCCTGGCCGGCGGGGAAGTTCAGCGACCGTTTCTCGCGATCGACAATTGCGGCCGCCGGGTACTTCGTCTTTGCCGTGGTGTATTTCGTCTTTGCTCTCGCCCCATCGCAATTGGCGATCTGGGTGACGATGGCTTTTTATGGGCTCTTCTATTCTCTTACCAACCCCGTACTCAAGGCGCTAGTCGTCGAAAGCGTGGCGGCGGAAAGGCGCGGGCGCGCGCTTGGAATCTTCTTCTTCGTGACCAGTCTGACTACGCTGCTCGCCAGTGTCATCACCGGAGAATTGTGGAAGGTGTATGGAGCGCCGGTGCCGTTTTACCTTTCCGCGGGAATCGCAGTCGTGTCGGGACTAGCGCTCCTGGCACGCCACGGGCCGATTAGCGAAGCCACTCACAATGAGAACTGGGGAAAGAGGAGGTCCTAGGCGAGATCCTCCGCTGGTGCATTCGGCTGCGCTCGTCGCATCCACAGGTAGGCTAGCAGCAGGAACATCAGACCGGCGCAACTGTCGAGCACTACGTCCCATGGGGTTCCCGTGCGCGAAGGAATAAAGCTCTGGTGCCACTCGTCGAGCGAAGCAACAAAGGCCGTTCCGAGCCATGCAAAGATCGCGGACCTCCAGTGCCAGGAAGAGGTCCAGGCAAGCGTCAAGCGCCAACCGCGAAGGAGCAACAGTGCGAGAATGCCGTAACCCAGCACATGCCCGGTCTTGCGCGCGTAGTGGTGCCAGTACAGAAAATCGTGGAAATCGACTTCACCGAAAATCCGCGTCAATACGTCGTACAGCATGCTGGCAGTGTTCCGCGCCGAGAGGTAGTCGGTCGATTCAAATGTAATCAAGCCGATCCACACGGCTGCAGGCCACCAGGCACGAAGGAGATTGGGACGGGACGTAGGCAAATTCGAGTCTCTTCCCTACTCCATCGCGTAATTAGGAGCTTCGCGGGTGATGATGACGTCGTGAACGTGGCTTTCGCGCAGGCCCGCGGCACTGATGCGCACGAAGCGCGCTCTTTGCTGTAGGTCAGCGACGGTCGGGCAACCGCAATATCCCATGCCCGATTTCAAGCCGCCCACCATCTGGCTGACGATCATGGCCACCGAGCCGCGATAGGGAACGCGGCCCTCAATGCCTTCCGGAACGAGTTTGGCTAACCGGTTGGAGTCTTCGCCAATGACAGGCATGGCAGTCGAAGCGTCACCGTCGGAGTTCTGGAAGTAACGTTCGCTCGATCCCGCAGCCATCGCGCCCAGCGATCCCATGCCGCGATAGGACTTGAAGGTCCGGCCTTGATAGAGGATCAGTTCGCCGGGACTCTCGTCGGTTCCCGCGAACATCGATCCGATCATCACGGCGGATGCCCCGGCAGCGAGGGCCTTCGTGATGTCGCCGGAGAACTTGATTCCGCCATCGGCAATCACTGGAACGCCGGCATCGCGCGTGGCGCGCGCCGCCTCTGCGATGGCGGTGATCTGCGGAACCCCGACACCCGTTACGACGCGAGTCGTGCAGATCGAACCAGGTCCAATGCCGATTTTGATGCCATCCACTCCGGCGCGCACCAGTTCGCAGGCGCCATCAAACGTCGCCACGTTGCCGGCAATCAGGTCGACGTCGGGCAACTTCGTTTTCACCTTCTTCACGGCCTCGACGACCAGCATGGAGTGACCGTGCGCGCTGTCGATCGCCAGTACGTCGACTTTTGTCTTTACCAGCTCCTGCGCGCGTTCGAGAAAATCGCCGGTGGCGCCAATCGCCGCGCCGACACGAAGGCGACCGTGCGAGTCTTTCGCCGCCCCCGGATATTTCAACTTCTTCTGAATATCTTTGACCGTGATCAAGCCTCTGAGGTTGTACTTGTCATCGACGACAAGCAACTTTTCGACCCGGTGCTCGTGGAGGATCTCCTCAGCCTGCTCCAGGGTAGTCCCGACCGGAACCGTGATCAGGTTCTCCTTGGTCATGACCTTACTGATGGGGATATCGAAGCGTGTTTCGAAGCGCAGGTCACGGTTGGTGAGAATTCCGACGAGTTTGCCGTCTTTTTGGGTGATGGGAACCCCGGATATTTTGTACTTCTTCATCACGTCGAGTGCGTCGGAAACCCTGGCATCGGGCGACATTGTCACCGGGTCGACGATCATCCCGCTTTCCGAGCGTTTTACCTTGTCAACTTCGTTCGCTTGCTGGTCGATGGTGAGATTGCGATGAATGATGCCGAGGCCGCCTTGCTGGGCCAAGCCAATCGCCATGTGAGACTCGGTGACCGTATCCATGGCCGCGCTGATGATGGGGATGTTCAGGCGAATATTGCGCGACAACTGTGTCTGCGTATTGGCTTGCGCGGGCACAACCTCAGAACGCGCCGGTAACAGCAACACGTCATCGAATGTAAGAGCTTCAGGGACTGGAAAATGAATCATAAGATTTCGGGGATAAAGCTCTATTGTAGGGAGACGTTGCGCTTGAGGCAAATCGTGGAACATTCTGCGAAGGGCAAGAAAAAAGGCGGCCGCATCGGACGCCTTTCTAAAGATCGAGTGCGCTGCCAAGAACAGGCAGGCCGTGCCCGGAGCCTTGCTACTCTTTCTTCTCGTCACCCTCAGTTGGTGCCGTTCCGCCCTCGGCATGCGCCTGGGCTTCCGCCTCTTCCATCGCCTTGCGGGTTTCTTCGGCACGCTTGGCGCGGATTTCGGCACGCTTCTGACGCTTCTCGTCGAGCACCTGCTCGCTGCCGAGCAGTTCGATGAATGCCTTACCGGCTCCATCGCCTTTGCGCCACGCGGTGCGAACAATGCGCAGGTAGCCGCCCTTGCGATCGCCAAAACGCGGCGCGATGGTATCGAACAACTTCTCGACGGCGGCATCGGTCATAAGATAGGCCGCGGCCTGTCGCCGGGCGGCAAGGCTGCCTTTCTTGCCCAGCGTGATCATCTTCTCGACTTGTGGGCGCAAAGCCTTGGCCTTTGGCAGCGTCGTTTCGATACGCTCTTCGAGAATGAGGGACGTAACCAGATTGCGCAGTAGAGAACGCCGGTGGCTTGTGTTTCGTCCGAGTTTGTATCCTGCAACTTTATGACGCATGGAAACCTCAGTAGTCAGTAGCCGGTAGTCAGCAGTCAGCGCACCAGAGTCAGACATGCAACTCATTGACCACTGGCTACCGACTACTGACTCCTAGTTCTTACAGATCGTTGTCGCCGTATGCCGAGGCGGGCAACACCTGGTTCGAAGTCGGTCCAGGAACGGCATTGCCGTGCTCGTCGATCTTCATGCCCAGGCTTAGGCCCATCGAGGAAAGAATCTCCTTGATCTCGTTGAGCGACTTGCGACCAAAGTTCTTGGTCTTGAGCATCTCGGCCTCAGTCTTTTGCACCAGTTCGCCAATGGACTGAATATTGGCGTTCTTCAGGCAATTGTAGCTGCGGACCGAAAGTTCAAGTTCCTCCACCGAGCGATTCAGGTTCTCGTTCTTGATCTCCGGCTTGCGCTCTTCACCAGCCGACGAGGTTTCAATCTCTTCCTCAAAGTTGATGAAGATATTCATGTGGTCCTTCAGCAACTTTGCCGCGAGACCGATGGCATCGCCGGGCGTAATCGAGCCATTGGTCCAGACTTCGAGTGTGAGCTTGTCGTAATCGGTAATCTGGCCGAGACGCGCCGCTTCGACCGTGTAGTTGCACTTGCGTACCGGCGAGTGCACGGAGTCGATAGGAATAAACCCGATTCCGAGATCATCCTCAAAGTTTTTGTCGGCGGAAACATAGCCGCGCCCGCGCTTTAGCCGCATCTCCATGTCGAGACGGCCGCCTTCGCTGACGGTCGCGAGATAGATGTCTTTGTCGAGTATCTCGACATCAGCGTCTGCCTCAATCATGCCGCTGGTCACGACACCGGGCTGATCGGAACGCAGGTAAATCGCCTTGGGACCCTCGCCGGAAAGCTTGAATGGAATCTGCTTCAGGTTCAGGATGATGTCGGTCGCGTCTTCGACCAATCCGGGAATGGATTGGAACTCATGAAGAACGCCTTCGATTTTGACGGCGGTAACGGCCGCGCCCTCGATCGAGCTCAGCAGAACGCGCCGCAGAGCATTGCCGATGGTGGTGCCAAAGCCGCGCTCAAACGGCTGCGCCCAGAACATCCCGTATTTGTCGGTCAGCGAACTGGCATCGTTCGCCAAGCGCTTCGGTTTCTGAAAACCTTTCCAAAGCATTTCGTGTTTCTCCTCTCGGCCATGCGGCTCATTCTGGCTCGCTGAGCGGTCCGGCTCAGGTCAAAACCAGGAAAGGCTGATCTGGCACGAAAATGGACCGAAAACTAGATCCCTCACTTCATTCGGGATGACGCCTGCGGGCTCCCGCTTCGCTCACGCCCGCAAAGCGGCGTCACTTGCTATAAAGTTCAACAATCAGCTGCTCATTGACCGGCAACTGAATGTCTTCGCGTTTGGGCAAGGCGATTACACGACCTTTGTAATTGTCGCGATCGACTTCCAGCCACATCGGCGACGGCTGATGGCTGGCGAAGTCCTTCGCGATTTCGAGAATCGGCACCTTGCGGCTGCCCTCGCGAATCGCGATCTCTTCGCCAACGCTGACCTCGTACGAAGGGATATTGACCTTGCGCCCATCCACCTGTACGTGTCCGTGACGCACGAGTTGCCGCGCCTGACGGCGTGAAATTCCAAAACCCAGCCGGTAAACCACGTTGTCGAGACGGCGTTCGAGCTGTTCGAGCAGCTTCGCGCCGGTCACGCCACGGGAGCGGGCCGCGTTCTCGAAGTAGTTGCGGAATTGACCTTCCTGCGTAAAGTAGATGCGCTTCGCTTTCTGTTTTTCGCGCAACTGCAGGCCGTAGCCGACAACTTTGGTCTTCTTGTCTTTCCCGTGTTGTCCGGGAGCATAGTTGCGCTTCTCGATCGGACACTTATCGCTGAAGCACTTGGTGCCTTTCAGGAAGAGCTTGATGCCTTCCCGGCGGCATAGACGGCATACTGCATCGGTGTAACGTGCCATGTTTCTCCTTGTTGAAATCGGTTTACGGGGCTGGCAACCCTTTCGTCCCGATTGGTGGTTCTCAGTTCTCAGAAGAACTGAATCCTTCAGTTCTTCGCCTTTTACTGAGAACTGGAAACTTTGCCTCTATACCCTTCGGCGCTTCGGCGGGCGGCAGCCGTTATGAGGAATCGGCGTCGAATCCCTAATCGACCGGACTTCGATGCCCGCTGCGGCGAGAGCGCGCACTGCCGACTCACGCCCGGACCCAGGTCCGCTCACGCGCACATCGACGCTGCGCACGCCGTGATCGCGAGCCATGTTGGCAGCATTCATCGCCGCCTGCTGGGCGGCAAAGGGCGTACCTTTTCGCGACCCGCGGAAGCCAAGCGATCCCGAACTCTTCCACGACAGCACGTTCCCCGTCATGTCGGTAATGGTGACAATCGTGTTATTGAAAGAGGCCTGGACATGCACCAGTCCGTGCGGGACGTGCTTCCGCTCTTTCTTCTTGAACTGCTTCTTCTTGCCTTTTTTCTCAGGCGCCGCCGGGGCGCCGGTTGCTGCCGCTGCTGGTTTCGCCATGTTAGCTGCTAGCTCCTAGCTGCTAGCTGCTAGCCCCTAGCTAGAAGCTAGAAGCTAGAAGCTGTTCTATGTTTTTGCTGTCGCCTTCTTTTTCTGGGCGACGGTGCCTTTGCGCGGACCCTTGCGGGTACGGGCATTCGTGTGCGTGCGCTGTCCGCGAACCGGAAGGTTGCGGCGATGACGGAATCCGCGGTAAGACCCAATTTCGATGAGTCGCTTGATATTCATCGAAACGTCCTTACGCAGATCGCCTTCCACGCCACCCTCGCCTTCAATCACCTGGCGGATGCGATTGACCTCGTCTTCGGCGAGGTCTTGTACCTTCTTCATCGGGTCCACTTTCGCTTCGTTCAAAATGCGCGTCGCGCGCGGATTTCCGATGCCGTAAATGTAAGTGAGCGCAATATTCGCGCGCTTGTTGCGCGGAAGATCGACGCCAGCGATACGAGCCATAGAAAAACGCTCCTAAGCTTCTAGTTCCTAGCTCTTAGCCAACCCGCTGCTCGCCAGCAGCTAGCGGCTAGCAGCTAGCTGCTGCTGCTACCCTTGACGCTGCTTGTGCTTCGAATTCTCGCAGATCACGCGCACCACACCTTTGCGGTGGATGATCTTGCATTTGTCGCAAATTTTCTTTACCGACGCTCTTACTTTCATGAACCAGTTCTCAGTTCTCAGTTGTCAGTTCTCAGCAACTGCAACTGCAGATTCCTCGCTTCGCACGGAATGACGACGTGCGAAAGCTATTTATACCTGTACACAATCCTTCCGCGATTCAGATCGTAGGGTGAGAGTTCAACCGCGACTTTGTCTCCCGGCAGGATACGGATAAAGTTCTTTCTCATTTTGCCGGATACGTGGGCCAGAACCTGGTGCTTGTTTTCCAGTTCCACCCGGAACATAGCATTGGGCAGTGGTTCGATGACCGTTGCCATGACTTCAATCGCGTCTTCTTTACTCATCAACCCCCTAGCTGTCAGCTCTCAGCACGATCATCGGATCCCACTGAGAGCTGACGGCTGAAAGCTTCACTGCGTTAATATCTCCGGCCCCTGCTTCGTGACCGCTACGCAGTGTTCAAAGTGAGCGCTGTAGCTGCCATCGAGCGTCACTGCCGTCCACTTGTCGCTCAGCACCTTGGCTTCGGGACGACCCGAGTTCACCATCGGTTCGATGGCCAGCACCATGCCTTCGGTCAGTTCCGGCCCCTGGCCTCTTTTCCCAAAATTCGGGATCTGTGGCGCCTCGTGCAACTTCGTTCCAATTCCGTGTCCGACAAATTCCCGCACCACACTAAAACCGTTGGCCTCGACATGCTTCTGAATCGCCGAACCCACATGCCCAATGGTGTTGCCGATCCGAGCCTGCTCAATGCCCTTATAGAGCGAGGCCTCGGTCACTTCCAGCAGTTTCTTCAGTTCGTCGGAGAGCGTATCTCCGACGGGCACGGTGATCGCGGCATCACCGTAAAATCCGTCGAACACGACGCCGCAATCGATGGAAACGATGTCTCCCGCCTTGAGCACCCGTTTTTCCGACGGAATGCCGTGAACGATCTCTTCATTCACTGACGTGCAGAGCACGCACGGGAAACCGTAGTATCCCTTGAACGCCGGCTTCGCCCCGAGCTCTTCAATCAGCTTCGCGGCGGCCTTCTCCAGATCCATTGTCGTCGCGCCCGGGGCCACCAGCGATTTCACATGGTTCAGAACCCGCCGGACAAGCTGCCCGCTGTGCCGCATCCTCTCGATTTCCTCGGGCGACTTACGCACGATCCGGTCCTCTGCGAAACTCATCATTTCCCATTACGCTCGCGCCGAGGCATGGCTGTCAATAATTGCCAGAATCTCCGCGGTGACTTCCTCTACTTCGCGGTCGGCGTTGACGGATACCAGACGGCCCCGCGCCTCATAGTAATCCGCAACCGGCTTCGTCTGGACTTCATAAGCAGCCAGCCGCCCGGCGATGATTTCTTTACGATCATCGTCGCGTTGCGTCAGCTTGGTACCGTCCAGATCACAGAGCTCGTCGATGCGAGGTGGCCGAGAGTGGACGTTGTAGATCCGCCCACAGGTGGGACAGGAACGTCGCCCCGTAATTCGAAGCAACAATTGAGTATAGTCCACGTTCAGCCGGATCACAATCGGCGGTCGCGGCGGGTAATCGTTGTCAAAGAGCTCTTTTTCCAGGAAGGCATCGAGCCATCCTGCCTGAGCGGCGGTCCGGGGAAAGCCGTCCAGAATATAACCGTACCGGCTATCGGGCTCCCGCAGCCGTTTCGCCACGATGCCGTACATCAACTCGTCGGGCACCAACTCGCCGCGCTCCATGATGGCCTTGGCCTCAAGCCCCAGCGGAGTCTGGCGCTGCACGTGGTCCCGTAACAGATCGCCCGTGGAAACCTGGGGAATGCAGTAATGCTGCATGATCTGCTTCGACTGCGTTCCCTTACCGGCTCCCGGCGGCCCCAGCAAAATTATCGGGCCAATGTTGCGCGCGGTTTCGCTGGCCATCGAGATGGCCCCTCGTTAGTCATATTCCACCGGCGGAAGCAACCGCCATCTTCCGCAACAACCCAGTTCTCAGTTGGCAGTTCTCAGTTCTCAGAAAATCGGCCTCGATTCTCACTGAGAACTGAGAACTGGGAACTTGCGTTACCAGATTCGTCTACCACGAATACGGCCGCTGCGCGGTGTAAATCCGTCGTAGTGGCGCATGATGAGCTGCGCCTCGATCTGTGTAACCGTATCCATGGCCACGCCCACCACGATCAAGAGCGACGTACCGCCAAAGTAAAACGTGATCCCCAAGCCATTGGTCATCCAGGCTGGGAGACGCTCGAAAAACGCTCCGACCAGCGGAAGGTGATTCAGCTTGATCCCGGCGATCATCCATTCCGGGATCAGCGAGATGATGATCAGATAGAGCGCGCCTACCAGCGTGATTCGGGTAAGCACATCGTTAATGAAGTCCGATGTGCGCTTGCCCGGCCTGATTCCAGGGATGAATCCTCCCCACTTGCGCATGTTGTCGGCAACTTCGTTGGGGTTGAAAACGATCGAAATGTAAAAATATGCGAAAAAGACGATGCCTAGAACGTAGAGCAACGTGTACAGCGGCTCGCCCCATCGCATGGCTTCGAGTATCGGCCCGACGACGCGATTGTTGCGCAGTGGCGCAGCCATCATCTGCGGTAATGCCAGAATCGAAGACGCAAAGATCACTGGCATCACGCCACCGGCATTGACGCGCAGGGGTAAGTGAGTAGACTGTCCCCCCATCACCTTACGGCCTACCACGCGCTTGGCGTACTGCACAGGGATGCGCCGCTCGCTGCGCTCGACAAACACGATGAACGCCACCACGGCGATCATCAGAATGAGAAGCAACAGGATGGCGGGCGCCGTGAATGCTCCCCAGGCTTGCGTGCTGACTTTCTGATAAAGTTCCGCGATGCCGCGCGGGATGCCGACCACAATACCAGCGAAGATCAATAGAGACATGCCGTTGCCGACGCCGCGTTCCGTGATCTGCTCACCCAGCCACATGATGAAGGCCGAGCCCGTGGTGAGCGTAAGCATGGTCATGAGCCGGAATCCCCATCCGGGGTTGTTCACGAAATCGCCGTATTTCTCCAACCCGGTCGCGATCCCGAACGATTGCACTGCGCTAAGGATGATGGTGAGGTACCGGGTCCACATGGTAATTTTCTTCCGGCCCATCTCGCCTTCTTTTTGTAGCTTGGCGAGTGGTTCGTAGACGACCGTCAACAACTGCAGAATGATCGACGCCGTGATATAGGGCATGATGCCCAATGCGAAAATGGTCAGGCGGCGCAAGTTACCGCCGCTAAACAAGTCGACGAAGCCGAGCATCGTGCCCCGGTTCTGCTCGAAAAATTGCGCCAGTTTGTCGCTGTTAATACCGGGCGTTGGGATGTGGCCGCCAACGCGGTAGACCGCCAGCAACGCGAGCGTGAACAACACGCGCTTGCGAAGGTCAGGAACCCGGAAGATGTTTGCCAGCTTTTCCAGCATTACTGCAAGACCTCGAACTTGCCCCCTGCCTTGGTGATCTTTTCCTGAGCTGACTTGGAGAACTTGTGCGCGCGCACGGTGACGGCAGCTTTCAATTCGCCGTCGCCGAGGATCTTGATGGGCTTCTTGCCATGCACGAGGCCCGCTTTTTTCAGCACCTCGGGAGTGATCTCGGTTTCGCTGAGCGTCACCAGCTTGTCGAGGTTCACCACCGCGTATTCTTCGCGGAAGATATTCGTGAACCCGCGCTTCGGCAAACGCCGGTGCAACGGCATCTGTCCGCCTTCAAAGCCGCGCAGCAAGCGCGAACCCGAGCGGGAACGCTGGCCCTTGTGGCCCCGCGTGGAGGTCTTACCCATGCCGGACCCCATTCCGCGTCCGACGCGCTTGCGCTTTTCTGCCGCCTTCCGCGGCGCTCGTATGGTCGAGAGATTCATAATGCCTCCCTAGGTTGCAGCCGGCAGCTCGCAGGTAGCACGAAAATCTCCAATCTACGTGGCTGCACTTTCTGCTCCCTGCGACCTGCCAATTGCGACCTAACTCACGATCTCCACCAAGTGGGGCACTTTCTTCACCATGCCGCGGATGGCGGCCGTATCGGGTCGCTCAATCACCTGGTTCAGCCGGGTAAACCCCAGCCCCTTTACAACTTTTTTGTGTTTCACCGGAGAGCAGATTGCCGACCGCACCCATTTGAGGTGGATCTTGCCGCTCGCCTGTTTCGCTGTCTTTGCTGTCATCTCAACGTCCTAGCTACTGGCTTCTAGCCGCTAGCCAGGGGCTAGAAGCTAGAAGCGCGAAGTTTACAGTTCTTCCGCCGCTTTGCCTCGCAGCGACGCGACTTCTTCTTTATTCTTTAGTTTCTTCAACGCATCGAACGTCGCCTTAATGACATTGTGCGGATTGGTCGTGCCAATGGATTTTGTCAGCACATTCTGGACACCCGCTGACGTCATCACCGCACGAACCGCGCCGCCCGCAATGACGCCCGTGCCTTCCGGCGCAGGCTTGAGCAGAACCCGACCCGAGCCATACCGTCCGAGAACGAGGTGCGGAATCGTGGTCTGTGTCAGGTTGATTCGCACCAGGTTTTTCTTGGCCGACTCGATCCCTTTCCGGATGGCTTGCGGAACTTCCTTCGCCTTGCCGGAACCGTAGCCGACCACAGCCGCTGTCGGGTCTCCGACGACAACCAATGCCGCGAACGACAGGTTCTTGCCGCCCTTGACGACCTTGGTAACGCGGTTGATCGAGACGACCTGGTCCTTTAACTGGTACGCACCTGCATCGAGTTTTTTGGTAACTGTTGGCATCCTTAAACCAGCCCTTAGCTATTAGCTTTTGGCTCTTAGCCTGAAGCTCCAGCCCGAGGCTAGAGCTAACAGCTAAGAACTGACATCAAAACTGCAATCCCGCTTCGCGCGCCGCATCGGCCAGAGCCTTGATACGACCGTGATAAATGTATCCGCCTCTGTCGAACACGACCTTGCTGATACCCTTGCCCTTGGCAAGTTCGGCGATCTTTTTCCCGACGCTCTTCGCCGCAGCGACATTACCACCGGTGACGCGCTCACCCTTTTTGCCAAGCGCGGTGGAAGCGGCAACGATGGTCTGGCCCTTCAGGTCGTCGATCACCTGAACGTAAATGTTGTTGAGTGACCGGTAGACGTTCAGGCGCGGCCGCTCCGAGGTGCCGATCACCTTCTTGCGGATGCGATCATGCACCCGACGCCGCGTTGCGTTTTTTGAAGCTCGTGTCAGCATTGCTTCTTCCTTAGAACCCTGAGATCCCTCACTGCGTTCGGGATGACGCCCGCGAGGCTCAGACGCCTCGCGAAATGGCGTCACTTCGCTCCCGTCTTTCCAACTTTCTTCTTCAACCGCTCACCCGCGTAGCGTACGCCCTTGTTCTTGTATGGATCGGGCGGACGCAACCCGCGCATTTCGGCGGCGACCTGGCCAACCTTCTGACGGTCAATTCCCGTCAGGGACAGCCGCGTCTGCTTGGGATCGACCGCGCATTCGACGCCATTCGGCAGCGGATACTCGATCGGATGGGAGAATCCCAGGTTGAACACTACGGTCCCTTTCCCTTTCATTTCGGCGCGGTAGCCAATGCCGACGATTTCCAACTCCCGCGTCCAGCCCTTCGTAACGCCGTCGACCGCGTTATTGACCAGGGCTCGGGCCAGTCCGTGTACCGCAGCTTGCGAATCGTTCTCGCGCAGCGCGACGAGGTGGCCGTCTTGCTGCTGCATCGTGATCCCGGACGGCAAGGACGTGTCCAGCTTGCCTTTCGGTCCCTGCACCATCACGGTGTTGCCCTCGACCTTGACCGTAACGCCCTTCGGGATTGCAATCGGTTTTTTTCCAATTCGTGACATAACGTCAGCACCTAGCCATTAGCACTTACCAACTAGCCATACCGTCGAGCGAACCAGCACTAGCTAAATGCTAAGTGCTAATTGCTAACGGCTTGCCTACCAAATCTCACACAGCACTTCGCCGCCCAAGCCAGCCTTACGGGCCGCACGGCCGGTCATGACACCCTTGGGGGTCGTAATGATGTTAATTCCCAGTCCGCCCAAAACACGCGGAATCTCCGTGCGCCCGACATAAACACGGCAGCCGGGACGCGACACACGCGCCAGGTTCGAAATGGCGGCCTCGTTATTGTTGCCGTACTTCAAGTAGACGCGGAGGACCTTGTGCCCTTCTTCCTCTGCCGGCTTGAAGTTCGCGATATAACCCTCTTCCTTCAAAATGCGCGCGATCTCCGTCTTCAGCTTGGAGGCCGGAATGTCCACTTTCTGGTGCCGCGCGCGGATCGCGTTGCGGATGCGCGCCAGCATGTCTGCGACCGGATCGGTCAACCTCATCTTCTGCTTCTCCTCGAGCCGCCCGTTCGCTCCGGATCACCGGAGAACCTGCGGCAGCTGTTTAGTCGGTAGTTGTTGGCTGCTAGTCGCTAGCGAAGCCAATAGACTGACGACTACTTGCATCAGCCACTACCAGTCACTCGATCGCTATGCCCCGTCGCCAGAAAGACCAGCGAGTGCGACCAGCGACTACCACGACGACTTCGACACGCCGGGAATCTCCCCGCGCAGCGCCAGTTGCCGGAAGCACAGACGGCAGACACCGAACTTCCGGAGGTAAGCGCGCGGACGTCCGCAAATCTTGCAGCGGTTGTGCTTGCGCGTCGAGAACTTCGGCTTCTTGACGTTTTGCGGCTTGACCTTGCTCTCCGCACCGTCCTTCACTCGCTTTGCTGTCGTTGCCACTTAGCTTCTAGCTCCTAGCTACCAGCTTCTAGCTTTCAGCTCTCGGCTGTCAGCCTTAGCCAATCCGCTTTTCAATGAGTCCATGAGTCAATGACTCAATCTCTCAATTCCTACGCCCGAAACGGCATTCCTAGATGCTTGAGCAGTGCCCGCGCTTTGTCGTCGGACTCTGCCGTCGTCACAATCGTGACGTTCATACCCTTCAACTTGTCGACTTTCGCGTAGTCGATTTCCGGAAAAATCAACTGGTCATGCAATCCGAGCGTGTAGTTTCCCCGACCGTCGAACGATTTCGTCGAAACTCCGCGAAAGTCACGCACACGCGGCAACACAATGCTCACCAGCCGATCGAAAAACTCATACATGCGATCACCGCGCAGGGTGACCATGGCGCCGATCGGCATGCCGGCGCGTACCTTAAACGCAGCAATGGACTTTTTCGCCCGCGTGATCACCGGCTTCTGGCCGGCGATCTGGCCGAGTTCGCCGGCAGCCGGATCGAGAACCTTCGCGTTCTGCGTCGCTTCCCCGACACCCATGTTGACCACGATCTTGTTCAGCCGCGGAACCGCCATCGGGTTCTTCAATTCGAGTTCTTTCATGAGCGCGCCGGCAACTTCCGTCTCAAAACGGACCCGCAACCGCGGTCGCTCCTTGGCGGAATGCCGTGGCGCTTCCGGACCAGCCTTTTCTTCGGCGGCGCGCGTCTGCCCCTTGTCGCCTTTGCCCGGCTTGCCTTTCTTCTGTTCTTCTTTTGCCATTTCGTCTGTTGCCTTCCCTCACGGTTTCGGGTGGAGCTTTGAGCTGCGAGCTATGAGCTCTGAGCGATCAAACCCATCTCCGGTTCGTGAGCACCTTCAAATCTCGATTCTGCTAGCTCGTAGCTCGAAGCTGGCAGCTATTTCTCTAGCGTCGTCCCGCACTTCTTGCATACTCGCACCTTGCGGTCGCCGCGGACTTCATGTCCCACTCGAACTGGACCGCAAGTGGCGCATACCAGAGCCACATTGGAAAGCGAAACCCGGCGTTCCTGCTCGGCGATGCCGCCCTTGATATTGCGCTGCGGATTGGGGCGCACGTGCTTTTTCACCATCATGACGTGCTCAACGAGAACCTTGCCTTCGTCAGGAAAGACGCGAAGCACGCGCCCTTCCTTGCCCTTATCGCGACCGGTCATGACTTTGACCGTGTCATTGCGCCGGATATCGACTCGCTTATGTACCGTTGTCGTCGCCGTTCCCATTTCGAATCCTTATTCTTTTTCTGACCAGGTTTTTTTGAGACCTGAGAGCTAACACCTAAGACCTGCTCTACAGAACTTCCGGCGCCAAACTCACGATCTTCAGAAACTTCTTTTCTCGCAGTTCCCGGGCGACCGGTCCAAACACGCGCGTCCCCACCGGTTCGCCGGCTTCGTTGATCAGGACCGCCGCGTTCTGATCAAAGCGGATGTAGGTTCCATCGCGCCGGCGATGTTCTTTTCTGGTGCGAACAATGACCGCTTTCACGACCTTGCCCTTCTGCACCTGTCCGTCGGGCGCAGCTTCTTTCACGCTGGCGGTGATGACGTCACCCAAGCCGGCGCGCAAGCCCGTTGCGCCGCCCAGTGGCAGGATCATTTGCAGCTTGCGGGCGCCGGAGTTGTCGGCCACCTCGAGCATCGATCTCATCATCACAGTCATGATCGCTTCCCCCTTCGCCGCCTACTGTCCCGTCTGGGCCACTGTGTCGGCGAGTTCCGGCACGAGCGCGGTCTTCCTGAGAATCTCTTTTAACGTCCACCGCTTCAGTTTCGAGAGCGGACGCGTCTCTTCCAGGCGGACGAAATCGCCAATGTGCGCCTCGTTCTTCTCGTCGTGCGCGTAGAACTTCTTGCGAATCGAGATCACCCGTCCGTAAAGAGGATGCGCTTTCTTACGCGTCACCTCGACCACGATCGTCTTCTGCATCTTGTTGGAGACGACCTTGCCGATCAGCTCCTTGCGACCGCCGGCCTTTTTTTCCTGCTGGGCTGTTTCCGCCATCACTTCTTCTCCGTCTTCGTTGCCGCCAGTTCCTGCTGCCGCAGAATCGTCTTGACACGCGCGATATCGCGCCGCAGCCCGCGAATCTTCTTCAGGCTTTCCGTCTGCCCCATGTTCATCTGGAACTTCAGCTTGAAAAGCTGGTCCGCCAGATCGCGTTCCTGGTGCTTGAGCTCAGCGTCGGTTAGATTTCGAATCTTCTCTGCCTTCATAAGTTCAGGTCTCAGCTGTCGGGTCTCAGGTCTCAGGAAGAACTGTTGTGCCTGGACCTGATACTCCGTTATCACTCAACCGCTAACATCCAGCTCGATTGCTCCTAGCTCGAAGCTCGTAGCTTCTATAGCACTTCTCGCTTCACAAATGCCGTCCGCAACGGGAGTTTGTGCGAGGCCAGCCGCATCGCTTCCTGCGCTTCGGTGATGGTGACGCCTTCCATCTCGAACAGGACCTTGCCCGGCCGCACGACAGCAACCCAGTGATCCGGAGCGCCCTTGCCCTTCCCCATACGGGTTTCGGCAGGTTTCTTAGTTACGGGTTTGTCTGGGAACAACCGGATCCAGATCTTCCCGCCGCGCTTGATGAAACGGGTCATCGCCACGCGGCTCGCTTCAATCTGGCGGTCCGTGATCCAGCCCGGCTCCAGAACTTTCAGCCCGTACCGGCCATACGAGAGCTCGGAGCCGCGCCACGCCTTCCCGATCATGCGTCCGCGCTGCTGCTTGCGGTACTTCACTTTCTTTGGCATCAACATAGCTGTTAGCTCTTAGCTTTTAGCTCCTAGCCTGGGACTGCCAGGATGCTACGCTTCAACTTCTGCAATCTGACTTCTTCCTTACTGATTTCAAAAAGCTCCTGTGCTCGTGACATCGCGCACTGGCTGCACTTCGCGCTTCTTTTGCTGCAGAATCTCGCCCCGATACACCCAGCACTTCACTCCGATCACGCCGTAAGTTGTCCGTGCCTCGGTGAAACCAAAATCGATATCGGCGCGCAGCGTATGCAACGGTAAGCGGCCCTGCAGATACCACTCAGAACGCGCGATTTCATTGCCATTTAGGCGCCCGCTGACCCGCACCTTGATTCCCTTGCACCCAAACCGCAGCGCCGAATCGACGGCCTTGCGCATGGCGCGGCGGAATCCAACACGCTTCTCGAGCTGCAATGCGATCGACTCCGAGACCAGCTGCGCATCGAGTTCCGGCTTGTGCACTTCCTGGATGTCGACAAAAATCTCGCGCGACGTCCGCTTCTGCAGTTCCTGCTTGAGTTTGTCGATCTCGGCGCCCTTGCGGCCGATGATGATCCCTGGGCGCGCTGTCTTGATGATGATGCGCAGCTTGTTGCCCGGACGCTCGATCTCGATCGTGCTCACGCCCGCCGACTTGAGCTTTTCCTTGAGTTCGCTCTTCAGCTTCACGTCTTCGAGCAGCAGCTTGTCGTAATCGCGCTCGACAAACCAGCGGGATTTCCACGGCTTCGTGTATCCGAGCCGGAATCCGTAGGGATGGACTTTTTGACCCATCGTGTCTCCTAAAACCCGCTGCCAGCTCTAACACCAGCAACGAGAAACCAGCAACCAGAAACTACTTCTTTGCCTTCGCTTTCTTCGCGACCACTTTCTTTTTCGCCGGCGCTTTAACCTTTGCCTTTACTCTCGGCTTGGGCGCAGCCGCGTGCGCAGCCTTTTCTTCGCCAACTACTTTCGAGGCGCTGGAACCCGCGCCATTCTGCCCCCGCTCCGCCAGCACGATCTCGAGATGCGACATGCGCCGCACATACCGGAATGCGCGCCCCTGCGGCGCCGGACGAATCCGCTTGAAGCGCGGCGCATCATTGGCGATCGCGCTCTTCACATAAAGTTGATCCAGATCGACGTCCACACCTTTCTCAGTGCTCAGAAAGTTGGCATTGTCGATCGCCGACTGCAGCAGCTTGCCGATCGTCGGCGCTACCCGCTTGTTCGTAAAGAGCAGTGTGTTGCGCGCATCTTCCACGCGCTGTCCCTTGATCAGGTTCAGCACCAGCCGCGCTTTCTGCGGCGAGACGCGCATGTAACGTGATTGAGCTCGAAATTCCATAGTCTTTAGCTCTTGGCTCTTAGCGATTGGCCTTTAGCGAACCGCTAAAAGCCAACAGCTGGTTTTACGCCTTCGGTGCTCCACCTGCCGGCGCCGACGGCGCTGCTGGCGCGGACGGGACAATCGCTCCCGGACCGCCGGGCACGCCAGCCGGCTTCGCCGTCGCTTCCGTAGCCGCCTTCATCGAGTGTCCTTTGAACTGGCGGGTGAAGCTGAATTCGCCCAGCTTGTGTCCCACCATGTTCTCGGTGACATACACCGGAATAAACTTCTTCCCGTTGTGCACGGCAATCGTATGTCCCACCATCTCCGGGATGATGGTCGAGCGCCGCGACCAGGTGCGCAGCACTTTCTTCTCGTTGCGCGCATTCATAGCTTCGATCCTGGTCGCCAGGTGCGCATCGATGAACGGTCCCTTTTTTGTCGAACGTGCCATAAATCAGCTATTAGCTCCTAGCTCTTAGCCAAACCCAAGAGCTTTCTGCGGCACTCGCCGTCGTGCCGGCTCCGATGTTTGCCAACGACTAACGACCACCGACCAACAACTTACTATCCCTTCTTCCTTCTACTCACGATGAACGCATCCGTCCGCTTGTTGTTGCGCGTCTTGTAGCCGCGGGTCGGCTGGCCCCACGGAGTCACCGGATGCCGTCCGCCTGAAGTCTTGCCTTCGCCGCCGCCGTGCGGATGATCGACCGGGTTCATTGATACGCCGCGGTTATGCGGACGCTTGCCAACCCAACGCGTGCGTCCCGCCTTGCCCCAGGTGACGTTTTCGTGATCCACATTCCCGACTTGTCCTATGGTCGCAAGGCAGTCGAGCAGAACTTTCCGCGTCTCGCCGGAAGGCAGCTTCACCAGCCCGTATTCGCCTTCTTTCGCGACCAACTGCGCCGACCCGCCCGCCGAGCGCACCATCTGAGCACCTTTGCCGGGCTTCAGTTCCAGGTTGTGAATCGTGGTGCCCGGGGGGATGTTGCGCAGCGGCAGCGCATTGCCCACAAGAATGTCCGCCTCAGGTCCGCTGAGGATCTTTTGCCCGACCTTCAGGCCATCGGGCTGCACGATGTAACGCTTCTCGCCATCGGCATAACTCAAGAGCGCGATGCGGGCCGAGCGGTTAGGATCGTATTCGATCGTAACCACGGTGGCAGGGATGCCGTGCTTATCGCGTTTGAAGTCAATCGTGCGCAGCTTGCGCTTGTTGCCGCCGCCGCGAAAGCGCATGGTGGTGTCGCCGGAGTTGCGCCGTCCACCGGTTCGCAATTTCCCTTCAACCAGCGGCTTGTGCGGCTTCGACGAAGTTATGTCGTCGGTCACCAGCGTGGTGCGATAGCGCAGCGTCTGGGTTGTCGGTCGGTATGTTTTGATCGCCATAAATCAGCTCTTTAGCTGTTAGCTCTTAGCTTCTAGCTTGTTGCCGTCGGAATCAGCAGTCTTGCTGGTACTGACTACCGACTCCTGACTACAGATTTTGTGCGTACTCCGGCATTTTCTCGCCGCTCTTCAACCGCACGTACGCCCTCTTCCAGTCCGGACGATAGCCGGTAAACTTACCGCGACGCCGCTCTTTCCCCGGATAATTCGCCGTGCGCACGGACGATACTTTCACTTTGAAAATCGCCTGCACAGCTTCTTTAATCTCAGTCTTCGTAGCCTTCGGCGCCACTTGGAACACCAGCGTGTTCTGCGTCTCTTTAATGCCAAGGCCTTTCTCGGTAATCACGGGCCGCCGAATGATCTGATATGCCGATTTCATATTTGTCAGGCCCTAGGCCACCTCCGCCTTACGCGAACGCCGCGCCGTCTTCTTCTCGCTCGCCGGCGGGGCCCCATGTTGCCGCCGCGAAGCCGACTTCCGCAGCGAATCCTGCAGCCGCTCCAGCGCCAACTGCGAGAAGACGATGTTCTTGTGGCGCATCAGGTGATAGGGATGCACTTCGTTCCCTCGTACCAACTCAAGCCCGTCGATGTTTCGCGAGCTGAGTTCGAGATTGCGGTTTTCCTGGTTCGCAACTTCGACCAGCAAAGTCGTGCCATCGATCTTCAGCTTGTCGAGCGCCTCGCGGAAGAGCTTCGTCTTGGGCTCTTTCACATCGAACCCTTTCACCACAGTCAGATTTCCATCCGCAAGCCGCGCGGCCAGCGCCGAACGCAGCGCGCCGAGCAATTTCTTGCGCGGAAAGGCGTAATCATACGAACGGGGTTGCGGGCCATGCACCGTTCCGCCATGCCGCCACAGCGGCGAACGGATCGAACCGATGCGCGCACGGCCTGTGCCTTTCTGCCGCCACAGCTTCTTGCCCGATCCGGAAACCTGCCAACGCGCCTTGGTGGCGTGCGTTCCTGCGCGGTGCCCGGCGCGATAGTGCTTGATCGCTTCCCAGAGCAGGTCTTCATTAACCGCGCCGAAAACTTCGTCCGCCAGATCCATCGTCCCGGCCTTCGCGCCGCTCAAGGTGTAGATGTCAATCGTTGCCATACGCTTCTCACTAGGTACTGGGTACTCGGTACTAGGTACCGGGCACTACGCTTTCTTCGCCGCTCGCTTCGCTGCCTTCAAGGGATCAACCGTCGTCGCGCCGGCAAATCCACGCCGCTCTCTCGGAGCTTTCTTCGCTTTTGTGATCACGATGTACCCGCCATTCGGGCCGGGCACGCTGCCTTCGACCACCAGAAGGTTTTCGTCTTTGTCGACGCCGAGCACTCGCAAATTTCGCATCGTGACGTGCGCGTTCCCCATGTGCCCCGACATGCGCATGCCTTTAAACACGCGCGATGGAAACGCCGAAGAGCCGATCGAGCCGGTGATCTGGAACATCGAGCCGTGCGACTTCGGACCGCCGCCAAAATGATGCCGCTTCACCACACCCTGAAACCCGCGGCCCTTGCTGATTCCGGCGATATCCACAAACTTTTCGCCATCGAAAATGTCAACCAGTACGCGATCGCCGACTTTCACCGCGCCATCGGCTTCCTCTTTCTCTTCGACTTCAATCGGAACCTCGCGCAGAAATTTCACCGGAGGCAGATTGTTCTTGGCAAAGTGTCCCTGCATCGGCTTCGTAAGCTTCTTCTCTTTCACGAATTCGACGAGTCCGATCTGCGCGGCTAGGTAGCCGTCTTTCTGCTCGGTCTTGTGCTGCGTGATAACGCAGGGTCCAGCCTGTAACACCGTCGCCGGACGCACATCGCCCTTCGAATCGAAGAGCTGCGTCATCCCGACTTTCTTTCCCAGAATTCCCGCGACCTTTGCCATTTCCTTCTCCGTTCCCAGCTTGGCTCGTCGGCTTGATTCACGACAGCTATTGGCTGGGTGCCTGAGGTACAGAACCCTCGGCAGTGTGCCGCTTATACTTTTTCAGTTTCAAAGCTCTCCAAACCGAGGACGCCGAAAACAAGATCAGTGCCACAACACCCCAGCCTCGCAATTCACGAGGCTCGTAATTTCCTAATATCCACACGAGCAAGAGCAAAGCGAATGCAATCACACCAAGAATTCCGGGCCAATCCACTCGTTCGGTATAACCGCACTTCGGACATCTCTGCATACTCTTCCTCGCTGGCCAGTAGCTAGAAGCCAGCAGCCAGGAGCTACTTGTGTTCCTTACCGAATGCCTTAATCTCCACATCCACGCCCGCCGGCAGATCGAGCTTCATGAGCGCGTCGACCGTCTGCTGCGTCGGCTCGAGAATGTCGAGCAGCCGCTTGTGCGTGCGGATCTCAAACTGCTCCCGCGACTTTTTGTCCACGTGCGGCGACCGCAGCACGCAATATTTGTTCTTCATCGTGGGTAGCGGAATCGGACCGGCAATCTGCGCACCCGTACGCTTCGCCGTTTCCACGATCTCGCCTGTCGACTGATCGAGGATGCGATAGTCGTAGGCTTTCAACCGGATTCGAATTCTCTCTTTTCCAATCACTGTTTTGCTCTCTAACCCCTCCCGGCAATTCCGGAAGGAAAGATCTTGCGGGATGCTGCAATCCGCGTCTGTCGTTTGTCATCCTGAGCGAGACGCTTTTTGTCTCGCGAAGGACCTAGGCGCGCCGCGCGATGCGCTCGCGTTCTCTGCGAGCGCAGGAAACGCGCGATTGGCGTGCTTCCTTACGTAATAATCTCGGCGATCGCGCCGGAGCCCACCGTGTGGCCGCCTTCGCGGATCGCGAATCGCAACCCCTTCTCCATCGCCACCGGCGTGATCAGCTCGATCGTCAGCGTCACGTTATCCCCCGGCATCACCATCTCCGTACCGCTCGGCAACTCGGCTACGCCCGTTACGTCCGTCGTCCGCAAATAAAACTGCGGCCGATACCCCTTGAAGAACGGCGTGTGCCGCCCGCCTTCTTCCTTCGTCAGTACGTATACCGACGCCGTGAACTTCGTGTGCGGCGTGATCGATCCCGGCTTCGCCAGCACCATCCCCCGCTCCACGTCGTCCTTGCCAATGCCGCGCAGCAACAGGCCCGCGTTGTCCCCCGCCTGCCCTTCGTCCAACTGCTTCTTGAACATCTCCACGCCCGTCACCACCGTCTTGCGCGTCTCCCGGAAGCCGACAATCTCCACTTCCTCGCCTACCTTGATCTTCCCGCGCTCGATCCGGCCCGTCACCACCGTGCCGCGCCCCGAGATCGAAAAGATGTCTTCGATCGGCATCAGGAACGGCTTGTCCAGTTCGCGCGCCGGCTGCGGCACGCTCTTGTCCACCGCTTCCATCAACGCGTCAACTTGCTTCTCCCACTTCTCTTCCCCGTTCAGCGCGCCCAGCGCCGATACCCGCACCACCGGCGCATCGTCTCCCGGAAATCCGTAACTCTTCAGCAGTTCGCGCACTTCCAACTCGACCAGATCCAGCAACTCCGGATCGTCGACCGCATCCACTTTGTTCAGCGCCACCACGATGTACGGCACGCCTACCTGACGGGCGAGTAACACGTGCTCGCGCGTCTGCGGCATCGGACCGTCCGTCGCCGCCACCACTAAGATCGCACCGTCCATCTGCGCCGCGCCCGTGATCATGTTCTTGATGTAGTCGGCGTGGCCGGGACAATCGACGTGCGCGTAGTGCCGGTTATTGGTCTCGTATTCGACGTGCGCCGTCGCGATGGTGATGCCGCGCGCTTTTTCTTCCGGCGCGTTGTCGATCGAATCGAACGACCGGAACACGATCTTCGGATTGTGCTTCTGCAGCACTTTGGTGATCGCCGCCGTCAACGTCGTCTTGCCATGATCGATATGACCGATCGTCCCAACATTGCAGTGCGGCTTTGTCCGTTCGAATTTTTCCTTCGCCATGGTTAGCCTCTAGCTGTTAGCTCTTCGCTCCTAGCTTGATCTGTGTGGCGCGGGCATTCTTGCCCGCGTGCCGTTATATTTAATAGTACTGATACAGCTTACTGAACTTTGTTCGCAGCGCCGGATCCACCTCTTCAACCTTCGAGAGGTAGAACTCGCGCATCTGCGCCTGATCGGAGACGGTCAGCGCCCGGTACAGCGCGCCCGCCGTTCCCGCTTTGGCGCCGAGAACATCGTCCGTGACGCCCATCACCAGCACCCGCTCAAAATCCCGTATGCGGATCTTCCGGCTGTTGAGCTTCTTCAAGTAGTCCGCGACCCGACCAGCCTCGAACAGTTTTTCGACGACGGCCTTCAGTTCGCCGAACTCTTGCGTCTTCTCGACCTTGATCGTAGCCTGCTCGAATGCCATTGTTTTGTCATCCTGAGGCGACATGTTTTTCGTCGCCGAAGGACCTGGGCGCGCCGCGCGATCCGCCCGCGCTCTTACGCGGGCGACAAACCTGCGCGTTCGGCGCGCTTCCGAATACTGGAGCGGGAGACGGGAATCGAACCCGCGACCAACAGCTTGGAAGGCTGTGACTCTACCACTGAGTTACTCCCGCTCAGCCTGCACTGCATACTCCGCGATCCCTCGCAAACCGCGCTCGGGATTTCGCCTGCGGGCTCCCGCTTCGCTCACGCCCGCAAAACGCCTCAAGTTACTCCCGCCCGAACCAGCTGTCAGCTCTTAGCTTCTCAACTCTCAGCAAACTCTGGAGCCGATGACCAGGATTGAACTGGTGACCTCTCCCTTACCAAGGGAGTGCTCTACCAACTGAGCTACATCGGCTCACCGCACTCTGACCAACTAGAGATCCCTCGCAAAAAGCGTTCGGGATTT
>Ga0335084_10001156_pt1 | contig 24142 bp, 20 predicted proteins | sample Lox_Sample_44_FD_206721 | JGI IMG/M metagenome (GOLD analysis project Ga0335084, IMG submission 206721) | Soil microbial communities from Loxahatchee National Wildlife Refuge, Florida, United States - Lox_Sample_4.4 | ecosystem: Environmental > Terrestrial > Soil > Wetlands | place: USA...
GTGTTGAGCCCGCGAGCAAGATCGCAACGACGACTGCCGCGGCAAGCGTAGGGCCGGCACCTCTCGCCTGAAGAAGCTGCATGATCTCCTCCTCCTATTGCGTCAGGGTCCAAGGATCGATCCGCGAGCGCATCTGCGCTCGTGTCGATGAATGCGTTCCTCGATGCGCTTACATTTGGCATTAGTAAGCGCGCGATTCAAAGCTTTGAAATTGATCTAGGTCAACGTTGTGTCGCCGGCTTTTATTCCGCATTGCGGCGCGCTGCGACTTGGCGTGCTATGTCCACGTAGAGCTGGAGTGTCAGAACCGTTGCAGGCTTACGCGAACCTTACGCACATGGTCGCGAAATTGAAACAGGTCAAAGGCCCGCGCCGTGATAAAGTCCAGCGCCCGCGTAGGTCTTCGTCGCATCCCGCGGCGGGGCGGGTAGTAGCTCTGCACGGGCGCGCAAGGCTTGGCGTGCGTGTCAGCACCATCGCTGAGCGCGGCGTCGGCAGCTCCGAGGTAAGACCTACCCCGCAGCGGGCTAGGCGCGGCTGCCGGCCGTCAGACTCGCGGCGCGATCAAGAGTTTGCTCTGCCGAGCCGTGCGAAGCGGAAGCTGAACACGAGCCCGAGCCCTGGCGACAACGACCGGAGCATCCGTGTCTGCATTCCTCCCGCATAGCGTGGAAGGCATCGCTCGTGGAACCGCTGCGGAACCTCTTTGTGCGTGCGCTTGGTCTGTCGCTAGCGCTGGGATGCGTCTGCGCGCGACCGGGCCTCGCCGAAGAGCCGAAGCTCGCATCGGGGAGCATCGCACCTGCGCAGGCGAGCCCGGAACCCGCGCAACAGAACTCGATGCTGCGCTTTCAGGCCACCGCGATCTATATGTACAAGCCGGCCTTCGACGCGCTGTACAGCGGCCCCAACAGCCTGTCGCCTGAAGCAGAAGGCAGCTACAGCTTCTCTGCGACCGCCTATCTCGGTGCGCGCGCGTGGCGTGGCGGAGAGTTCTATTTGGACGTGGAAGCCATCGCGGGCGTGCCGTTCTCCAATCTGACCGGCCTGGGAGGATTCCCGAACGGTGAGCTGCAGAAGGTCAGCGGGGCGGACCCGAAGCTCTACATCCCCAGAGCCTTCTTACGCCAGACGTGGGGATTCGGCGGCGGATCCGTTCCGGTCGAAACCGGCTTTCATCAGTTGGCCGGCGCGGTCGATAAGGACCGCCTGGTGCTCACGGTGGGAAAGATCGCTGTGGTCGATCTGTTCGACAACAACGCGTTCAGCCATGATACGAGAACGCAGTTCATGAACTGGGCGGCCATCGACTATGGTGCCTACGACTTTGCCGCTGATGCTCGCGGCTACACTTGGGGCGCGACGCTGGAGTACTACCTTGGCCAATGGGCCGCGCGCGTGGGGCGCTATCTCGTGCCGAAGCAGTCCAATGGCGAGCCGCTCGACTGGCAGTTCATGCAGTTTCACGGCGACCAGGTGGAGGTCGAACGAGGCTACACAATCGACAACCAGCCGGGCAGGCTGCGCTTCCTCTTTTTCCGCAACGTCGAGGACATGGGCAGCTTCCAGGACGCGCTCAACTACGCGGCGCAATACGGCGGCACGCCGGCCGTGAGCAACGTGCGCAAGCGTCAGCCCAAGCATGGTTACGGGGTCAACGTCGAGCAGAACCTGAGCGACGACATCGGTGTATTCTCGCGTGCGATCTGGGCGGACGGGCAAACGGAGACCTACTCGTATACGGAGATCGACCGCTCGATCCTGGCCGGTATCTCGGCGAAGGGCACGCGCTGGGGCCGCAGTCAAGACACCGTCGGCGTTGCGTTCATCGCCAATTACCTGTCCGGGGTGGACCAGGCCTATCTGGCTGCGGGTGGACTGGGCTTTTTCATCGGCGACGGCAAGCTCAACTATCACCCGGAGCAGATCGTGGAGGCTTACTACAGCTTCGATGTATACAAGAGCAGTTGGCTCACACTGGATGTCCAGCATGTCGACAACCCCGCCTACAACGCCGACCGCGGGCCGGTCTGGTTTCTAGGCGTCAGACTGCACGCCGAGTTCTGACGCCTCGATCTCCGATGGAGCAAGTTTGAATCGGCTGTGCGCCCGCGGCGTCGTGGGTGACTCACGGGTCGGGTATTTTGCTACGATCCGCTCAGGCTCATCCCGGCGCTGTTGCGGATTCCTCCGACCACCACGGCTCGCGGCCCAATCGGGATCGGCCGCTTCCTCGATGCTGTCGTGTTTGGAGAGTCAAAGACCCGAGCCCAGCAGGCTGTTCTTGATGCCACGATCCGACCTGCTCTCGCTTCTGCTTCTGTTCGCGGTCGTGATGACGTCGCGAGCGCTAGCCGATGACATCTCGCCCGCCACCGGCCGCAAGTTGCTCGGCGAGTCGAGCGGCGAACCCGTTCCGCGCGCTTGCACTCTGCCGAACTGCGCGACGATCGTCGCGATACGGCATGGAGATCTGCAAGAGTACGGACCGACCGCGCGCGTCCAGGGGCCGGTGAGCCGGCAGCCGCCATTCGGCCGGTATGACCCGCACGTGCCCCCGATCACCCAGCCCGGGTTCATGGTGCAGAAACAGAAGGACACCTGGGTGATCGAGCTGCGCCGCCGTGACGGAACGATTCAGTCGATCGAGCAGAGCTTTCCGGTGCTGTTCCAGGTCGGAGACGAGGTGGTCGTCGAAGGAGATGGCATTCGCGCGCCGGATTGAAGGCGGCCGCCGACGCGAGATGGAGTGCGAGAAATGCGAGTGCTGGTCACCGGCGGGAGTGGAGTCCTCGGGCGAGTGGCGATACCACGGCTCGCCGGAGCTGGCCACGAGGTGCTCGCGCCACGCAGGGAGCACCTGGATCTCTTCGACCCGGAGGCGATCCGGCGGGCGGTCTCCAGCGTCGATGGGGTGATGCACCTGGCAACCCGTATTCCGCCGCCCACGCTTCGGGCTCTCCCGGATGCATGGGCGGAAAACGATCGGTTGCGTACCGAGGCTTCGCGCCTGCTCGTGGATGCCGCGCTTGTCTCCAGCGTGAATGTCTACGTCCAGCCCACGGTGGCCTTCCTCTATTTGGGCATCGGTCCGGTGCACGAATCGACACTCGTGGAGCGGGTCCCCAAGCACCTGGAATCCGCGCTCATCGCCGAAGCGCAGGCCATGCGCTTCGCCGCGGCGGGACGGCGGGGCGTGGTCCTGCGCCTGGGTGCGCGCTACGGCCCGACCACGGGCGCAGACGAACCCAGGCCGGGCTACGACGCGCATCTGCATATCGAAGACGCAGGAGCGGCAATGGCTGCGGCGCTCACCGTGCGCAGCGGCGTGTACAACGTCGTTCGGGACGGGCAGCGCGCTTCGAACGCGCGGTTCAAGCAGGCGAGGGGCTGGCGCCCGCGCTTCTAAGCGCCGGGCCGATGAGCGTGCGCTGGCGGTTCGGGCGGCGCTAGCGCCTGGCATTCGAGGAAGATCCGCGCCGTGCAGCGCGCGCAGATCGAGCTGTCGAGGCGCGCGAACACCGTGGCGATCGCCTCGCCTTTGCTGTGGAACACGTTCTCCGCGCCGATGTGCTGGATATAACCGCCCCGGAGCAGCATGTCTTCTACCGGCCGGCGCAGCGAATAGAGATAGAGCGCCCCGCCGGCGGCGCGCCGCTTGATCGCCTCCGTCACCAACGTCTCGGCGCCGGCCATGTCGACGAAGTTGACGCTCTTGGCCATGACGAGCAGATGCTTCTGCGCGGGGCTCGCCTCGCGCAGCGTCTCGAAGTGCGTCTGCACATGGTTGACCGCGCCGAAGTAGATCGAGCCCTCGATGCGCAGGATCTTCACCTGCGGGCATTCCTTCAGCCCGGCTTCGACCTCACCGAATTTACGGGTCGCGTGGCGCGGATCGGGGACGAGGCTGCGCATCGTGGGCCTGGAGGTCCGATACAGATACAGGATCAGCGAAACAAACACGCCCGTGAGCACGGCGAATTCGATGGGAAGCAGGATGGTCGCGAGCAAAGTCGTCGCCATGACGGCGGTGGACCCGCGGCTGGTGCGGATCGCGGCGCGGATGCGCGGAACGTCCACCAGCGCCCAGGCGACCAGGAACAGCGAGCCAGCCATCGCCGCGAGCGGCAGGTAGGCGCCGAGCGGGGCGAAGGCGAGCACGATCAGTGCAAGCAACGCCGCCGCGAACACCGCCGCAAGCGGAGTGCGCGCCCCGGACTCGAAGTTGGGACCGGATCGATTCACCGAAGCGCTGGTCGGAAATCCGGAGAAGAAGCTCGCCGCGATGTTGGCGAGCCCCTGGCCGATGAACTCCTGGTCGGCATCGATGCGCTGTCCCGACCGGAGCGCGATGGCGCGGGCGATGGAGATCGCTTGCGTCAGAGAGACGATCGTCAACGCGATGGCCGAAGCGGCAAGCGGCGCGATTGCCTCGGGTGAGATCCGCGGGTGCGACAGCGGCGGCAAGCTCCGTGGAACGGCGCCGATCGATTGGAGTCCGGTGCGGTCCGCGCCGAGGAGCTGGTTGAGGCAGTAGGCCGCAGCGCTCCCGGCCAGAATCGACACGATCATGTACGGCACGCGCGGAAGCCAGCGGCGGGACGCAACGGCCGTGGCAAGCGTGAGCAGTGAGACCGTGAGAACCCACGGCCGGAACTCGACGGCGTGGCGCACGAACGTCGCGAGCGTGTCGGGCAGCGGGCGGCCCCGCGGCAGGGGGATACCGGTGAAGTTGCCGAGCTGGCTCGCCACGATCAGCACGCCTACGCCGGCTGTGAACCCGACGATGACGTCATTCGAGACGAAGTTGACGAGCGCTCCCATGCGCAGCAGCCCGAGAGCGAGCATGACGGCCCCGGACAGGAATGCCAGCGTGAGCGCGGCAGCGATGTACTCTGGACTTTCCGGGTGCGCCAGCGGGGTGAGCGCCGCGAAGACGAACAAGGACACCGCGTTGGTTGGACCCGAAACCGTGTGCAGCGACGACCCGAACAGCGCCGCCACAGCCGTGGGGACCATGGCGCAATACAGCCCATATTCGGGCGGCATGCCTGCGAGGGTCGCGAACGCGATGCCCTGCGGCAGGACGAACACGGCGCCGACCATGCCCGCGAGCAGGTCCGCGCGCAGCGATCGCCGGTCGACCAGCTGCCGCCAGGCGAGGAACGAAAAGAGCCGATGACGCATCGAGGGTCCCGCGGGCCGCTCCGAGGGATGACTTGGCCGAATGGTAACACCCCGGTTGAAGCCGCCGGGGCATGCGGCCTGCCTGCATGATCCGATGCCCGCTCTGCATGCCGACGAAGCCCGTTGCGCCGAGCCTTCGGCTTCCGGCCATCAACAAACCGCTCGACGATAGTGTATAAACGGGATTCCCAGCCCGTATATCCCCCGGGAGCCGTCGCATGAGCACGCAGAAGAAATTCGCATCCCAGGCAGACCTGCAGGACAAGCAGGTGAGCTTCGACAAGCTGAGCGATCACGCCTATGCCTACACGGCGGAAGGCGATCCGAACACCGGCATCGTCATCGGCGACGACGCCGTCCTGGTGATCGACACGCAGGCCACTCCGGTGATGGCCCAGGATGTGATCCGCCGCATTCGAGAGGTGACGGACAAGCCCGTGAAATACGTGGTGCTCTCCCACTACCACGCAGTGCGTGTGCTGGGCGCTTCTGCCTACCGGCCCGAGCACATCGTCGCGAGCCAGGACACCTACGACCTGATCGTCGAGCGCGGCGAGGCGGACATGAAAAGCGAGATCGAGCGCTTTCCGCGCCTGTTCCGGGCGGTGGAGTCCGTGCCGGGCCTGACCTGGCCGACGCTCACGTTCAAAGGCGAGATGACGCTTTGGCTGGGCAAGCTCGAGGTCAAGATCATGCAGCTCGGTCGCGGCCATACCAAGGGCGATACGGTCGTCTGGCTGCCGCAGCAGAAGATCCTCTTCTCCGGCGATCTGGTGGAGTACGGCGCCACGCCCTACGCAGGCGATGCTTACTTCGGAGAGTGGCCGCGGACGCTCGACGCCATCGCTGCGCTCAAGCCCGAGCAGCTCGTGCCAGGACGGGGCGCGACGCTGCGCACGCCGGCGCAGGTGCAAGCCGGCCTCGACGGCACGCGCAGCTTCGTTGGCGAGCTGTTCGCGGCGGTCAAGGCCGGGGCCGCGGCAGGCAAGGATCTGCGGAGCGTCTACCGGGACGCCTACGCGCAGCTCGCGCCGAAGTATGGCCAGTGGGTGATCTTCGACCACTGCATGCCGTTCGACATCTCGCGTGCGTACGACGAGGCGACGCAATATCCGCATCCGCGCATCTGGACCGCTCAACGCGATCAGGAGATGTGGCGGGCGCTGGAGAGTTGAAGCGCAGGCACGCCTCGCGCCGGAGCGCGCGCCGGACGCCCACTTCCGATCGAGGAGCCGATTGATGGGAACTGCAGCCAAGCAAAGGACCGCGCCGCACGCCATTCCCGCGCGAGAGCCCGAGCCGCTTTACCAGACCGGGTTCGGTAACGAGTTCGCCACCGAGGCGCTCGCAGGCGCTTTGCCGTCGGGCCAGAACTCGCCGCAGAAGTGTCCCTACGGCCTGTATGCCGAGCAATTGTCGGGCACGGCGTTCACCGCGCCGCGGGCGTCGAATCGCCGCTCGTGGCTGTACCGGATTCGCCCCTCCGCGATGCACCAGCCGTTCCGGCGCATGGACAACGGCCGACTCACCAGCGACTTTCGCGCCGTGCCCGCACCTCCCAACCAGCTGCGCTGGGATCCGCTTCCAATCCCGAGCGAGCCCACGGACTTCATCGAGGGGCTGGTCACGATCGGCGGCAACGGAGACCCCCATGCGCAGAGCGGCTGCGGCGTCCACCTCTACGTCGCGAACCGCTCCATGAGCGAGCGCGTGTTCTACAACGCCGACGGCGAGCTGCTGATCGTGCCGCAGCAGGGGCGCCTGCGGTTGGCGACCGAGCTCGGATTGATCGACGCGGAGCCGCGAGAGATCGCGGTCGTCCCGCGCGGTGTGCGCTTCCGCGTCGAACTGCTCGACGGTGCTGCGCGTGGATATCTCTGCGAGAACTTCGGCGCAAGCTTTCGATTGCCGGACCTGGGCCCGATCGGAGCCAACGGGCTTGCCAACCCACGCGACTTCCTCACCCCGCACGCCTGGTACGAGGACAAGGAAGGCAAGGTCGAGCTCGTCGCCAAGTTCATGGGCAATCTCTGGGGCGCGCAGATGGATCACTCGCCGCTCGACGTCGTCGCCTGGCACGGCACCTACGCACCCTACAAGTACGATCTGCGCCGCTTCAACGTGATGGGTTCCATCAGCTACGATCACCCGGACCCGTCGATCTTCCTGGTGCTGCAGTCGCTCTCCGACACGCCGGGCGTGGACACGATCGACTTCGTGATCTTCGCGCCGCGCATCCTGGCGATGGAACATACCTTTCGCCCGCCTTGGTTCCACCGCAATGTCGCGAGCGAATTCCTGGGCCTGATCCACGGCGTCTACGACGCGAGGAGCAAAGGCTTCCTGCCCGGCGGTGCGAGCCTGCACAACTGCATGAGCGGCCACGGCCCCGACGCCGAGACTTTCGAGAAGGCAGCCAACGCCGATCTCACCAAGGCGGACTACATCCGGGACACCATGGCCTTCATGTTCGAGACGCGTTGCGTCATTCGCCCGACGCAATTCGCGCTGGAGTGCGCGCAGCTGCAGGCCGACTACTACAAGTGCTGGCAGGGCCTGCAGAAGCACTTCGACCCCGATCGGCGATGAGGTCTAGCCCAGAGGATCGCTCATGCGCGAGGTGAACGAGACCCACGACCCGGCGCTGAAGGCTTGGGTGGAGGCCGCCAACCATCCGGGCTGCGACTTCCCGATCCAGAACCTGCCGTTCGGCGTGTTCCGGCGCAAGGGCACGAACGAAGCATTCCGCGGCGGCGTTGCGATCGGCGAGGAGATCCTCGACCTCGCCGCCGCGCAAGCCGCCGGCGCGTTCGCCGGGTTGGCGGCGCGCGCGGCTGCTGCGTGCGCCGAACCGACTCTGAACGCGTTCATGGCGATGGGACCCACCGCATGGTCGGCGCTGCGGCTCGCGCTCTCGCGCGCACTGCGCCCGGGCTCTCTCACCGCCGAGAAGCTGCGCGGCTGCCTCGTGCCGCAGGCGCGCGGCGAATGCGCGGTGCCGGCGCGCATCGGCGATTACACCGACTTCTATGCGTCCGTCTATCACGCCACCAACGTCGGCCGGCTGTTCCGCCCGGACAAACCGCTCCTGCCGAACTACAAGTGGATGCCGATCGCCTACCACGGGCGCAGCTCTTCGATCGGAGTATCCGAGCAGCGCTTCCACCGGCCGTTCGGGCAGACGATGCCGCCGGGTACCGAGCAGCCGCAGTTCGGGCCCTGCAAGCGGCTCGATTATGAGCTGGAGCTCGGTGTGCTGATCGGCCCGGGAAACGAGCTGGGCAGCCGCATTCTCATCGAGGATGCGGAGTCGCATGTCTTCGGCGTATGCCTGCTCAACGATTGGTCGGCCCGCGACGTGCAGGCGTGGGAGTACCAGCCGCTCGGTCCGTTCTTGGCGAAGAGCTTCGCGACCACCATCTCGCCGTGGATCGTGACGCTCGAAGCGCTGGCTCCTTACCGAGTCGAGTGGACGCGTCCAGCCAGCGATCCCCAACCGCTCCCGTATCTCGACTCCGCGGCGAACCGCGCGGGCGGCGCGTTCGACGTCCAACTGCAGGTGCTGCTCGAGAGCGAGGGCATGCGTCGATCCGGCCAGGCTCCCGTGCCCGTGTCGCGCACCAGCTTCCGGCACTCGTACTGGACCATCGCGCAGATGGTCGCCCACCACACCGTCAACGGGTGCAATCTCCATCCCGGCGACTTGTTCGGAAGCGGAACGCAGTCGGGACCGGGCCCCGACGAAGCGGGGTCGCTGCTCGAGTTGTCGGCGGGCGGCAAGCAAGCGGTCGCGCTCGCCAACGGAGAGACGCGCACTTTCCTCGAGGACGGAGACCGGGTGATCCTGCGCGGCTGGTGCGAGAAGGGCGGCGCCGCGCGGATCGGCTTCGGAGAAGCATCCGGGACCGTGCTGCCGGCGCGCGAGGGCTGATCGCCGCGCGTCTGCACTCGAGCGTCTTATACCGAAACCATTCATCCGGCTCCGGGCCAGATCGCTTCGCACATGAGCAGTGTCGACACGCCTGCGGCTGCCACCGGACGGCACGAGGCAGCAGAAGGCTGGAGCGTCGAGAAGGCCAGGGTGCTCTACAACATCGAGGGCTGGGGCGCCGGCTACTTCGATGTGAGCGAGCGCGGCCGAGTCGTCGTTCGCCCGGACCGGGCGCATCCCGAACGCTCGCTCGATCTGTTCGATCTGGCGCAAGACCTCCAGGAGCAAGGAGTAGGGCTCCCGGTGCTGCTGCGGTTCTCCGATATCCTGCGATCGCGGATCGAATCACTCGGTGAGCGGTTCGCGAGCGCGATCCGCGAATTCGAGTACGGGGGCGCATACACGACCGTCTATCCGATCAAGGTCAACCAGCAGCGTCACGTCGTCCAGGAGATCGTCCAGTTCGGGACCGTCCACGGCGTGGGGCTCGAGTGCGGATCGAAGCCCGAGCTGCAGGCGGTGCTCGGCCTCACCGAATCGACCCAGCATCTGATCGTCTGCAACGGCTATAAGGACGAGGAGTTCATGCGTCTCGCCTTGATGGGGCAGAAGATCGGCCACCGCGTGTTCATCGTCGTGGAGCAGTTGAGCGAGGTGGATGTGCTGCTCGCGGCGGCCGACGATCTGGGCGTGCGGCCGATGGCGGGCGTGCGCATCAAGCTCTCGTCGGAGGGCGCAGGGCGCTGGGCGCAGAGCGGCGGTGAGCGGTCGAAGTTCGGTTTGAACGCTGCTCAGGTCATGAAGCTCGTCGAGCGGCTGCGTGCGGCGGGCCGGCTCGATCTGCTCCAGCTCATCCACTTCCACATCGGCAGCCAGGTCACCGACATCCGATACATCAAGGCAGCGCTCCAGGAGATTGGGCGCTACTACGTCGAGCTGCGGCGCGCGGGCGTCGAGATCGCTTACGTGGACGTCGGCGGCGGGCTGGGTGTCGACTACGATGGCACGTCGTCCATCTCGGACGCGAGCGTGAACTACTCGCTACAGGAGTACGCGAACGACGTGGTCTACACCATCGCCGAAGTGTGCCGCGACCACCAGCTCCCGATGCCGCATCTGATCAGCGAATCCGGACGCGCCCTCACCGCGCATCACGCTCTGCTGCTCGTCAAGGTCATCGACGTCGAGTCGCAGGCCGAGCCCACGCTTCCCGAAGTGAGCGGCGGCGACCATCCGCTGCTCCAGGACATGATGGCGGACTATCGCACGCTGGATGGCCCCAAGCCCGCCTCGAACGCGCGCACCGTTCTCGAGGTCTTCCACGACGCCGCCTTCGACAAGGAGCGCTCCCGCCAGTATTTCAACAGCGGGGTGCTGTCGCTGCGCGAGCGAGCGATGGCGGAGACGATTTACTTCGCGACCATCAATCGAATCGCGCGCTACGCGCGGCAGGATCGCGACGCTTATCGGGAGATCGCGGCGGAGCTCGAGGCCGTGCAGGTGGATCGCTACTTTTGCAACTTTTCGCTGTTTCAGTCGCTCCCGGATTCCTGGGCGATCGACCAGCTGTTTCCGATCGTCCCCGTGCACCGTCTGGACGAAGAGCCGGATCGCCATGGCACGCTCCAGGACGTGACCTGCGACTCGGACGGGAAGATCGACCGGTTCATCGGCGGCAAGGACGGCCGCCCCAGCCTGGCGCTGCACCGATTGCGCGACGGCGAGGACTATATCGTCGGGATCTTCCTCACCGGAGCCTACCAGGAGATCCTAGGCGATCTGCACAACCTATTCGGCGACACGAACGCAGTGCACCTCAAGCTCACCGACCGCGGATACGAAATCACCGACCTCGTGCACGGTGACACGGTGGCCGAGGTATTGAGCTACGTGCAGTTCGACCCGTCGAGCCTGCTTGCGACCTTCAGGCGCAAGGTGAGCGGCGCCAGGGCGCTGTCGCGACAGGAAGCCAATACGTTCATCGCCGAGTATGTGGCGGGGCTGGAAGGGTACACCTATCTGGAAGGTGAGGCGGCGCGCTGAGCGCCCCCCGCGGTAGCGATCGCTTTGCTGCGGCAGTTGTCATGCGCGCGTCATTGGATCTCGAAACCGCTGCTCCAGAAGCGCGCGTGTTATTCTGGTCTTGAGAGCTTTCTCGTCCCCACCACGTCGCGCGATGTCAGACAACCCCGCTATCCCCCAATCCGCCGTCGGCGCCAGCTACGCTGGACCGCTCAGCTTCCTGCGCTGTCCCTACACCCGAGAGCTCCGGGGGGTCGACCTCGCCGTTCTCGGCATTCCCTACGATCTCGCGACGACCAACCGCCCCGGCGCGCGCTTCGGGCCTCGGGCACTGCGCGAGCAGTCGGCCTTCGTAGGCGAATACCCGTGGGGAGTCTGGCCCTGGGAGTTCGACTTGCGCAGCCGCTTCAACGTGGTCGACTACGGAGATATCGACTTCAACGTCGGCTATCCCGAGCGCATGGTCGAGGCGGTGGAGCAAGCCGCGGGGAGCATCCTCGATGCCGGCGTTTCGCTGCTCGGGCTGGGAGGAGATCACTTCGTGGCTTATCCGTTGCTGCGGGCGCATGCAGCGCGTCACGGCCCGTTGTCGTTGGTGCATCTGGATGCCCACTCCGACAGCTGGACGTCGGAGGACTACAACCACGGAACCATGTTCTATCACGCGGCAGAACAGGGCCTGATCGACCCGGCGCACTCGATCCAGATTGGAATCCGGACCCCGAATCCAGAAACGCACGGGTTGACCATAGTCGATGCCCGCTCGCTGCTCGATCAAGGGCCGCGCGCGGCGGCCGAGCGAGCACGCGCCGTGGTGGGGGACAGGCCCGTTTACCTTACGCTCGACATCGACTTTCTGGACCCCGCTTATGCCCCGGGGACCGGCACGCCGGTGGTCGGCGGCCCCACCACGCACCAGGCGCGCGAGCTCCTGTTCGCCCTGCGTGGAATGAACGTGGTGGGCGGGGATCAGGTGGAGGTCGCGCCAGCCTACGATGCGCTGGGCCAGATCACGGCGCTCGCCGGCGCCACCCTGGCGGCGGACATCCTCTATCTGATTGGCCTCGCGCGGGCCGCGCGCGGCTCCGGCAGGTGAGCGAGCCGGCCCGTTGCTGCGCAACGACCGCTCGATCTATTCCACGGGAAGAAACGACAGCAGTCCGGTGTTGCCGGCGGATCGCTCACCCGGTGTCGGGCGCTGCGTGTACAGGGCTTGATCGCGGGCGGCCTGGGTGTTGTGCTTGGCCACCAGGGCTATGACATTGGCGTGGTCGGGCAAGGGCGCCCCTGCACTGCCGCTGTCATGGCCGAAGCGCAGCCGGACCAGGTCGCCCGGCTCCACGTCGAGCTCTCCCGGCACTTCGCCCGTCACGAAGGTGCGGCCGTCCGCAAGCGGCGGGGTGAAGGTCACGTAGGCCCAAGCCGCGGCGCCGCCGCGGTCTCCCGCGACCTGGCGTTCGACGAACACGCCGCGGAAGCGCTCGACGTACACCCCCTGGACTTGTCCGACCTGAGTGGTCCCGTCGACGGATTCGGGACCGGCGCACCCGGTGAGAAGCGCAATCGTCAGTGCGACGGTGGCGGAGGTGAGCTTGGTCATGCGAGCTGTGCCTGCCGGATTGGGACGGCGCATGGGCGAGGCCCATCCGTGACCTAACGGCGATGTGCCCGGAAACTTGAGCCGGGCCCCGTCTGCTCCGGACGACGGGTGCCGCCCGGCTTCGCCTATCCGCCACACGATCGAGGCGCTTGACCTGCGTCAACCGGCGGGGCGCCGACGCGGGGTAACGTACGTTCGAGCAGAAATCCGCGGGGAGCGGCGCGTGGGCGGTGTTTTCGACTTGGCAGACGATCTCGGACCGGTCAAGGTCATTCACGTGCACGAGCCCGGGTTGGGCCTCGAGGCCGCGCTCGTGGTGGACAACGCCGCCTGTGGGCCATCGATCGGGGGCCTGCGGATCGCGCCCGACGTGAGCGTGGACGAGTGCTGCCGCCTCGCGCGGGCCATGACGCTGAAGAACGCCGCGGCGGGCTTGGCGCACGGCGGCGGCAAGTCGGTGCTCTGGGGCGAGCCACGCATGCCCCGGCGGCAGAAGGAGCAGCTCGTCCGCGGGTTCGCCCACGCCGTGCGCAACGAGACCGACTATATCTTCGGTCCGGACATGGGCACCGACGAGACCTGCATGGCGTGGGTGCACGACGAGATCGGCCGGGCGGTCGGCCTGCCGGCAGCGCTCGGCGGAATCCCGTTGGACGAGCTTGGGGCCACGGGCTGGGGGCTGCGCGCCGCCGCGCACGTCGCTGCCCGCTACTGCGGACTGGAACTGAAGGGCGCGCGTGTTGCGGTCCAGGGCTTCGGCGCAGTGGGCAAGCATGCGGCGCGCTTCCTGGCGCAGGACGGCGCGCTGCTGGTGGCCGCATCCGACACCCGGGGCACCGTTTGCGACCCCAATGGCCTGGACGTGCAGGCACTCATCGACCACAAGGCGCAGGGCGGCTGCGTGACGGACTTTCCGGCGGGACGCAAGCTCGGCGTCGACGCGGTGATCGAAGTGGACTGCGATATCTGGATCCCGGCCGCGCGTCCCGATGTGCTCCGCGAGGAGAACGCCGGACGGTTGCGCGCCAAGCTCATGCTGCAGGGCGCGAACATCCCTTGCACACCCGGCGCAGAGAAGATGTTGCACGAGAAGGGTGTGCTCGTCGTGCCGGACTTCATCGCCAACGCCGGCGGCGTGATCTGCACCGCGATGGAACTCCGCGGCGCGACCCGGTCGGCTGCCTTCGACGCCATCGCGGAGAAGATCCGCGCCAACACCGAAGCGGTTTTGGGCGGGGCGAAGGCCAAACAGATGCAGCCACGGCAGGCCGCCATGGAATTGGCTGTGCGGCGGGTGCGCGAGGCAATGGCCATCCGAAGGTTCGGGATCATGTGAACGCTGCACGCGCCGCCGGCTTCGTGCAGAGAGGCAGCGCCGAAGCACGACGGACCTGGACTACGCTAAGGCACCCATGTACCGCATTCGCTTTCATGGCCGCGGCGGCCAGGGCATCAAGACCGCCAGCCAGATGCTCGGCACCGCGCTGTTTCTCGAGGGCTTCGAGGTGCAGGATGCGCCGCGCTATGGCGCGGAGCGGCGGGGCGCCCCGATCTTTGCTTATGTGCGCGCCGCGCGAGCACCGATCCACGAACGCGGTGTGATCACGCGCCCGGACCTCGTGGTGGTGGCCGATGAGACCTTGGTGCCGGTGCCGGCGGCTGGAGTGCTGCAGGGCATCTCGGAGCGCACGGTGCTGCTGATTCAGAGCGCCGAAACTCCGCAGGAATGGCGGCAGCGGCTCAAGCTGCGCGGGGCGATACTGAACCTGCCGTTGGCGGCCGAGATCGCCGAGCTTCCGCTCGTCGGCGCAGCCTGTGCCGGTGCCGCGGCGCGCCTGCTGGGCGTGATTCGACGGCACAGCCTCGAGCAATCGATTCGCCACGAGATCGGCAAGCTCGGTCACTCGGCCGTGCGGAAAAATCTGGAGCAGGCGCTGGCGGCTTTCGATGCGATGGCCGTGCACGCCGGCGTCGCGAGCGAAGGCGTTGCGGTCAGCGCCGCCGATTATTCCCCTCCCGAGTGGGTCGACCTGCCGTTCGAAGGCGCGCGCACCTCCGCTCCGGACATTTCCCGCCCGGCCAGCAGCGAGCTCGTCAACACGGGCGCATGGCGCACGCACCGGCCGGTGATCGACTACGAACGATGCAATCGCTGCTCGTGGGTCTGCAGCACACTCTGCCCCGACAGCGCCATCCAGGTGGCGCCCGATCACACGCCGCACGTCGATTACGATCATTGCAAGGGCTGCATGCTGTGCGTGACCGTGTGTCCGCCGCACGCGATTCGCGCCGAGCCGGAAACGGAACGCGGCACGCAGGGGCCAGTGACCGTCCCGGATGAGGCGCGCGCGCAACCGGCGCCGCGCGAGGGGGCGCCCAGATGACTCGCACGCTGCTCACCGGCAACGCCGCCGCCGCCTGGGGCGCAAGGCTGGCCGAGGCGGACTACGTCCCCGCGTTCCCGATCACACCGCAGACCGAGATCATCGAGACGCTGGCGCAGTGGTATGACAGCGGCGAGATGCAGGGCAAGCTCGTCACGCTCGAATCCGAGCACTCGATGATCACCGCGGCAGCGGCGGCTGCCGCGACCGGGGTGCGCGTGTTCACCGCCACCTCCAGCCAGGGCCTGCTGTATGCCATGGAGATGATCTATACGGTCGCGGGCTGGCGCGTTCCGTTCGTGCTCGTGAACGTGTCGCGCGCGCTGGCGAGTCCGATCACGCTCGAGCCGGATCACACCGACATCCTCGCCGCCCGCGACAGCGGCTTCCTGCAGATCCATTGCGCGACCTGCCAGGAGGTGCTGGACAGCGTGCTGATCGCCTATCGGCTGGCCGAGCACGAGCGGGTGCGGCTTCCCATCATCGTCAACCTGGACGGCTTCTATCTGTCTTTCACGCGGGAGCCGGTGGAGACTCCGGATTTGCAGTCGGTCCGCGCATTCCTGCCGGCCTTTGATGCCGGCGGCATCGAATATCGGGCCAGCAAGCCGATCAGCCAGGCGGTGGCGGTGCTGGGAGGTTCGCCGTACTCCTACTTTCGCTACGAGGTGCACCTCGCGCAGCTGCAGGCGCTCGCTGCGTACGATGAGATCGCCGCCGAGTTCCTCGACCGGTTCGGCCGAGATCACCCGGCGATCGACGCGTACCGGTGCGAGGACGCCGAGATCGTCTTTTACATGATCGGCGCCTTTGCGACCAAGGCCAAGGATGCGGTCGATCGCCTGCGCGAACAGAGCTGGAAGGTCGGGTTGGCGCGACCGCGGCTGCTGCGCCCGTACCCGGTCGCGGCGTTGCGTCGCCTGCTGCTGGGTCGTCGCGCGGTGGTGGTCGTCGACCAGAACCTGTCCATGGGCAAGGGCGGAGTGCTGTATAGCGAGCTGGCGTCGGGGCTTTACGGTCAGCCGGGTGCGCCGATCCTGGCGGGCTTTGTCGGCGGGTTGGGCGGGCGCGAGCTGCCACCGGAGGAATTCTACGAGATGGCGAAGGTGGCGCACGCAGCGGCCGAGCAGGGCGCTGCGCCCGAGCCGCGCCTGCTCTATACGAGCGGCGAGCTGCGCGAGCTGAAGAAGCTGCACGCCATCGCGCTCGCCGAGCGCAAGGAGATCGGAACATGAGCGAGGCGACGATCCACAGCATGAAGGATCTGCCGTCCACACACCTGCTCGGAGCGGGCACCGCGATGTGTGCGGGTTGCGGCGGGATCGAGGCGCTGCACGAGATCTACGACGTGCTCGGGGCTCGGACCGTGTTCGTGAATGCCGCCGGCTGCATGACGTTGCTGACCGTGTACCCGTTCACGCCGTTTCGCTCGGGGTGGCTGTACACGTCGATGTCCTCGGCAGCGGCGGGTGCGCAGGGAGTGCGCGACGCGCTGGACATCCTGAGGGGGAGAGGCCGTCTGTCCGCGGAGGAAGACGTGACCGCCGTGGTGCTCGCAGGCGACGGCTCGTCCTACGGGATGGGGCTGTCCGCGACTTCGGCCGCGATCGAGCGCAACCTCGACTTCTTGTATCTATGCTACGACAACGAAGGCTACGGCAACACCGGGCAGCAGGCTTCCGCTGCCACGCCGCATGCGGCGCGCACGGCGACCACGGCGGGCTCTCGCGGCTACGCAGGCTTCAAGAAGGACCTATTCGCCATCTGGGCGGCGCACCGGCCGGCGTATGTCGCAACGGTCATCGGCGCCGAGCCGCTGGATCTCGCCAAGAAGATCCAAAGGGCGGCGAGCCTCAAGGGCCCGCGCCTGATCCTCGCATTGGCTCCCTGTCCCACGGGTTGGGACTACGATCCGAAGCTGTCGGTGGAGGTTGGGCGGCTCGCGGTGCGCACGGGGGTCTGGCCGCTGAAGGAGTACGTGGATGGCAAAGTGCAGCACACGCGAGTCCCGCGCCCGCGTCTGCCGGTAGAGGAATACCTCAGCTTGCAGGGGCGCTACGCGCACCTGTTCGAGCCCCAGCGGGATGACGCGGCGATCGCAGAGCTGCAGCGGCAGGTGGACGACTACTGGAGGGGGGTGGGCTAACACCTCTGCGTCACGTCTCGCGGCAGTGTCAGTGCCACGCCAGGCGCAGGGTATGAGGTGACCTTAATCCGAATGTCATAACAGGCGGCGATCGGTGCCGCCTGACACGAACTCCGCTTATCGGGGGATCACGGCCAGGCTGTCGACGGTGGCCGTGCGTCCCGAGCAGGACGATCAAGCCGGTGCGCGAGTCGCCCCGGCGGGCCTGGCGGGGAGCCTTCGCAGCGCGTCGCGCACCTTGCGCGTCGTCAACACCGTGAGGTAGGTTTGAATGGTGGCGTCTCGCTGGAGGCGAGACAGCTGGTCGAGATACATATCGGCCACAACCGGGACCGGCCAATTCGACTCGTTGGCCAGTGCCTGAATTGCGTACACATGCTGGGCGGCCTCGTCTTGCTGTTCCGGACGGGCGTCGGGCGCAACGATACTTTCGCTTGGGGCAGGGTCGCTTGACATCGAGAAGAGCTGTAGCGGAACAGTCGGCTTTCGATAGCAGATCCGAAAGCCAGGTCTCATTGTATCAGATCGCGCGCCTGACAGGTTGGACCGCGATCGGCTTGACCGGCGGTATCTCGTCATCCTGAGGCTGCGAGGCCCGGGCGATCGCGCCTATGCCGCCGTCCTGGCTCTGCGGATCGGGCGCTTCGCGTCATCACAGCTTCGGGGTCGGCTGGTGCGCGTACGTTCTCTCGCGCTGCTGCTGGCAGGCGAGGCAGCGCTTCGCCGTGGGATAGGCCAGCAGGCGCTCGAAGTCGATGTCCGCGCCGCAGGCGATGCATGTGCCGAAGCTGCCCGCCTGGATACGAGCCCTGGTGGCCTCGATGTCCCGGATTTCACGGATGTGGCGATCGACGATGCCCAGGTTGAGGTCGGCCAGTGCGTCCGCCACCGATTCATCGGCGATGTCTCCCGGAGTGCGGCCGAGCAGCTCGACATACTGCTGGTTCTCGCTCTCCTCGAGCTCGTCACGCACCTCCTCGAGCAGCGAGGCATGACGCTGATCCAGTTTGCGTCGCAGCTCCGAGAGCTGCGTGTCGGTGAGATTCATCCTTGCTTCCTCCTCTGCCGCGTCAAGTGCCGCCGCACGGGAATGCCAGCACAAAAGCGCGGATCACGAGTATCGCCGCCGGATAGTCGCGCAGCATCGGATCCGCTTCCAAAGAGCGACGGACCACTTCAGCCAACTGCTCGCCGGTGATCCCGATCGGGGTGCAGAACAGACGCCGTTCGCTCGGGGCGTGATATTGGATGACTCCGATGCCGTCGTGGATCCCCAGAATATAAGCCGCTGCGGCCTCCGGCGCTCGTTGCAGCTCCTCGTAGAGCAGGTTGCCGTCGACGACGTCCTCGCGGGGTTCATCGCCCCGCGCATTCAGCGCGAGCAATACCAGCGCGACAGCCAGCATGCTTCTCATGTTCTCCTCTGCACTCGGTCGTCCTGCGGATCGGACGTTCGGACGGAATTGCATCAGCTCTGAGGCGGGGTTCGGCCGTTGCGTCCCCCTGGTCCACGCCGGATATGCAAGAGCGTACAAGAAAATGAAACCGCGCTCCCCGATGAGACCCGAGTGCGGCGCTGGTCCCTTTGATCTAGGTCAAGGACATCAAATGTTCCATCTGGCAGCCTAACATGGCTGGTTATCTTCCCATCGACAGGCAGTTGGTGCACGTCGACGGCGCGGAGTCGACTTCGAGGAGCGGATGGATGCGCTCTATCCCGCCAAGAAAGATCCTCGCCTTGGTGCTGGCCGGCGGCAAGGGTACGCGGCTGTATCCGCTGACCGCGGACCACGCGAAGCCCGCATTGCCGTTCGCCGGCCGGCATCGGATCGTGGACTTCGTGCTCAGCAACCTGGTGAACTCCAGGATCTCACCGATCTATGTGCTGGCCGAGTATCAGCCGCAGTCGCTGATCGAGCACTTGCGGCGGACCTGGGGGCTCGGTCGCGCGAACCAGGATTACAGGCTGGAGGTTGTGCTTCCTGGCAACGGTTCGAGCCCTGGCCGGTTTCGGGGCACAGCCGACGCCGTCTACCAAAATCTGCAACTGATCGACCGTCACCGGCCGGACTTGGTCGCCGTGTTTGCCGCGGACCACATCTATCGCATGGATGTGCGGCAGATGGAGCAGTTCCATCTGGAGCGCGACGCGGAGATCAGCGTCGCAGCCGTGCCGGTGCCCTTGGAGAAGGCCTGCTCCCTCGGCGTCATGATCACCTCGGCGGACGGTCGAATCCAGGATTTCCAGGAGAAACCCCGCGCGCCTGCCCCGATTCCAGCCCGGCTCTCTCATGCCTATGCGTCGATGGGGAACTATCTGTTCGAGCCGCAGGTCCTGGCCCAGGCGCTACGCGAAGCCAACGCTCGCGATGAGCACGATTTCGGGCGGGATCTTCTGCCGCGCCTCACCCGCACCCACCGGGCCTATGCATACGACTTCGCCAGCAACCGGGTGCCCGGTGTGCGGCCTTACGAAGAGCGCGGCTATTGGCGCGATGTGGGCACGATCGAGGCCTATCTGGAGGCGCAGGCGGATGTGGCGGGACCGTACCCGCGGTTTCATCTGCGAAATTCGCAGTGGCCGATCCGCGCCGCTACCGACGGCTTCTCGTCCAGGACCCGCGAGCTCGAGCAGGCGCAAACGGATCCGGTATCGCCGGTCATCAGGCGAAGCCGCACCGAGGCGCGGCCAGAAGCGGAGCCTCCCGCGAGCGCCGGCCATTAACAGGGCGATGCAAAAAACGCACGCTCCTGGTCTTGGCGTGAATGATGGGAATGCGAGCCCTCACGCGTGCAAACACTTGTGTGCGTGTGCGCCCCGCAAAACCCCCGCGGGCGCTCGCGTAGTGGCTTTTGGATCAAGTCGTTAACCTGGCGGCGTCCTGGCCGCCAGGAGTCGTGATGCTCATCTGCGCAGCCGCGCTCCCGAACTGCTTCTGCGCCCGGTAGCGCGCACTCCCCCCCGGCGCCGGCGCCGCGCGAGTCCTCTCGCGTTGCAGATGCTGGGCAGCCCTCCGCGAATAGCTCGGAGCACCGAACGCGCCGGCATCTCCACGGATCGTTCCGATCTCTGCATCCACCGTGACTCCGAGTTCGGCCTTCGATGCTAGACTGTTCGCGAAAGCCGATCGCGGTGCCGGTGGAGCGGCTCGGAAGGGTGGTGGCGCAGATCGTTGGCAAACGCGGAAAGACACCGTGCAGCACTGCGATGGTGCGGCTCGCAGTGATCCAGACTGGCGCGATAGGGTGCGCCTTAGATGGATACAGCAGCGACCCGAAGTGCCGCCGGCGAAGCCACACCTAGGGCGTGCCGACGCTCGTGGAGACGCTCATCCTCCGCTCGAGCACGGACCAGCGTAGCGCTGTGACGGCGGCAGAGAGCGGGACACGAACGGCCACGGAGGAGCTGGCGCCGGTCTCGGGCCGCCGAAACCCGACTGCAAGATCCGCGAGTTCGACCAGGACCGCGAGATGCGCGAGAACGTCAGGGCAGAGCGCCTGACTCGAAGCGATGACGGCGTCCTGGGCGCGAGAGCCTTCCCTTGTCTTTGGCGTCCGGATTGCGGATGAGCTCACGCTCGAGTCCTTCCGACGACGAACAGCAGTTCCTCCGGCGCACGATCGATGCGACGATCCGCATCGGCCTGCTGGCGGCACTCGCCATGTGGTGCTTCGATATCGTGCGCCCGTTTCTCGTGCCGGCAGCCTGGGGCATCATCGTCGCCGTAGCGGTGTATCCACCCTATCGCCGGATCGAGGCGGCGCTCGGTGGCCGCAGGGGCTTGGCCGCCTCGCTGGTCACGTTGCTGATGCTGGCGGTGCTGGTCGTGCCGTCGTCGTTTCTTGCCGGCTCACTGGTCAAGGGCGCCGAGCAGCTGGCCTTCGCCTTCCAGGCCGGCACATTGACGGTGCCCGCGCCCTCGGAGCATGTCGCTGCTTGGCCGTTGGTGGGGAAAGATCTGTACCGGTTCTGGCGACTGGCCTCGGAGGACTCGCAGGAGGCGCTACGCCAGTTGAGTCCCTGGTTGAAGGACGCCGGCAGCTGGCTGCTGCGCGTCGCAGCCGGCGCCGGGCTCGGCTTGCTGCAGTTTGTCGTGGCGATCCTCATCGCCGGTGTGCTGCTGGCGCGCGCAGTCGAGAGCGGGCGTGCGGCACGAGCCATCGCCCATCGGCTTTCCCCGGAGCAAGGCCTCAGTTACACCGAGACGGCGCAGAAGATCGTGCACAGCGTCGCGGCCGGCATCGTCGGCGTGGCGCTGCTGCAGGGGCTGCTGGCCGGCGTCGGCTTCCTGGCAGCGGGCGTGCCGGCAGCCGGTCTGCTCACCCTGCTGTGCATCTTTCTCGGCGTGATCCAGGTCGGTGTGGCAGTCGTGCTGATTCCGGTGGTGGTCTGGCTTTTCTTTACAGCCAGCACCACTACGGCAGTGGCGTTCCTGGTCTATGCGATCCTCATCGCACCGCTGGACAACATCCTGAAGCCCATCTTGCTGGGTCGCGGCGTCAGGGTGCCGATGGTGGTGGTGTTCATCGGAGCCATCGGCGGTTTCCTCAGCACAGGCATCATCGGCTTGTTCGTCGGCGCGGTAGGGTTCAGCCTCGGCTATAGCCTGCTGCTCGCGTGGCTGCACCGGGACACACGGCCGCGCGCGCGCGCCTGACGGCTCGGGTCCGGCGCTATGGGTGCTCCGGGGCTGCAGAGCATCGGAGGCCCTGGTCGCAGCGGGACCGCTAGCGACATCCCGGCAAGGAGCCTCCACGCGGAGAACACGCCGCCCGCATTGCTGTCCAGCGCGATCAACTGCGCAGCCGCGCGGCCGTGCTGCAGTGTCCGATTGCCATCGATTTGCGGGGCGGGATATGATGCGCCGGCCTGCCTGCACAGAGCCGCTGCGCGGTCGCCAGACTCAACGAGGCACGCCTTGGTCCCTTCCCTGCTGGAGGAGCCTGCGCCGCGTGACCGAGAGCAGCGCCGTGGCGCGTGGAGAACCTGGGAGCAGTGCGTTTCCAGCCTCGTCGTGCTGACGGTGGAATGGGCAGCGCAAACGCGGACGAGGCGCGAGGACATCGACATACGGACGCGGGCAGTGCCCGTGCCTTGCGAGCGGCCGACACGTCAACGCAGCATGTACCATGGCGAAATTGCTGACAGCGCTCGGTCAGTTCCTGAAGCTCGAGGCTGCGGGTGGGATCCTGCTCGCACTGGCCGCGTGCGCCGCGATGGTCATCGCCAACTCTCCTTGGGAAGACGCCTATCGCCAGTTCTTGGACATGCGCGGTACGGTGCAGATCGGAGCCATGGGCCTGTCCAAGCCCCTGCTGCTCTGGATCAACGACGGGTTGATGGCGGTATTCTTCCTGCTCGTCGGGCTCGAGCTCAAACGCGAGATGCTCGAAGGCGAGCTCTCCAACCGGTCACAGATCGTGCTGCCGGCTTTGGGCGCGCTCGGCGGGATGGTGATCCCCGCTGCAGTTTACATCGCAGTGGTGCGGGCGGAACCCGAACTGTTGAGCGGCTGGGGGATTCCCACCGCGACCGACATCGCTTTCGCGCTCGGCGTCCTGAGCCTGCTGGGGAACCGAGTGCCCGGCGCACTCAAGGTGTTCCTGCTCACACTCGCCATCCTCGACGACCTCGGTGCCATTGTCATCATCGCAGTGTTCTACTCCGACCAGATCTCGCTGACCTCGCTTGGGTTCGCCGCCGCCGCTATCGGCGCTTTGTTCTTGCTCAACGTATCCGGCGTGAAAAAGGTGGCCGCGTACCTGCTGGTCGGGATCGTCCTGTGGGTGTCGGTGCTCAAGTCCGGAATCCACGCCACGCTCGCGGGGGTGGCGATCGCCGCCTTCATCCCCATCCGCGGCGAAGGCGACGCCGGACCTTCCCCGCTGAAGCAGCTCGAGCATGATCTGCATCCCTCCGTCGCCTACGCGATCCTGCCGCTTTTCGCCTTCGCCAACTCCGGGGTCACGTTGGGGGCCGGCGCGTTCTCGAGCCTGTTCCAGCCGGTGCCAATCGCGATCGCGGCCGGGCTGCTGGTCGGCAAGCCGATCGGCGTGGCCGGCGCATGCTGGGTCGCGATCAAAGCTGGCTGGGCGGGATTGCCTCAGGGGATACGCTGGAGCGACCTCTGGGGCGTTGCGTTCTTGTGCGGGATCGGTTTCACGATGAGCCTGTTCATCAATGCGCTGGCGTTCGAATCCATCGCCGTCGCGCATGGCGGGGACGGCCGCATCGGGATCATCGCGGGCTCGGTGCTCGCTGCAGTGGTCGGCTATCTTGCATTGCGCCGGTCGTTACCCGCCCAATCCGGCCGGTGAGGTGGTGCGCTGCGCGGATGCGCGCAAGTCGCCGTCACGTTCACCGCGGCAGCGGGTCAGCCAGGTGCCCGGCTGTGCGGGCACCTCGGCCACCGCGCCGGCGAAGCTTGCACGCGTCGTCAGGGGACGTGCGCGCAGCCGCCGAAGCCCGCGAGTTTCGCGTCCATGCGCGTCCACAACGCCTGCGCTTCGAGCTGAGCCACCGTGTAGTTCAACGAGAGCGTGTCGAACACCTGGCCGTTCCCGTGCCCTTTCCCGTTGGCGATGTCGCTGCAATACGCGTGGAGCAGGTAGTTGGGAAGGTACGTGATCGCCAGCTCCCGGGTGCGGCGGCCGACGTTATTGGCCTTGTCCGTGGCGCTGACGCCGGCTCCGAACCAGGCATCGAACTTCGCCTGATCGATCGGAATCTCCGCAGCAGGGATGGGCGGCGTTGCTTTGGTCAGCGCGTTGTACGGGTCGTCGCCATGGCTCAAGTAGCGAGAGTCCGCCATGAACCACGGCTGCGCGTGCCCGGCGTTGGTCACCAGCTTGACTGGAATGTTGATTGCACG
>Ga0335084_10001159_pt1 | contig 24099 bp, 19 predicted proteins | sample Lox_Sample_44_FD_206721 | JGI IMG/M metagenome (GOLD analysis project Ga0335084, IMG submission 206721) | Soil microbial communities from Loxahatchee National Wildlife Refuge, Florida, United States - Lox_Sample_4.4 | ecosystem: Environmental > Terrestrial > Soil > Wetlands | place: USA...
GATTGCCGCGGCGTTCGGCGACCGTCTCGATTTCGATGAAGCCGGGGCGCAGCCAGATCGCGTGGCCGCCCTGACGCCAGAGATCGAAGCGGTCGATGACCCGTCTCGCCGACGGGCATGGTTTGCGCACCGGCTCGAGCGAGATCACGAGGTCGGCCTCGGCGCAATCCTCGAGCAGCGCCTCCGTGCTCCAGGCGAGGGCCACGTTGTGCCCGGCTTGCCGATAGACACAGCCTAGGCTGTCGCAAGTCAGCAGGCCTCCGGCACCCTCCCCTTGGCTCGGCCACTGATCGCTTTCGCTCTGCCCCGCGCGCCTCAGCCAGGTCTCGGTGGCCAGGCTGTCGCGTCGCGAGTTTAGAACGAGCTGCCCGTCGGCCGCCTTGACCGCCACCAGTTTGCCGTCCTCCGCCACCAGAATGTCCGGCGTCTGCGTCAGCAGCATCGATGCCATGCCGAGGACGATCCCGGCCATTCCCCAATAGCGCCAAGGCCGGCGCCACAGGCAGAGCCAAAGACCGCCGAGCGTGACCAGGATCAGCCCCGCCAGCGGCATGGCGGGCAGCAGGAGCACGGCGCCGGGCCACCCGGCTACGGTCTGGGCGATCCAGATCACGCCGTCGATGCCCCAGCCCATCGGGACCAGCGCCAGTCCCTCGAGCCCAAAGGGCATCAGCAGGCAGGCGGCGACCGCCCAGGGCATGACCCAGAAGCCCGTCAGCGGTATCGCCAGGAGATTGGCGACGACGCTGAATTCGCTGAAGCGATTGAAGTGGTAGATGGCGAAGGGCGCGGTGGCGGCACCCGCGATCAGGCTGGTGAGGATGAGACCGCCGAGATAAAGGAACCCCCGGCGCTGGGGGCCGGCCTCGGCCCTCCGCGCCGCGCGCCATTCGCGGCTCCCGTCATAGGCCGCAATCAGCGCCAGGACCGCCGCGAAAGACATCTGGAAGCTGGGTCCGACCATGGCGTCCGGGCGCAGCAGCAGCACGACGGAAGCCGCCCAGGCGATCAATCGCATCGAGAGCGCGACGCGATCCACCATGACGGCCAAGAGGATAAGCCCCGTCATGAGGAAGGCGCGCTGCGTCGGAATGGGGCTGCCGGCGAGCAGCATGTAGAATGCTGTCCCGAGTAGCGCCGCCAACGCCGCCCATTTCTTGATCGGGTACCGCAACGCCATCGACGGCCATAGCGCCAGCAAGGCGCGGACGCAGAAGAACAGGATCGCCGCGACGAAACCGACATGAAGGCCCGAGATGGACAGAAGATGCGCCAAACCGGAATCGCGCATCGCCGTCATGGTCGGCTTGTCGATCGCGGTCTGCGTGCCGGCAATGAGCGCGACCGCCATGCCGCCCTCCGATCCCGGCAGCACGGCGAGGATCCGTTGCGAGATGCTGCGCCGAAGGCCGGCGAGGAAAGTACCGATCCTGCCAGGGGTCGCATCCGTCCCGGGCTCGGTCTGCACCATGCCGAACGCGAAGCCGATGGCGCCGATGCCGTCGAAGAAGGCGTCGCGCTGGAAATCGAATCCGCCCGGCGCAAAGGGTGGCGCCGGCGGCGAGAGCTTGCCGAGCAGGACGATCCGATCGCCGATCTCGAGACCGGGGGCCTCACGCATCAGCTTGATGCGCACTCGGCCCGGCGTCCGCTCCGGCGCGAGGCCGGCAATCACCGGATCTTGCAAGACCAGGCGCTCGCCCGACGGCAGCGGGTCCATCGATTGGATCAGGCCCTCGATCCTGACCGGCCCGATATCGCGCTCGAGGATCGGCGCCGCCACCGCAGCGGTGCGGAGGCTGGCGGCGCCGAAACCGAGGGCGACCAGTGTGAGCACCGCGCCCAGGGCGGTGAACCGGGCATGGCGCCGGCAGAGCAGCGACAGCAGCGCTCCGCAAAGGGCGAGGATGGGCCCGAGCCATAGCGGCGGTTCCTCCGGCAGGCCGAAATAGGCCGCCACACCGATCCCGAGCCCGACCGGCGCCCAGAGCAACCATTGGTCGCGCTCGGCCGCCAACGAACTCCCGAGACGCCCGCTCAACCAGCCCAAACCCCGGGCCGGGGCGGCAAAAGCGGCCCAACTCATGTCCGGCTCCCCCTCGCCTCAGACTATCTCATCCTGGGGATAGGCGCCGAAAGGGGCGCTGGTTGGCTGCGGCGGATTCGGCCAGAATTGGCGAAAATAGGGCTGTCCGGATGGTTTCAGCCCGGGCGGCTCCGGGGAGGGAACGAACGGCCATGCTTACCGACGCACAAATCGATCAATTCTGGCGAAACGGATATTTGGTGGCGCCGAATGCCGTCACGGCCGGCCAACTCGGGCGGTTGCGCCAGGAGGTTGCCGGCTGGGTCGAGGAAAGCCGTCATCATCGGGCGCCCTTCGGGCCGCCGACGATCGACGGACGGCCGCGCTTCGACATGGGCGAGGAGCATTCGGCCGACCGTCCGGCGCTGCGGCGGGTCAACAACCCGTCCGACATTTCCACGGCCTACATGGAGGTGGTGAAGAGCTCGGCGATGACCGACATGGCCGCCGACCTGATCGGCCCTGACGTCAAGTTCCACCACTGCAAGATCAATCTGAAGCTGCCCGGCACCAACACCGAAGTCGGCTACCACCAGGACTTCGCCTATACGCCCCATACCAACGACGATCTCGTGACCTGCCTCCTGATGCTGGACGACATGACGCTGGAGAACGGTTGCCTCAAGGTCATCCCGGGCAGCCATCGCGGGCCACTCTACTCGCTCTATGATGGTGAGCGTTTCACCGGCGCGGTTGATCCGGCGGTGGAGCGGCGGTTCAAGCCGGACGAGGTCGCGGTGACCGGTCGGGCGGGTAGCGTATGCTTCATGCATACCTGCCTGCTGCATGGCTCGGACGCGAACCGCTCGGCGAAGTCGCGCGGCCTCTATATCTGCGTCATGAGCGCTGCCGACGCGTTTCCGCTCTCGAAGAATGTCATGGCCAACCCGAACGAAGGCATGATCCTGCGCGGCCATCCGACGCGCATCGCACGGCTGGAGGCGCGCGACATCGAGCTGCCGATCGCCTATAAGCAGGCTTCGTTCTTCGCCGTCCAAGGCCAGCGCTCGGCGTCCGCGGGCGGCCATGGCTGAGCCCCTCCCACTCGATCTCGTCGGAATTGCATGACCGTCATCACCCGCTTCGCCCCCTCGCCCACCGGCTATCTCCATATCGGCGGCGCCCGAACCGCCCTCTTCAACTGGCTTTATTCGCGCCATCACAAGGGCAAGGTGCTGCTGCGAATCGAGGACACCGATCGGCAGCGTTCCACCCAGGCGGCGATCGACGCCATCATCGACGGGCTGAATTGGTTGGGGCTTGATTTCGACGGGCCCCCGGTGTTCCAGTTCGCCCGGGCGCCGCGCCATGCGGAGGTCGCACGCTCCCTGCTCGAAAAGGGCCGGGCCTATTATTGCTATTGCACGCCCGACGAGCTGCAGGCGATGCGCGACAAGGCCAAGGCCGAGGGCCGGCCGATGCGCTATGACGGTCGCTGGCGCGACCGGAACCCGAGCGAGGCACCGCCGGGCGTGGCGCCGGTCATCCGTCTCAAGGCTCCGCAGTCCGGCGAAACGCTGGTGAAAGACCAGGTCCAGGGCGAGGTCCGGGTCGGAAACGAGCAGCTCGACGACATGGTGCTGCTGCGCGGCGATGGCACGCCCACCTACATGCTCTCGGTGGTGGTCGACGATCACGACATGGCGATCACCCATGTGATCCGCGGCGACGACCACCTGACCAACACTTTCCGCCAGGTCCAGCTCTATCAGGCGCTGGACTGGAGCATTCCCTCCTTCGCCCATATCCCGCTGATCCATGGCCCCGATGGCGCCAAGCTCTCCAAACGCCATGGCGCGCTCGGCGTCGATGCCTATCGCGATCTCGGCTATCTGCCGGAAGCGTTGCGGAACTACTTGCTGCGGCTTGGCTGGGCGCACGGCGATGACGAGATCATATCGACCGAGCAGGCCATCGAGTGGTTTGATCTCGATGCCGTCGGCCGTTCGCCTGCCAGGTTCGATTTTGCCAAGCTCGACAATCTGAACGGCCACTATCTGCGGCTGGCCGAGAACAGCCGCTTGACCGCGCTCGTATTGCCGAGGATCGAAAAACGGCTCGGTCGGGCTGCGGATACCGAAGGGAAGAGGCGCCTGGAGGCGGGGATGTCCGGCCTCAAGGAACGCGCCAAGACCCTGGAGCAGCTGGCCGACAGTGCGGTGTTCTATTTCAAATCGCGACCGCTCGAGCTCGAGCCGAAGGCCGCGGCCCTGTTGACGGCCGGGTCGCGAGCGGCCTTGGGCGCGCTTCTGAACCGGTTCGATGGCGTCCCGGAATGGACCGCGTCCGCGCTCGAGGCGGTGACCCGAGTCCATGCCCAGGAAGCGGGGATCAAACTCGGCGACATTGCCCAACCCTTGCGCGCCACCCTGACCGGGCAGACGACCTCACCGCCGATCTTCGAGGTGGCCGAGGTGCTCGGGAGAGCCGAAACCCTCGCTCGAATCAAGGACATCGCCGCGTGATGCCTGACACCAATGGTTAATTGATCGGTCCGAGGATAGGCACTACGTTCGTTCGGCCGCCTGGGGGAGTGCCGCGGCCCGACGCCCTCCATGAGTAGCCGAAAGGGATATGAGATGGCCAACAAGTCTGGCGCTAAGACCGAACCCCAGTCGAAAGACAAAGTCACGGTGACCGACCATCGAAGCGGCAAGAGCTTCGATCTGCCGGTCCTTGACGGCACACTCGGCCCCTCGGTCATCGATGTGCGCAAGCTTTACACCGATCACGGCTTCTTCACCTATGACCCCGGTTTCGGTTCGACCGGGAGCTGCCAGTCGAAGATCACCTACATCGACGGCGAGAACGGGGTCCTGCTCTATCGCGGCTACCCGATCGAGGAATTGGCCGAGCGCAGCGACTTTATGGAGGTCTGCTACCTCCTGCTGCATGGCGATCTGCCCAATGCGAAGCAGAAGCACGATTTCGAGCACAACATCACCTACCACACGATGCTGCATGAGCAGATCCAAGCCATCTACCGCGGATTTCGCCGCGACGCGCATCCGATGGCGGTCATGGTCGGTGTGGTCGGCGCACTTTCGGCCTTCTACCATGACAGCCTCGACATCTCGGACGCACGCCAGCGCGAGATCGCTTCGCACCGCCTGATCGCGAAGGTGCCGACGATCGCCGCGATGGCCTACAAATACTCGGTCGGGCAGCCCTTCGTGTATCCGCGCAACGATCTCGGCTATGCCGAGAATTTCCTGCGCATGACCTTCGCCGTGCCGGCCGAGGAGTACAAGGTCAACCCGGTCGTCGCCAAGGCGATGGATCATATTTTCATCCTTCATGCCGATCACGAGCAGAATGCCTCGACCTCGACCGTCCGTGTCGCCGGCTCGAGCGGCGCCAATCCCTTCGCCTGCATCGCGGCCGGCATCGCTTCACTCTGGGGTCCTGCCCATGGCGGCGCCAACGAAGCCGTGCTCACCATGCTGCGCCAGATCGGCCACAAGGACCGCATTCCCGAGTTCATCAAACGCGCCAAGGACAAGGACGACCCGTTCCGGCTGATGGGCTTCGGTCATCGGGTCTATAAGAATTACGATCCGCGCGCGGCGGTGATCCGCAAGTCCTGCCATGAGGTGCTCGACGCGCTGGGCATCCGCGACGAGCCCCTCCTCGACTTGGCGATGGAACTGGAGCGGATCGCACTCGAGGATTCCTACTTCGTCGAACGCAAGCTGTTTCCGAACGTGGATTTCTATTCGGGCATCATCCTCCAGGCCGTGGGTTTTCCCACTTCGATGTTCACCGTGCTGTTCGCGGTCGCGCGCACGGTGGGTTGGGTGGCGCAGTGGAACGAGATGATCGAGGACCCCGAGCAGCGCATCAGCCGGCCCCGGCAGCTCTATACGGGCCATGACAAGCGCTCCTATGTGCCGCTGAGCAAGCGGCACTGACCGATCTTCCGCAAGGCAAGACGGGAAAGGGCGGCCTGGCGGGCCGCCCTTTTCCATTTGTGGCTAGACCGCGGGGCCGCCGGGCGGTGGCGGCGCGGCATCGGTCTTCGCCGGAGGGCCCGCCGCGACGACGGCCTTGCGTCCGCCCACGGTCCATTCCATCAGGAGCGTGAAGCCGAGCGCGAGCAATGTGGGGCCGAGGAACAGTCCGATGAAGCCGAAGGCGAGCACGCCGCCGATCACGCCCAGGAAGACCAGGAGCAACGGCAACCGGCTTTCCCGACTGATCAGGTAGGGCCGGATGATGTTGTCGATGCCGCTGATGCTGATGAAGCCCCATATGGCCATGAACAACGCCCAGCCGGGTTGACCCGTATAGAGCAGCCAGATCGTAACGGGGACCCAGACCAAAGGCGGCCCACCGGGAATTAGAGACAGGACGAAGGTCAGGAATCCCAGCAGCAGCGTGCCGGGTACGCCGGCGATCCAAAAGCCGATCGCGGCCATGGCGGCCTGCGCGATCGCAGTGCCGATGATGCCATAGACCACGCTCTTGGTGGTGCTGCCGGCAACGTTCAGCAAATGGCGGGCCCGTTCGCCGGCAAAGCGGCCGGCGGCGGCGTGGAGACGCTCCGCCGCGAACTGGCCGTCGCGATAGACGAAGAAGCAGACCAGCACGCTCAAAGCCAGTTCGAGGACGCCGCGTCCGAGAGTGGCGCCGCTTTGCAGCGCCCAGAGGCGCGCCTGCCCGATATAGGGGCCGAGTGCTGCCGTGTATGTCTGTCCCTCATGCGAGAGGGCTTCCCAGTAGCGCCGGACCTCCTCGGAGATGAGCGGGATCTTGTCGACCCAGGGCGGCGGCGGGGGCACGCCTTGCGCCAGGAGCTCGCGAACCACCTCGGCGACGCTGGCGACGTGCTGGGCCAGGGTCGCGCCGAGGATCGCGAGCGGCAAGACCAGGACCATTGCCACCAGCAGCGTCATCAGCAGCGCCGCCCAGAACTCGCGCCCGCCAAGCTGGCGCAGCAGGCGCTGATAGAGCGGCCACGTCGTGTAGCTGAGAATGACCGCCCAGAGCAGCGAGGTCAGGAACGGCCGCATCACCAGCAAGCAACCGACGACGAGCAACGCCAGGAGCGTGAGCCCCACGGCATATTCGGTTCGCGTCGGTCTCATCGCCACGTTGCCGCTCCGCGCACGCGTGCCCGGTGCTTGGAGGCCGAGGAACGATGGGATGTCGGCACGAGCGGGTCCGCCGGACCTACAGGGACTTCTCAACCAGCTCGATCTTGTATCCGTCGGGGTCCTCGATGAAGGCGATGACGCTGCCGCCATGCTTCATCGGGCCGGGCGGGCGCGGGATCTTGACGCCCTCCTTCGCCAGCCGATCGCAAGTGCCGTAGATGTCGCCCACCCCGATGGCGAGATGGCCGAAGGCGGTGCCGAGCTGGTAGGGCTCCTTCTGGCCCCAGTTATGAGTCAGTTCGATGACAGCCGTGTCATCCTCGTCGCCGAAGCCGACGAAGGCCAAGGTGAACTCACCGCTGGGATAGTCCTTGCGGCGCAACAGCTTCATGCCCAACAGGCGGGTGTAGAAGTCGATTGATTTTTCGAGGTCGAGCACGCGCAGCATTGTATGCAGGAAGCGCGGCTGTGCCGCAGCAGCAGTATTGGTCATCGCGTCCGTTCGCCTCTCTTGATCCGCAATGTCAGGTTTCCCTGATTATCCTACAGCCGGGGCGCCCGCCTCGCCAGCAACTCCGCCAGCAGGGCGGCGGCACGGTCGCTGGGTTTGCCCTCGATCGCAAGCCGCGACATGACCTCCCGGAAGCCGGCCTTCTGAGCCGCTCTGGCCGGCGGATCGCGGAGCAGAAGCAAGGCCTGGTTGACGAGGTTGTCAGGTTCGCAATGCTCCTGCAGAAGCTCGGGCACGAGCGCGCGATCGAGAAGCAGATTGGGCAGACCCGCGAAGCGCGCGCATGCCAGCCGGCGCAAGATCGCGGCATTGACGGGCCCGGTGCGGTAGATGATGACGGATGGCGTTCCGGCCGCCGCCAGCTCCAGCGTCACTGTGCCTGAGGCGGCCAGCGCCAGATCGCAGGCCGCCAATGCATCGCGCCGATCCGATTCCGTCTCGACCAACCGCGGCGGGCAGCGCCAGGATGCCGTCGCCGCTCGCAGCTCGTCCACCAAGCCCGGCAGCGTCGGCAGCAAGAAGCGTGTCTCCGGTTCGCTGCGCTGCAGCCGCTCGGCGGTCTCCCGCAGAACCGGCAGATGGTGACGCAGCTCGCTCCGGCGGCTGCCTGGCAGGAGTCCGATCAGCGGACCGCGCTCGCCGGTCCCGGCGCGCTTTCTGACATGGCCGCTGGGCGCCACGGCCGTCGGGTGCTCGAGAACCGGATGGCCGACATAGTGGCAATCGATTCCGGCTGCCGTGAAGATCGGCGGCTCGAACGGCAGGATCGCCAACAAGCGGTCCACGCGCCCGACCCAGCGGTGCAACCGGCCCGGACGCCAGGCCCAGACGGCTGGCGCGCCATAATGGGCGGTGGCGATGCCGGAACCCCGCAGACGGTCCAGCAGTCGGCCATTGAAGCCGGGACTGTCGATGGTGACGACGAGATCCGGCGCGCCGGCACGTATGGCAGCGACCGTTTGGCGAAGCCGCCGCAGCAGACGAGGCAGATGCGGCAGTACTTCCGCGAATCCCATCAAGGTGAGTTCGCGCATGGGAAAGAGGCTTTGCAGACCCGCAGCACCCATATGCTCGCCGCCGATGCCCAAGAAAGCCGTCGTGCCGAGCCGGCGCCTGAGCGCGGCCATCAGATAGGCGCCCAAGCGATCGCCCGAGGGTTCGCCCGCGACCAGAAAGATCTTCGCCGGTCGCGCCCGACCCTGCCGTTCCGCCTCGGGCCCGGCTGGCGTCACTCGGGAGCCTCGACCGCCAGAAGAAAGAGATTGGCCCGATCCGCGGCGGATATCGTGGCGGCCCGGTCGATGATCACGGTGCCCGCGGCATCGATGGCGATGCCGGAGAAACCGGCATTTGCGGCCAGCGCTACCGTAGCCGGGCCAATGGCCGGCGGGTCCGCGCGCAGGTCCTGCTGGGGTTTGCGCAGCTTCACCAGCACCGGCCCTCCGCCGCCGGCGCGCCGCAACCGACCACAGCGCTCGATCAACGCGTCGGTTCCTTCCGCGGCCTCGACGCCGAGGACAAAGCCACCCTGAACGACGACGGCGTGGCCGATGTCGAGGCGCCCGACAGTCCGCGCAATCTCGATGCCGAGCTTCACATCCTCAAGTTGCTCGGCATCGGGCGAGGCGCGGCCGAGGGCGCCCGGGGCGGGTTCGCCTTCCTCGAGCAGTTCGGCGGGCGCACGAACCTTGAAGCCCTCGCCTTCGCAAGTCGCGACGATCGCGGACATCAACGCATCGTCGCCCTTTTCGGCTTTGAGAGCGAACTCCGCGATGAACTTCGCGGCGCGCCAATCAGGCCGCAATCCGCGCCAGGATGGCCGTTCGACCTTGCCCGCCAGCACGACCTCGCGGCAGCCGTTTTCGCGTAAGAGCTGGAACATCTCGCCGACAGCGCCGAGGCGAACCACCCGATGGGAAATGCCGTCATAGTCCGCCGGATCCGCATGGCCGTCGATCAATAGAAGAAGATAGTCGCGCCGCTGGTCCCTGCATCGGTCGACAATTCGACGGGGCAGCTGGCCCGCGCCGGCGACAATGCCGAGCCTCGGCGGGTCAGTAGCGGCCATGGCGCCGGCCCGGCCTGCACAGCGGCCGGATCCGCGGGCCGCGGATAAAGTCGAGCACCGGCCGTGCCAGAGGCTCGGCCTCGAAGGTCGCAGCGGTTCGCTCCAGCCGCTCGGCGAAGGTGCCGGGTCCTTCGAACAGTCCGCGATAGACGGCGCGCAAGGTCAGGACCGAGGCGCGGTCGAAACCCCGGCGCTTGAGCCCGACCAGGTTCAGCCCGGAGAGATGTGCAGGGTTCCCCACCGCCATGCCAAAGGGAACCACATCCTCCGCGCAAGGAGTCATGCCGCCGACCATGGCATGCGCGCCGATGTATACATGCTGATGCACGGCCGAGAGCCCGCCGATGACGACGTGATCGCCGATCACCACGTGACCGCCAAGGGTGGCCTGGTTCGCCATGATGACATTGGCGCCGATATGACAGTCATGGGCGATATGGGCGCCGGTCATGAAGAATCCGCCATCGCCGATGATGGTCCGCCCGCCCCCGGCCGCCGTTCCGCGATTGACGGTCACATATTCGCGGATGCGGCAATTGCGCCCGATCTCCAGCTCGGTGGGCTCACCTTCATAGCGCAGATGCTGCGGTGCTCCACCCAGCGCGGCAAACTGATGAACAATCGTCCTTTCGCCGATCCGGGTCCGCCCCTCGATCACCACATGGGCCTTGAGCTCGACGGCCGGTTCGAGAACGACATCCGGACCAAGAACGCAATACGGCCCCACCTTCACATCGGCAGACAGACAGGCGCCCGGCGCGATGATGGCGGTGGGATGTATATCCCCCATCAATCATCCCTGATCATGGCCGTGATGGTGGCCTCGGCAACCACGTTTCCGTCGACCTTGGCCTCGCCGATGAACTTCCAGACGCTGCCGCGATTGCGGTCCTTCGCGACATGGACGCGCATTTGGTCGCCGGGGACGACCGGCCGGCGAAAGCGGGCTCCATCCACGGACATGAAGTAGACGAGCTTGCCTTCGGCGGCCTTGCCCAGGGTATGGGCCACCAGAACCGCGGCGGTCTGCGCCATCGCTTCGATGATCAGCACGCCCGGCATCACCGGTTGGCGTGGGAAGTGGCCTTGAAAGAAGGCTTCGTTGATCGAGACATTCTTGATTCCGACGGCGCTTACGTCGGCGATCAATTCCACGGCCTTGTCGATCAGCAAGAACGGGTAACGGTGCGGGATCATCTCCATGACCCGCATCACATCGACCGCACTTAGCGTCCGGCCCTCGACCGCGCTCTCGCTCATCTCATCTCGCTCCTTGAAGCCGCGCTCCGCCCTTCGCCCGCATCATCCGTCATGCCCGCCCGCCGTCTGTGACGGAATGCCGGCCTTTCCGGGAGAGATCGCCGATCTTAGCGCGAAGCTGTCCGGGCCGGAACGCATCTGGTCGCCCCGGTTTCCGAGGGGTCCGGAGGCGGCGAAGCTATTGCCCGGCCGGCTTCGGGACTGTGACGGAGGGCAGCTTGGCATTGAGCGCCTTGAGGGCGTCGGCGGTGATATCGTAGCTGTTCGCGCTCAAGGGCACGGCCCGCTTGTCGAGGATCAGCGTGAGATTGCGCTGCTTGGCGATATCGGTGAGGATGCCCGCCAGCGCCTGGCTGACTTGGCCCATGCCCGCGTTGAAGGCGTCTTCAAGTTGCTGCTTCAACTTCTCGGAATTCTGCCGAAGCTGATCCATCTGCTGGCCGAGCTGATCGCGCTTCTTGGCAAAATCGTCCGCGGACAGGGTGGCGCGCTGCTCCGCCAGCTTCTTGTCGGCGTCGCGAAGCGCATTCTCCTGCTGGGCGATCTGGGCTTGATAGGCATCCTTCTGCTTATCGACCTGGGCGCGGACGGCCTTGGCCGCGGTCGAATCTCGCAGGATCTGCTGGATGTCGATCACGGCGACAGAGAGCGGGATCTGCTGCGCGGCGGGCTGCGTTGTCTCGGCCAGGGCGATCGAGGCGCCGGCGGGCGCCAACACAACTAGCGCCATGATGGCCAGCGCCATCTGGCGGTATTTTGGGTGCTTCATAACTGCCTAGAATCTCGTTCCTACGCTGAACCGGAAGTACTCTTCCTTGTCATATCTCTGCCTTTTGATCGGATACGCCAAGTCCACGGCGATCGGTCCGAAGGGAGAACGCCAAGTAATGCCCGACCCGACGGAAACGCGCAACACATTCTCGTCTACGGTCGTGGCGGTGTTCAGATCCGAATTCCAGAGCGAACCGAAATCCGAGAAAACGCGCCCACGGATTTGATATTCCTCTGGCAATCCGAGCGGGAAGGCGAGTTGAACCGACCCGACATAGTAGGTATTGCCGCCGAGGAAGTCGCCTGTGCCAAGGTCGCGCGGCCCCAACCCGCCGATCTTGAAGCCGCGGAAGGTGCTGCCGCCCAGACTGAAGGAATCGGTGATCCGGACGTCGTCACCATTGATCCCACGGATATAGCCGGCCTGCCCTTCGAAGCTCGCCGTCAGGTCGCCAAGGAAGGTGTAGTAGTAGCCGGCATAAACTTCGTGGGCCGTGTAGAAGACATCGCCGCCGAGACCCGAAAAGTCGGTTGAAAGCTGCAGGTAGTAGCCTGTCCGGGGATCGAAGCGGTTGTCACGCCGGTCATAGATCAGGTCCTGTCCGACCAGCGAGCTGAGCGAATCGCCCTTCTGTTGTTTGATCGCGAGCGACGCATCGTTATCGACATCGAAAACTTTATTGTAGGACAGCCTGTAGCGCCAAGTCTGCCGCAGATATTCCTGAACGTCGTACCCCACGCGGAACCCTCCGCCGAGCCGACTTTCCTCGAAATTGCTCTCGCTGCGGTCGGTTTGCGTACGGAACAAGTCGACGCCGGCCGCGATGGGCAGATCCATAAAATAGGGGTCGGTGAAACTCGAATTCACCTGTGAATTGCGGCCCGAAATCGTGAAATCCGTACGCAGGTCGTAGCCGCGACCGAGCAGGTTGCGCTCGCGCAGATTGACCTGACCCAGAGGGCCATCCCCGGTGGAATAGCCGATGCCGAAGGTCAGTTCGCCGGTGGACTGCTCCTCGACATTGACATTGAGGTCGATCTTGTCGGGATCGTCGGCTGGCTTCGCGGAGATCTCGACCTTGCTGAAGAAACCCAGATTTTGGATGCGTTGGCGCGTGCGCTGCAGCTTGGCGCTGTTGAAGGCGTCACCCTCGGCGATGCGGAACTCGCGACGGATCACCTTATCGAGCGTGCGGACGTTACCGGTGATGTCGATGCGATTGACGAAGACCCTGGGACCCTCCTCGACCACGTAGGTGAGGTTCATGATCTTGTTGCCTTTGTCATCCGTCTGCCGGTCCATCTGCGGATCGATCTTGACGAAGGCATAGCCGAGCGTGCCGATCGCCGCGGTCATCTGGTCGATCGATTTCTGCACGGCCGAGGAATCGTAGCTGTCGCCTTCGCTGGTCTCGAGATACTGCTCCAGCGCCGCGGGATCGAGATCCTTGAGATGCGATTCAACGGCGATCTTGCCGAATCGATAGGGCTCGCCCTCGTCGACGGTGAAGGTGATGAAGAACGACTTGAGATCGGCGGAGAGCTCGGCGACGGCGGACACGACCTCGAAATCGGCGTAGCCGTTCGACGTGTAATATTTGGTCAGCGCGTCCTGGTCGGCGGCAAGGCGGTCGGGGTCGTAAATGTCGCTGTTGGAAAGAAACCGGTAGAACGCGGTCTCCTTCGTGAGGATCTGGTCCCGGAGCGTGCTGTCGCTGAAAGCTTTGTTGCCGACGAAATCGATGCGTTGCACCGTCGTCAACGACCCTTCATGGATCTCGAATACCAGGTTGACGCGGTTCTGATCGAGGGGGATGACCTTGGGCTCGACAGTAGCGGCATATCGCCCCGAGCGTCGATAGAGCTCGAGGATGCGCTTGGTGTCTTCCTGCACGCGGGTCTGGGTATAGACCGTACGCGGACGCAGCTGCACCTCGCCTTGCAGTTGCTTATCGTCGATCCGGTCGTTTCCCTCGAAGGCGAGCTCGTTGATGATGGGGTTCTCTTTGACGACCACCACCAGCGTATTGCCGTCGCGCTGGAAGGTCACATCGGCGAACAGGCCGGTCGCGAACAGCGCCTTCAGAGCGCGATCGATTCGCGCCGGTTCGAACGGATCGCCCGGCGAAATCTGCATATAGGACCGAACCGTTTCCGATTCGATTCGCTGATTGCCCTGGACCCGGATGTCGGCGATCGGCTCGCCCGTGAAGAATTCCTGGGCGTGAACCGCCTCAAGCAGGCCACCGGTCAGAATCAAGCCAAGCGCCAGCAGGAGAACATTGCACCAAACCCGCACGCGCCGCCCCCCAGACGTGAACCCCTTTGCGGCAAACCCCCGTCAGCCGATTAGGGTTCGGAAATGTTTGAATATCTCCAGCGACACCAGATCGTTCCAGGTCGCAAAGACGAACAGCGTCAATACCATAGCCAAACCAATTCGCAAACCCCATTCCTCGGCCCGAGCGGAAAGTCGGCGGCCGCGCGCGGCTTCGGCCATGTAGAACACCAAATGGCCGCCGTCGAGCATGGGGACGGGAAACAGATTGATCAGCCCGAGATTGATCGAGAGCACGGCGGTGAAGGTCACCCAAGCGGGAAACCCGAGCTTCGCCACATCGCCGGACATCTTGCCGATCCGCAGCACGCCGCCGAGCTCGTCGCTGGACCGCGTGCCGATCACCATCTGCCAGACGGCCTTCAGGATGTTGGAGGTGGCGTTGGCCGTTTCGCGTAGCGCCGCACCGACCGCCTCGAAGGGATTGTAATGGATCACGTCCGCAGCGCCGCTGCTGCTGATGCCTAGCCGGCCGGCGCTATGCTGGTTGCCGAAATTGTCGGTCAGCACTACCACATGCGGCACGGCATTCAACATCATGTGTTGCCCGTTCCGCTCGATTTCGATGGCGAGGGGTTCATTCAGCCCGATCTCGACCGTGCGCGCGATCTGCTCGAACCGGGTCACCGGCTGGCCGTTCAGAGATACGACACGATCGCCGGGCAGCAGCCCGGCCTCCGCGGCCGCACTGCCTTCGATGACGGAACCGATGACCGTCGAGGTGACCTGTTGTCCGAAGCTCGAGAACAGGATGGCAAAGACGATAGCCGCGAACACGTAGTTGGCAGCCGGGCCCGCGACCACGATCGCCATGCGGCGGATGACCGGTTTGTGGAAAAAGGACACGGACCGCTCGTCCGGTGTCATCGGCCGCGGCGGCTGCTCACCCGTCTCCGCGTCCTCGCGATCACCGAACATCTTCACGTAACCGCCGAGCGGAAGGAGCGAAACCTTCCAGCGCGTGCCATGGCTGTCGGTAAAGCCAAGCAGCTCGCGGCCGAAGCCGATCGAGAATACCTCGACCTTTACCCCGGCCCACCGGGCGACCAGGTAATGGCCCAACTCATGCACGAAGACCACGACGGTCAGGACGGCGACGAAGCTCACGGGGTATTGCAGGACCGGCGGCAGGAAATCGAGCATCAAGCAACCTCGAAGGGGCGGTGCATTGGCGGGGGATTCAATCTAGCTGGACGGCAGCCGCGTGCCGACCTTCGGACGCGAGCGACACTAGGCTATGCGGAAACCACCTGACAAGGGCTGAACGGCAGCGGTTTTGGCCGATAATTTTACAAATCAATCACTTAACTCCGCTCACTAATCCCATGCCGGAAGTGGCGCGCCGCCGGAAAGAAGGGCAATTCCGGCCACCACCAGGGCGACCGCCACCAACCCGTCAACCCGATCCAAGATTCCGCCATGGCCGGGTATCAGGCCTGAGCTGTCTTTGACGCCGAAATGACGTTTGACCCCCGACTCGAAGGCATCGCCCGCCTGCTCGACAAAGGCCAGAACCAGGCTGACGAGTGTCAGCGGCCAGGGGTTGGGCTGCTGCGCCCAGCTTGCGGCCAGATAGCCGACCAGAGCGGCGCCGAGGGCGCCGCCCGCCAGGCCGGCCCAAGTTTTGCTCGGAGAGATGCGGGGAATCAGCTTCGGCCCGCCGATCAGCTTGCCGGCGGCATAGGCCGCCGTATCGATGGCCCAGACCAGCAGAAGCAGCCACAGCACCGCCGGAAGCCCATATCGAGGATCTTGGCGCAGCCAGATCAGCGCCAGACCGGGGAGCGCCACATAGATGACACCGCCGGCGAGCCAACCGGCTTGGGCGCGGCCCTCGCGCAACCCGGCGGCCAAGCCGAGCAGCGGGGTACCCGCGATCAGGCTCCACCGCGCCGCGTCCGGACCGGCCAATCCCTGAAGGATCAAGACGGCCAGAACGAGTCCAATCATGGCCCACCCCGCCAGCCCCACCGATCCGCGCGCCGTCAGGCGGCGCCATTCCCATGCCATCGCCCCGCTGGCGGCGGTCACCAGGAGCGCCCAATAGGGATCGCCCAGCCAAAGAGCGCCGAGCACGACCGGAATCATCGCCAGTGCCGCCGCGACCCGGCGCGCCAGCGAATGAGCCGGGCGGCTGGCGCCAGGAACGGGCCGGGACGTCACGCCGAGCGGCCGTAGCGCCGTTCGCGCCCGCCGAACTCCTGGATGGCCGCCGCCAAATCATCCTTGCCGAAGTCCGGCCAGAGCCTGTCGACGAAGACCAGCTCGGAGTAAGCCGACTGCCAGAGCAGGAAGTTGCTGATGCGCTTTTCGCCGCTGGTGCGGATCACGAGATCTGGATCGGGAATGTCGGCGGTGAAGAGGTAGCGCTGGACCAGATGCTCATCGATCGCGTCGGCGCCGATGCGCCCGGCGGCCACGTCCAGCGCGATACGGCGCGCTGCCGCCGCGATCTCGGCGCGCCCGCCATAGGAGAGCGCCATCGTCAGCCGCATGCGCGCATTGGCGCTGGTCATGGCTTCGGCGTTCTCGATCAGGCGGACGATGCCGGGGCTCAGGCGCTGCCGGTCGCCGATGACCGACAGGCGGATCCCGTTGCGGTGCAGCTCCTCGATCTCGCGCTCGAGGTAGAAGCGCAACAGTTGCATCAGGTCGTCGACTTCCGATGTTGGGCGGCTCCAGTTCTCGGACGAGAACCCGAACAGGGTCAGATAGCCGATGCCCAGCTCGACCGCGCCCTGGACCGTGCGTCGCGCGGCCTCGGCGCCGCGCTGATGCCCGACCGCCCGCGGCAGGCCCCGGGCCTTCGCCCAACGGCCGTTGCCGTCCATGATGATCGCGACGTGCAGCGGTGCGACCGGACCGGAGGATGCGGGCAGCGGTTCCATTCTCAGACCTGCATGATCTCCTTTTCCTTCTGGGCGAGCGCCTCGTCCACCTTCTTGATATGGCCGTCGGTCATCTTCTGGACCTCGTCCGAGCGGTGGCGATGGTCGTCCTGGGAGATCTTGCCGTCCTTCTCCATCTTCTTCAGCGCGTCCATGCCGTCGCGGCGCACATTGCGAATGGCGACCCGCGCCTGCTCTGCATACTTGTGCGCGATCTTGGTCAGCTCCTGGCGGCGCTCCTGGCTGAGCTCGGGAATGGGGATGCGCACCAGCTGCCCATCGGTCACGGGATTGAGGCCGAGGCCCGCTTCGCGAATGGCCTTTTCGACGGCCACCACGAGGCCCCGGTCCCAAACCTGCACCGAGATCAGGCGCGGTTCGGGAACGTTGACATTGCCGACCTGGTTCAACGGCATGTCGCTGCCATAGGCCTTGACCACCACCTTGTCGAGCAGGTGGGCCGAGGCGCGGCCGGTCCGCAGGCCGGCGAACTCCCGCTGCAGCGCCTCCAGGGCACTGTCCATGCGGCGGCGGAGGTCATTCGTCATCGCGTCGGGCACGGCTATACCTCGTCGGTAATGATCGTGAATTTACCGCGCCCCGCCAGGACGTCGGCAAGCGCCCCGTCCTTCTGCATCGAGAACACCACCACCGGAATCTTGCTTTCCCGGGCCAGCGAAATCGCGGACGCGTCCATCACTTTGAGATCCTTCGACAGAACCTCCAAATAGGTCAATCGATCGAAGCGAACGGCCTTGGGATCGAGTTTCGGGTCGGCGCTATAGACGCCGTCCACCTTGGTGCCCTTCATCAGGGCTTGGCATCCGAGTTCCGAGGCGCGCAACGCCGCGGCCGTATCGGTCGTGAAGAAGGGATTCCCGGTGCCGGCCGCGCAGATGACGACACGGCCCTTCTCCAGATGGCGCTGCGCGCGCCGGCGGATATAGGGCTCGCACACGGTGGACATTGGTATGGCGGAGAGCACGCGCGTCTGCACACCCATGTTCTCGAGCGCATTCTGCATCGCAAGCGCGTTGATGACGGTCGCCAGCATGCCCATATAGTCGGCGCTGGCGCGCTGCATGCCCTGGGCTGCGCCGGCGATGCCGCGAAAGATGTTCCCGCCGCCGATTACCAGGCAGAGCTCGAAGCCCAACCGGCTGGCCGAAGCCACCTCGCGCGCGGTCCGATCGACGGTCGCGGGATCCAAGCCGAATTCCCGCGATCCCATCAGGGCCTCGCCGGACAGCTTCAGAAGGACCCGCCGAAATCGACCAGGGTTGCCGGCGGCTTTGGTCTCTTTCGCGAGTGGCTGCGACATGCGTCCTACCCCTTCGTACCGCGGGCGTCGGCTTCCGGCGACCGCGCGAGTCGTTCCCGGACCGCGCGGATGATACACCAAGCGGCCGGTCGGGGCAGGCTTACGGGCGGGCAATCTTGAGACGGAACGCCCGCCAATGGCCGAAGCCTTGCCCTCAGTGCCCGAGCTGGGCCGCGACCTCCGCCGCAAAATCCTTCTGCTCGCGCTCGATGCCCTCGCCCAGCGCCATGCGAACGAAACCGGTCAACTTGACCGGCGCGCCGACCGACTTGGCCGCCTGCTCGATGACCTGCTTCACGCGGCTTTCGCCGTCCACGACATAGAGCTGCTCGAGCAGTACCACGTCCTCGTAGTATTTCCGCAAGCGCCCTTCGACCATCTTGGCGATGATCTCCTCGGGCTTGCCCGACGCCCGCGCCTGATCCGCCAGGATCGCCCGCTCGCGCTCGAGCTGCTTGGGATCCACCTCGGCGATGCTCAGCGCTTGCGGGTTGGCGGCCGCCACATGCATGGCGAGTTGCTTGCCGAGCGCCATCAGCTTCTCTTTGTCGCCGCCGGACTCGAGCCCGACCAGCACCCCGATCTTGCCCAGGCCCGGCACGGTCGCATTGTGGACATAGCTCGCCACGATCCCCTGCCCGACCTTGACCTCCGCGGCGCGGCGCAGGTTCATGTTCTCGCCGATCGTGGCGATCAATTGCGTCAATTTCTCGGCGACGGACTTGCCTTCGCCCGGATAGGCCTGCTGCGCCAGTGCGGCGACATCGGCGCCCTTGGCTGCGGCGATCGCTGTCACTTTGCGGACGAAGTCCTGGAACTGCTCGTTGCGTGCCACGAAGTCGGTTTCGGCATTGACCTCGACCACCGCGCCGCGCGAACCCTCGGCGGCGACGCCGACCAGGCCCTCGGCAGCGACGCGCCCGGCCTTCTTCGCCGCGGCCGCGAGGCCCTTCTTGCGCAGCCAGTCGACCGCCTGCTCCAGATCGCCGGCGGTCTCGCCCAGCGCCTTCTTGCAATCCATCATTCCCGCGCCCGTCTTCTCGCGCAGTTCCTTCACCAGCGCTGCGGATACCTCAGCCATGTCGTTCCTCGTCCAATCTAGCGGTTGCGCGTCAGCCGGTCCGGGCGATGCCGGCGGCGCTCTGCCGCGGCATCGTCCGGCCGTCGCGAAAATCAGGCGGAGGGCTGGACCTCGTCCCGGGCGGAAGCCGGCAGCGGCTCGGCCGGCGCCTGCTCGGATTCGCCGACATCGGCACCGGTCGCGATCGCCTCGGCCTGGAGACCATCGAGAACGGCGTCCGAAATCAGGTCGCAATAGAGTGCGATGGCGCGCGTGGCGTCGTCATTGCCCGGGATCGGAAAGGTGATGTGGGCCGGATCGGAGTTGCTGTCGACCACGGCCGCGACGGGGATGCCCAGCTTGCGGGCCTCGGCCACGGCGATGGCCTCCTTGTTGGTGTCGATGATGAAGAGGATGTCCGGACGGCCACCCATCTCCTTGATGCCGCCGAGCGCGCGCTCGAGCTTGTCGCGCTCGCGAGTCAGCTGCAGCAACTCCTTCTTGGTGAAGCCCTGGCCGCCCTCGGCCAATTTCTCATCCAGCTCGCGCAGGCGCTTGATCGAATTGGAGATGGTCTTCCAATTCGACAGCATGCCGCCGAGCCAGCGGTGGTTGACATAGTACTGGCCGCAGCGCTTGGCGGCCTCCGCGATCTTCTCGGAGGCCGGCCGCTTGGTGCCGACGAAGAGCACGCGGCCGCCGCCCGCGACCACGTCGCGAACCGCTTGCAGCGCCTGATGCAGCATCGGCACGGTCTGCTCGAGATCGAGGATATGCACGCCGTTGCGCACGCCGAAGATGTACGGGGCCATCTTCGGGTTCCAGCGACGGGTGTGATGGCCAAAATGAACGCCAGACTCCAAGAGCTGGCGCATGGTGAAGGTTGGCATTGCCATGCGAAAAAATTCCTTTTCCGGTTAGACCTCCGCGGGGCCAGGGAAACCGGAGGAACGGGCGAGCCGACCTCGGGCACCGGAGCGACCGGCGGGATTTCTCCCCGCCTGGCCGCAAGCCCTCGCGTGTGGATTTGCGCGCCGGTTTCTAACGATTTATCAGTCGGAACGCAAGGTTAGCCGTCGCGCCGGGCCACGGACCTTGAGACCGGCGCCGCGCGACCCCATGGATCGTCTCGTAAGATATTGAACATAAATGGTTTATTTGAGAAATCGCCGAGAAGGTCTCAGATCTCTTGGACGTCGACGATGCCCGGAATGGCCTTGATGGCGGCCCGGGCCTGGGCCGAGAGGGCGAAGGTCTCGTTCAGCGACATTTCGACCTCGCGGTCGCGGCCAAGTTCCAGTACCAGCGCGATCCGGCTGCGCCCCCGCCCCTGTCGCGCCAGGATGCTCTTCAGGCTCTCGACCGACTTGGGATCGTTGAGGAACACCCGCAGGCCCACGGCGGCCTGGGCCGCAGCCTGGTCCAGCGAGACGATCGACTGGGCGGTGAGCCGGAAGCTCTCCTCCTCGACGCGGACATCGACCGTCACCAGGAGCGCCTTGCCCGGCTCCATCAGCTCGCGCGAGGCCGACAGGGTCTCCGAGAACACCGTGACTTCGTACATGCCGCTGGCGTCGGTCAGCTGCAGGAAGGCGAAGCGGTTGCCCTTGGCCGAGGTCCGCTCCTGCTTGCCCACCACGATCCCAGCGAGCTTGGCGCGGTTGGTATCGAGACGACCCGCCCGCCAAGCGGCCAGCTCGGCATAGCGGATCGCACTGAGTCGCTTCAGCGTTGTCTCATACGCATCCAGCGGATGCGCCGACAGGTAGAAGCCGATCGCGTCGAACTCATGCTGCAGCCGCTCGATCGCGGGCCAGTCGGGAATGTCGGGCAGTTGCATCCGCGGCGGCTCGACCATGCCGCCACCGAAGAGGCTGACCTGGGCGCTGCTGCGTTCCTCGGCCGCGAGCGTCGCGTGTCGCAGCAGCTGCTCGACCGCGTCGAACACGCGGCGACGGTTCGGCAACAGGCGATCGAAGGCGCCGGCCGCCGCCAGGCTCTCGAGCTGGCGCTTGTTCAGATGGCGGTGATCGATGCGCCGCGAGAAGTCCGCCAGATCCTTGAACGGCCCGTTGGCCTCGCGTTCCGCGACCATGGCCTCGATCGCGCCGGCACCGACATTGCGGATCGCGGCCAGCGCATAGCGAATGGCGAGAGCGCCGCTCTCCTCGCGCTCGACGGTGAAGCCGGCCCGCGAGCGGTTGATGTCGGGCGGCAGCAGCTTGATGCCGAGGCGCTCGATCTCCTGGCGGAAGACGTTGAGCTTGTCCGTGTTCCCCATGTCGTAGGTCATGGAGGCGGCCAGGAACTCGACCGGATGGTTGGCCTTGAGCCAGGCCGTCTGGTAGGCGACCAGGGCATAGGCCGCGGCGTGACTCTTGTTGAAGCCGTAACCGGCGAACTTCTCCACCTGCTCGAAGATCTGCGCCGCCTTGGCTTGGGACACGCCGCGCTTCTTGGCGCCCTCGACGAAGTCTTTGCGCTGGGCATCCATCTCGGACTTGATCTTCTTGCCCATGGCGCGGCGCAGCAGGTCGGCGCCGCCGAGGCTGTAGCCCGACAGCTCCTGTGCGATCTGCATGACCTGCTCCTGGTAGATCATGATGCCGAAGGTCTCCTTGAGGATCCCCTCGAGCGCGGGATGCAGGTAATCCGGCTGCTCCTCGCCGTGCTTGCAGGCGATGTAGCGCGGAATGTTATCCATTGGGCCCGGGCGATAGAGCGCCACCACGGCAATGATGTCCTCGAACCGGTCGGGCTTGAGCTTGCGCAGGACATCGCGCATGCCCGAACTTTCCAGCTGGAACACCCCCGTGGTCTCGCCCTTCCCCATCTGCTCGTAGCTTCGCGGATCGTCGAGCGGCAGATTGGCAAGGTCGATCTCGACCCCGCGTTCCTGCAACAGCGCACAGGCGCGCTGCAGCACGGTCAGCGTCTTGAGGCCGAGAAAGTCGAACTTCACCAGGCCCGCGAGCTCGACATATTTCATGTTGAACTGCGTGACCGGCATGTCCGAACGAGGATCGCGATAGAGCGGCACCAGCTCGGCCAGCGGCCGGTCGCCGATCACCACGCCCGCGGCATGGGTCGAGGCGTGGCTATAGAGCCCTTCGAGCTTGATGCCGATATCGATCAGGCGCCCCACCTGGGGATCGTCGTCGCGCATCTGCTGCAGCAATGGCTCGCCCGTCACCGCCTCGCCGATGGTGACGGGCTTGGCGGGATTGTTCGGCACCATCTTGCAGATGCGGTCGACCTGGCCGTAAGGCATTTGCTGGGCCCGGCCCACCGAGCGCAGCGCCGCGCGGGCCTGGAGCTTGCCGAAGGTGATGATCTGCGCAACCCGGTCGCGGCCGTATTTTCGCTGAACGTAGCGGATCACCTCGTCGCGCCGGTCCTGGCAGAAGTCGATGTCGAAGTCCGGCATCGATACGCGCTCGGGATTGAGGAACCGCTCGAACAGGAGCTTCCAGCGCAACGGGTCGAGATCGGTGATGGTCAGCGACCAGGCGACCACGGAGCCGGCGCCCGAACCGCGTCCGGGTCCCACCGGAATCCCTTCCCGCTTCGCCCATTGAATGAAGTCGGCGACGATCAGGAAATAGCCGGCGAAGCCCATGCGGCTGATGACCTCGAGCTCGAACTCCAGCCTTTGCCGATAGGGCTTGCTGCGCTCGGCCCGCCGCTCACCGGTCTCGTTTGCCGGCGCGGTTGCCGCCATCCGCAGCTCGAGTCCGGTTTCGGCCTGGCGGCGCAGCTCTTCTTCGGCGGTTTCCCCGCCGGGTCCGGTGAAGGGCGGCAGGATTGGCTTACGTGAAGCCGGCATGAAGGCGCAGCGCTGCGCCACCACGAGCGTGTTGTCGATCGCCTCGGGCAGGTCCGCGAACAGCGCGCGCATCTCGGCCGCGCTCTTGAAACGATGCTCGGGCGTCTCGCGGCGGCGTTGCGCTTCGCCGACATAGCTTCCCGCGGCAATGCAGAGCAGCGTGTCATGCGCCTCGTACATCGTGCTGTCCGCGAAATAGACGTCGTTGGTGGCGACCAAGGGGAGATTGCGGGCATAAGCGATCTCGATCAGGGCCGGTTCGATACGCCGCTCCAGGGGCAGGCCGTGGCGCTGCAGCTCGACATAGAGCCGGCCCGGAAACACCCGCTCGAGCGATGCGATCGCCTCCTCGGCTGCCGGCATCTGTCCCTCGGCGATCAATCTTCCGGCTGCGCCCCGGGCTCCGCCGGTCAGCGCGATCAGCCCCTCGCTGGCACCTTCGAGCTGGGACAGCGCCAATTGCGGTTCGCTGCCGGGCTCGCCTTCGAGGAAGGAGCGGCTGACCAGCCGCATCAAGTTGGCGTAGCCCGCCGCATTCTGGGTCAGCACGACCAGCTTGTCGGGCGTTGCCCGATGCCCGGGGCGCAAGGGGCCACTCTCAGCCGTCTCGCGGCGGATATTGAGCTGGCAGCCGATGATCGGCTGCACGCCAGCGTCCTTCGCGGCCATGGCGAATTCGAGCGCGCCGAACAGGTTTCCGCTGTCGGTGATCGCGACCGCCGGCATGGCGTTTTTCTTGCACAGCTCAATCAGCTGTTTGATTTTGAGCGCGCCCTCCGACAGCGAGTAAGCGGAATGAGTGCGCAGATGGACGAAATCCGCATGGGCCATGCCCGCAAGGATGGCACGGCCGGATCATGGCTGCCAGCGTTGC
>Ga0335084_10001162_pt1 | contig 24079 bp, 15 predicted proteins | sample Lox_Sample_44_FD_206721 | JGI IMG/M metagenome (GOLD analysis project Ga0335084, IMG submission 206721) | Soil microbial communities from Loxahatchee National Wildlife Refuge, Florida, United States - Lox_Sample_4.4 | ecosystem: Environmental > Terrestrial > Soil > Wetlands | place: USA...
GGATAGGCTAGAGCGAAACTGCCCTCTTTTGCATCGCTAATCTTACTGGACCTTGACAGTCTACATTTTGGCTATTGACATGTGATTAACCAGTGGTTTATAGCTTCGGAAGTATTCCAGATTTTTGAGCTAACGAGTTTGGAACGTTCAACGGAGGATTCAGTGAAGACAGCTTGGTGTGTACTCTTTCTCCTGCTCTCTGTCTCAATCATCACCTATGCCCAAACCACGCCGACCAGCCAACTTAATCTGCTGTCTTTCTTAATACCTGCACCGTTTTCACCTCACCGGCAAGCGCAAACCATTAAGACAAGTCGTGATCTCCTGGCACTTGTGCAACTTCAGCAATCCTTGAATGCAATGGGCGGAGTGCCTGGCAGCATTCTGGCGAATGGAACTGTGATGCTCACGGAAGGATCCAGAAGATACTCGTAATCAATCAGAACAGGCCATCAATGAGCTGAAGGGAATGACGATCGCTAGCAAGTTTAATCATCCAGTGAATGGGGAAGTGGTGAACGGAATGGCACAAAACGGAGGAGACGAGGCCTATTATAGACCCGTCCGCAGATTCATAGGTATCAAGTACAGCGGACCGAGCGGAGGTGATGTATTCCATGAGGCTCTTCACAACCTAACCGGGAAAGGCGATACTCGACTGGCAGAGCAACTCGGAATACCCGGTGGTCGAAGTCAAGACATCAACCCCATACTTGCAAAGAATGACTGCATTGAAAAGAAGCAGTAACAGTCGTCGCAATAAAAGAGGTTCTAAATATGAGGACTCTGCCATTTGTTCTTTTGGGTGTATCTCTAATACTTGCCTCAAAGTCAATGGCACAGACTGCGCCTATTTACAACTGCGCTGACCGCTTCAACCTTACGATTCCGAAACTTCGTATTGCTGTAAAAGAGAGAACACCACTTCGCCCTATGCTTGTCATTCATGCGAGCATGGACAAGAAATATTTCAATGAAAGTGACCTGGTAACCATAGCGTGCCAGATGCGAAGAGAGTACGCTCACGAGAAGGAATTTCTTTTGCGGATCTTCGATAACTACAATGCTGCAAGGCGATATAACAGCCAGGGAGAGGGCAATAGCCGCGCGACAGCAGACTCCTTCAGAGCGGAGTATGGCTTCAGCCGAGAGACGAAGCATCAACAGCTGCGCTGGAGACCGTCGTTCGAAATACCTGAAAAATGGGTGGATATCGTTTTTGAAGACGCGTCGGTTGCCAATCCACTCCCAAATTAGCTCTTGGATTCCGACGATTCGATCATTTCTCCTGTCTGCGGATTCCTTGTCCGGCGGCCTCAAGGGAACAGGTCTTGAACAGGTGGTATCGGCACAATACCGTCTCCCGATGCCCAGCAACTCAGGAGCAATTTGCCGAGGCGCACGTTCTCTCCCGAACCCGCTTAAACAACCGGGGGCTTGTGTCCTCGAATCTCCGTAGCCTGAGCAGAAGTTCATCCTCAAAAGTACTAGGCACTTTCGCCTCCATAAAGAGTCTACTTGGAGGCGCTTAGGATACCTACCCCAAGCATAAAGAGGGCAGTTTCGCTCTAGCCTATCCCCTATCCCGTCAACGAAGCGGCGGGAAACCGTGTGTAAAAGGGGCAGCAAATCCGGCGGCGCAGTGGGCTAGCGGGTTTGCACAGCGTATAAGGAGCTACGCGCGGCGATGAACAACGTCTTGCGATCGGGGCCGCCGAAAAGCAACTGGGCGGGGCGTTCAGGAACGTCGATGGTGTCGATGAGTTCGCCAGCAGAGGTGAACACGTAAATCTGGCCGGCGGCGATGTAGACATTTCCCTGAGCATCGGCCGTGACGCTTTCGCCGCCGACATTGACGAAGAGGCGGAGATCCGTGAGAGTGCCGTCGTCCGCGACGGTGGCTTTGTAGGTCTTCTGCTGCTCTTCGTCGCAGATGTAAATGGCGCCGCCAATCGGGGCTGGAGCGAGGCCGAATGCGCGAATGACGTCGTGCATCTTGGAGCCGTAATAAAGCTTGCCGGTGACGAAGTCCTCGCCTGCAGGGATAAAGACGCTGCGGTCGAGGGAAACGAAGTGATAGGGGCGAGGCATCGGGATGATCCTCTGAAAATCGTTTTCGTTGCGCCAGTAGTCGATAGGCACGACAGGAGTCATGCCGGGCCTGGGAGCGCGCGGCTCAGGCTTCAGGAGGGTGAGTTCATCGAAGTTGGAACCGGGCTTGAAGGAGTAGACGGTGCCGCTGCCCTGGTGGGAAACAACGATGAGATTGCCGGATTCGTCGAAGGCAAGCTGGATGGGGTCGAGGGGGCTATCGCGGACGATAGAGATTTCACGGGCGACCGAGGACCAGTGGTAGATGGTCTGGCGGTGGGCGTCGACGAAATAGTAGCCACCGGAACGATCGACGGCGCCTCCGGAAATGTTGAAGAAGCCACCGGCAAGCCTTTCGAGTTTTGCGCCGGGAACGAGTATAGGAGAAGGCTGGGTGGAGGGAGGGAGGGGCGGGTTGCCGGAGAGAGTGAGCCAGGCGAACTCGCGGTCGCGCACTTGGAAATTGTGAGTGGCGTCAAAGACGGCGTTATCGAAGGAGACTTTGGCGTCGCTGTAGCAGTGGATGTTGCGAAGGCGGATGTTTTTCGAGTTGGCGACGCGGATGGCGTAAGGAAAAGGCTGGTAACTGCTGACGACGCGGTACATGTGGAGATTGGCAATGGTGATATCACGGGAGTTGCGGATGTCGAGTGGCAAGGCGAAGGCGCTCTCGCCGCGCTCCTCTTCGGTCTGAAGGGCGTAAATCTGCCAGTTCGACGCGCCGTCGAGAACAATCTCGTTGCGGACGTGGTGCTCGCTGGACATTTCGTAGACGCGGGCGCTGGTGGAAGTGTTGGAAACATACATCCCGGCTTGCGCGAAAGTGCTGGGTGTCCAGATGTTCACGAACGTGCCGCCACCGCCGTCGGTGACCCAGAGGCTGGGATACTGGCCGTCCCAGCGGCGGCGAATGTCGGAGTCGGCGGTATTGGTGTTGTTGTAGATCTGCGTCCACATTTTGCGATTTTGCTCGGGAGTGTCGCCGGGGTTGACGGTGCCATGGCCGCCGAGGAAACGGACATCGTCGACCATGGAGTCCGCGCCGGACATCCACTTGAGAGCGACAGCACGAGGATTGATGCCGTTGGTGTAGAGGCCGATGCCAGTGACGATGTTGCTGCCGCCTTGCGGGGCTTCGAGCAGAGGCTTCGGCGTGCCGACACCCTGAAAGGCGGGAGTTTCATCGGCAATGAGAATGCGGGTGTAGCTGGGATGCAGGCCGATGAGAACGGTGTCGGGCTTGAGCAGAATCGTATCGGTGACGCGATACTGGCCGAGTGGAAAGTAGATGGCCTGATGCGCTGCGATCGCCTTGCGAATGGCGGTGGTGTCGTCGGCCGCGCCGTCACCGACAGCACCGAGCGAGCGAACGTTAACCCAGGTTTGCATAGGCGGCAGGGCGCGAATGTCGGACTTGACGGGGGGTAGGAGGGAGTCGAGCGGTTCGGTATCGAAAACGTCACGAATACGGGGAACGGCGCCGATGTCATCGAAGTGCAGACCGTGGGAGAACGTTTTGACGGCGTAGATGTTTTGGGGCGCTGCAACTTTCCTGCCGCTGTCGCGGAACGCCGCAAAAATAGGGACGCCGCTGCAGACGACGTTCTCCATGTTGATTTCTGTGCGCCGGTTGTTTTCTTCGCTGATGAAGAAACCCGCAACGGTGATGTTTTCCAGGCGCGCATCCTTCAGCCACAACTCGTCGAAGTAGCCGGGGTCGACAGAGATGGCCGTGGGGACATTCTTGAAGAGCGGACGAATGAGAGTGAGACCGGCTTCGTGTTCGCGGATAGCGGCTTCGCTTTGGCCTTCGAAGGAACTGTCGATGATGGTGAACTGCCAGCCGGGAGAAGGTTTGCGCGTCCAAACGCCGTATTTACCGCCGAAGAAGTGCAGATCGGTGGCGACGTTGCCGCCGTCGTGAATGCCCGCAAGAGCAGAGCCGAGATGAAAATCGATGTGGGACAGGTAGCAGTGCTGGGCATAGTGCGCGCGGATGGCAACGGCACCGGGATTGCCGTCCTGAATCTCGAAGTCGACATTGCTGAGGGCGGAATAGAAAGTGCCCGGGTTGGCGTCTGGAGGCGGGGACTGAGCGGAGTCCTTTGCGGGTTTGCCTCCCGTGAAAAAGAGCATGTACGCGGGGCCTTGCTGAAAGCCGGGCGTATTGGCGGCAAGGACGAAAACAGGGCGGCTGTTACCGTAGCCGAAAATGCGGATACCAGGCCAGATGTGGATGGTGCGCGAGAGGCGGTAGCGGCCGGAAGGCACGAAGAGGATACCCTGGTTGGTAGTCTCCTGGATCGTGTCGATGGCCTGCTGCAAGGCATCGGTATCGTCGGAGGCGCCGTCGGCGCGGACAGGGAACTTGTCCGGCGTCAGATAAACCGCCTTAGCGTCGTCGGGCCGCTCGGGAAAGTAGGAATCAGAGGAGAAAGAAGGAAGGGCAGCCAAGAAGAACGAGACTGCCAGTAGTCGTACCATTTGCAGCGTCGGCAAAGTACTTACTCTTTCCCGCAGTGCGCGGATTGAAGTGGAGCGTACCCATAGTATAGCCACTGGTGGAAATGTGGAGGGTGCCAACGCGGCACGAAACGGGATCGAGGTCAGCGGTTCTTCCAGTTGGGCTTGCGCTTTTCGACGAGAGCGCGGAGACCTTCCTGGGAGTCCTCGAGGCGATACAGCTCGTTCAGGAAGATGTTCATGGAGTTCTTGAGGCCGTCACGCAGAGAGAGCCCCATGCCGCCGAGGATGGCTTTCTTAGCCATGGTGAGAACCGGGCCTGAATGGCCGGTGATGCGAGCGATGAGATCGTTGACGGTGGCGTCCAGTTGCGCTTCCGGGACGAGGCGATTGACCAGGCCCAATTCGAGGGCGTGCTCGGCAGTGACGGGCTCACCAAGAAGGACAAGTTCGAGGGCAACCTTCGGCCCAACGAGGAACGGGAGGATGGTGGAAGCAAGCGGCGGGAAGACGCCAATAGTGATTTCCGGTTGTGCAAAGCGGGCTTTCGGCGTGGCCACAACCATGTCACCGAAGGCAGCCAATTCCGCGCCTCCGCCAATGGCGGGACCATTGACCACGCAGAGGACGGGCTTGGACGTTTCGAGGATGCCGGCAAAGACAGAGTGAAAGGCGTCGAGCATCTGGAAAACGCGCTCGGAGGTGTATTCACCGACGTCAATACCGCCACAGAAGACCTTGCACCCGGAATCAAGGACGATGAGCTTGACGTCGTCGCGCTCGGCCACGAAGGAGATGCCGTCGGCGAGTTCGCGCAACATAGTTTCGTTGAGGAGATTGTGTTCGGGACGGTTGAGCGTCATGCGGGCGACGCTGCGTTCAATGCGGAACTTGACGGACTGAAATTCGGTGGGATTGCGGCGATGGGGCTCGGTGCGAACCTCAACACTGGAAGTCGTGGGACGGCCTGGCACGGGTGATTCTCCTTGCAGGACGCATGGAGCGAACTGCAAAACGATGCTAGCACGCGGGGGGAAAGGCGCCGGTTCGGCAATTTGGGCTGGTGCGCAATGAGTCTGCTGGCCCTTGGGGCCGTTCCGGAGACACGGGTGGGGGCAGTTATTGCGGCACCGGTTTGCCCCTGATATCGTGGTTAGTTTGAAACGGAAAAGCGAGGCGGATGGTGGGTGATCGTCTTCTTTATTGTTTCGTGTGCGTGAGTATCGCCGCGACTTTGCACTACACTTCAGGGAGGGTGAATCCCGTGTCCGTGACCGAAGACGGAAAGCTACCCACAGCGTACGCAATGCGATTGATCGAGAGAGTGGGTGAGGAAGATTTTCCGAGTGGAGCCGATTGGGAGAAGGCGCCGGCGAATCGGTACGACCAGGACTGGCAAGGAAAGAATCCTGACGCGAAGCGTGCGACCGAAGTGCGTGTCTTGTGGACACCGGAGGTGCTGTTCATCCGGTTTCAGTGCAATTACCGGACGATCAGCGTCTTTCCAGATGCGCGGGCAGATGGCTACCGGCACGGAATGTGGGACCGGGACGTAGCGGAGGTGTTCCTGCAACCGGACTCGACGGACCCGATGGTGTACCGCGAGTTTGAAGTGAGCCCCACGAGCCAATGGATCGACCTGGCGGTATCGCATGGGCAAATCGAAGAATTGCACAGCGGCTTGCGGCGGCGGGTAAGGCTGGATGAGACGGCGAAGACATGGACAGCGGAACTGGCGATCCCGATGAAGGCATTCACGGGCAAGTTTGACGCAAAGCATCCGTGGCGGGTGAATTTTTATCGGATTGAGGGTGAGAGCGAACCGCGATTCTATTCCGCGTGGAGTCCCACGAAGACGCCAAAACCGAGTTTTCACGTGCCTTCGGCGTTTGGAACGCTTGTGTTTCAGGAGTAATGCCGCGCCGCCCGCCTGCAGAAATGCGCAGAAGTTCTGCTAAGCTCACAAACGGATTGCCGATGAAATCGATCGCTTGCAGCTTGCCTGCGGCCGCGCTTTTCGCGCTCTCTCTGGCGTCGGCGAGGTGTTTGCCGGCGCAGGAGCAAAACGACTCTCGCGCGCCCGTGGTGCAGAAGGTCGAGCCACCGAACTGGTGGGTGGGCCTGACGCCCGACGTGCTGGTGCTGCTCAGTGGGAAGCATCTGCGGGCGACACAGGTTGACTGCAACCTGCCGGACGTCACGGTGAGCCGAACCCAATCGTCGGCGAACGGCGATTATCTGTTTATCTGGCTGAAGCTATCGCCAACGCTGAAGCGCGGAATAGCGATCTGCCGGATCATGACGGGCGGAGGCGAGACTTCGTTCGAACTCCCGCTGGCGGCACGCAAACAGATTCTGGGCCGCAACCAGGGACTGTCGCTCGACGACGTGATCTACCTGGCGATGCCGGACCGGTTCGCCAACGGCGATCCCACGAATGACGAGCTAGCAGGCGATTCGGAGACGCACGATCGGGCCAAGGCGCGCGCCTATCACGGCGGAGACCTGCGAGGGCTACAAGAGCATTTGCCTTACTTACAGGAACTCGGGGTCACGACGCTATGGCTGACACCGATTCTGAAAAACGGAGGAGCAGCGGATTACCATGGATATGGCGCCGTGGACTTGTATGCGGTCGATGCGCATCTGGGAACGCTGGCGAGCTATCAGGACTTGATCGCGGAAGCACACAAGCAGCGGATGAAAGTATTTTTCGATGCGGTGCCGAACCATGTCGGCCCGACGCACCCGTGGGTAACTGATCCGCCGACCGCGGACTGGTTCCATGGTACGGCACAACAACACACGACAGCTTCGTTCCCGGTGAAAGCTGGTTTCTACGGACAAAGCGAGCCGCAGAAGCCAGCGAATGATTTGTTCGAACTTCTGGTTGATCCGCATACTCCGGAGGCAATGAGGCAAAGCCTGACGAACGGGTGGTTTTTTGGCGCTTTACCGGACCTGAACACCGAAAATCCGCTGGTGGTGGAATACCTGACGGAAAATGCCATCTGGTGGGCGGAAACAACCGGGCTTGACGGATATCGCATCGACACTTTTCCGTATGTGCCACGAGCATTCTGGGCGCAATGGCACCAGGAACTGCGGAGGCTTTATCCGCGACTGTCGACGATCGGTGAAGTATTTCATCCCGACCCGACGATCACGTCGTTTTACGTGGGCGGAAAGAAGGGTTGGGATGGAATCGACACCCAGTTGACGACGGTGTTCGATTTCCCAATGTACTTCGCGATGCGCGACGTACTGCTGAACGGGGCACCAGCGGGGCGGCTGGCGAATGTGCTGAGGCAAGACTCGCTGTACCCACACCCGGAGTTCCTGGTGCCGTTTTTCGCGAACCACGATACGGCGCGATTTGCGAGCGCACCGGGCGATAGCCCGGCCAAAGAAAAACTGGCGTTCGGGCTGACCTTGACGTTGCGCGGCATTCCGGAGATTTACTACGGGGATGAGATCGGGATGACGGGAGGCGACGACCCGGACAACCGGCACGATTTTCCGGGAGGCTGGACCGACGACGCCAGGAACGCGTTCGCAAAAGAAGGCCGAACGGCCGAGCAGCAGGAGTTGTTCACGTATGTGCAGGCGCTTCTGCGTTTCCGAAAAGAGCATGAGGCGCTGCGCGGGGGAAGACTGGTTCACCTGGCCGCCGACGGCGCAAGCTATGTTTATTTGCGAGAGTCTGCCGAGGAAAAGCTGGTGATCGCGTTTCACGGCGGGACCGCCGGGCGCACGCTGAATGTACCGTTGAAAGATACGCCCGCGAGCCGGGTAGAGGCGATCGAGCGGCTCTTCGGGAACGCGCAGGCTGAACTAGCAGGCGATGCGTTGAAACTCACGCTGCCGGCGCAAAGCTTGTCGATTTTTGTGCTGCAGTAGTGAGCGTGAGACGGTAGGATGGAGGTCCGCGCAAAACCGAGGGACATACGATGAAAAAATTCATGGTGCTTGCGGCACTTCTGGGGATGAGCGTAATGGCGGCAGAAAAGACGATTTATGATTTCACATTGAATTCGATCGAGGGGCAAGCGACGCCACTGTCGAACTTCAAGGGGAAAGTAGTGCTGCTGGTGAACGTGGCGAGCCGCTGCGGTTATACGCCGCAGTACACGGCGCTGGAGTCGATCTATGAGAAGTACCAGGATCGCGGGTTCGTAATTGTGGGGATACCGGCGAACAACTTCGGCGGGCAGGAACCAGGGACGAATCAGGAGATCAAGACGTTCTGCACGGCAAAATACAACGTGACCTTTCCGATGATGGCGAAAGTTTCCGTGAAAGGCAGCGATATCACACCGCTGTACCAGTTCTTGACGGATAAAGCGGCGCATCCCGAGACGGGGGGCGAAATCGGGTGGAACTTCACGAAGTTCCTGATCGGTCCCGACGGAAAGGTGATCGCGAGGTTCGATTCGGCCGTAGTGCCGGACTCACCGCAAGTTACCGGGGCGATCGAGAAAGCGCTGGCCAGCGCAAAGAAGTAGGCCGCGCAGTTCTGCATTCGAAACGGACATACAAACGCGCACGAAAAGAAAACGCCGGATACGAGTCGAATCGTATCCGGCGGCTGAGTTTTGGAATTGGCTAGAAGCTGTAACGCAAGCCGACCTGCATAACGCGAGGCGCACCCTGGATGGCCGTGAAGTTCGACCAGTTCGAGGGAGGGTTCGCTTTGCGGAGGCCCGGATCGCGAACAACGCCCATGCCGGAACGGCTGCTGTCCACGGTGCCAAAGGGTTGGAAGTTGGCGACGTTGAAGACTTCCCAACGGAACTGGAGCTGGTGATTTTCGCTCCAGGGCATCTGGAAGGTCTTGCCTAAGCCGAGGTCGACGTTCATATAGCCCGGCGCGCGGAGCCAATTGCGCGGCCCGGTCTCGCCCGGGTAGGAGTTACGGAAGGTCTGATAAAGGCTGGCAAGGTCGCAGCCGCCGAACAGTTTCGGCGAACCGGTGCCCTCAGGATCAGGAGTACCTTTGCGGGTGGGGCAGGTGCCGACGCGTCCCAGCGGTGAAACATTGTTCTGCACGTTCCAGTTGGTTGCCCAGCGGGCATCGTCATATGGCGCGACTGTAGGCAGACCGGTATTCCAGCGATAGATACCGGAAAGCTGCCAGCCGCCCAAGACCGCCTGGACAAAGGCGTTACCGTCCGACAGGAATTTATGCCCTCGACCGAAAGGCAGTTGCCAAACGGCGGAGGCATTGATCATGTGGCGGATATCGAAATCGGAGCTGCCATACCAATCGCCTTGGCGGATGGGGTTCTGAATGAAGCCGGCGCCATAGGCGGTGCCACTCTGAAGACCAGAAGCATCGTCCAGAGAGTGAGAGAAGGTGTAGTTGACGTCCATCGTAAGGAAGCTGGTGCGTTCGCGAAGAGTGATCGCAAGCGCGTTGTAGTTGGAGTTGCCGATCGTGCTCCAGGCAGAAAGTGCGCCGTATTGCGGCTGCATGAAGCGGGTGGGCAATCCGAAGTCCGCGAGTACGAGGTCGACGTATGCCTGAGCGTCAGTCCAGTCGTTGCCGGCGAAAAATGCATAGGGATTCGTCGGGTGCCCGCCACCACCGCGGCTCTGGAGGCCATAAAAGACCTGTGTCGGGGTCCAATCTGACGGGAAACCGGCGTCGGCGTCGACATTGAACAACTCGGCGAGATTCGAAGGGAAGAGGTTGTCAAAAAACGGAATCGAAGTGATCTGGCTGGTATCCACGTCCTTTTGGCGTTGCTGTTCGAGAATGGTGCCCGCGGTATACCAGTCCATGCCGCTCTTCGGATCGCGGATGTTATTGAAGGCCGCGACGTCGCGACGAGCGAGCAAGTGGCGAGCCGAACGTCCAATGTAGGAGAAGGACAGAGTCGTGTGAGATTTGAACTGGCGCTCGAACGTCAGGTTCCAGACGTATTCCATGTGAGCCTTAAGCGATGAATCGATGCTGGATTCGATGCGCTCGCCGTAGTCGCTCGGCTGCTGAAGCGGGAATACGAGGTTGTCAGGAACCTCGACGTTGGGCAGGCCGTGAATGTCCTGATTGAAACCAGTGAAGAGCGGAGCGAGTTCGCCCGTGTTAATTCCGTAGGTGTTCGCCGGAGTCGTATAGTTCGAGGAAAAACCGAGCGTGTTGTTCAAGTCGAAGTCGACGGCAAGGGCCTGACCGTAGTAGTCGTTGGTCAAGGCAAAACCGGCGCGGATGACGGATTGGCCGGCGCTGCCGAAGAGCGAGCCGAGAAGGCCGGAGGAGTAGTCGGGCGACCAAGCTACGGCAATGCGCGGCTGAAAATTATTCTTGTCCCAGTTGTACATGGGCTTGCCGCCATTGGCCGGGCCAGAAAGGTTGATGACGATGGGATCGGTAAAATTGGCGCCCTGGTTGGCAGCCGCCAGCCGATCCTTGAAGAAGGTAGTGAGCGGAACTTCGGGCTGGACCTCGTAGCCCTGCGTCTCGTAGACGGGGCGTTCCAAGCTGTAACGGAGCCCGTAGGTCAAAGTGAGATGGGGCCGGATTTTCCAGGAATCCTGGAAATAGCCGTCATAGGCTTGAGTGGCGAAATTCCGGTTCGTTGGAGTACCGGGAACGAGAAGCGATCCGTCTCGGCCGAAAATAAAGTTAGCGGTGTACTGGGAGAGGCGACCGATGATGGCCGTTGCGGCATTCTGCACTTCGGTACTGGAATTCAGCAACTGACCGGCATTTTCGTCGCCGGGCAAGCCCTGGTCGTCGAGATAGGCCTGGAACGTATCCGACAATGTCTCGCCGGCACCTTGATAGAAGGAGGGGTTGGTGATGGCATTGTCGAAAGAATTGGCAAAGCTCGTGCGCTCGTTGTTGATCTTGCGGATGTTTGCGCCGAACTGGAAGACATGCCGCCCGTGGATCCAAGAGAGGTCGTCGGTCCAGTGATAGACAGGAGTGACGCGGCTAAGAGAGTGAATCTGGTTATTGGGATAGAAGACGAAACGGAAACCGAGGTCGTTGCCGAAGCTGTCGCCGCCTTCGGTGAAGGCCTGACGGGTCAGGCCGAAGCGGAAATTGTTCACGAGGTTGCTGTTGATGGACCAGGTGTGACCGATGGCAATTCCGGTCGGATGGCTCCAAGTAGAAGGTGCGACGGTATCCGGGAAATACTGATAGTAGCCCTGCGCCGTGGCCAAGGTGTCGTTAATGTAGTTCAGACGGACAAAGATGTTCTGGTCTTTGTTGAGCACATAGTCCAGCTTTGCATAGTGAGAATTCAAGGAAACGGGCGCCGGGGCGTTCCAGCGGTAGCCACCCGTGTTCAAGCCGTCGCCAATCGAAGTGTCATTGGCCGGATACTTCGCGGCGGCGTCTGCCAGGGTAGTCAAGGCAGTGGAATTGAGACCCGAGTCCGCATAGACCTGTTGGAGTTGGGTCATATTCAACGAAGCCGGGGCAACGCTGTTGCAGTCGGGATCGACGCAATATGTGTAGTTAATGATGCCCTGACCGAGGCTGGGTAACGGCACGATCTCTGTGACGGGTTTCGCGGTGGCGTCGCGACGACCTTCATAGCTGTAAAAGAAGAACAACTTGTTCTTAATGATTGGACCACCGATGGCGCCGCCAAAGGTGTTGCGGACGAGCGGCGTGCGGTCGACGCCAGCGGCGTTACTGAAGAAGTCGTTCGCCTCAAAGAGGGTTCCGCGGTAGAACTCGAAAGCGGCGCCATGCCAGCTGTTGGTGCCGGACTTGCTGACGAGGTTGATCTGTGCGGCGGAGGAACGGCCCTCGTTGGCGTTGGCATTGACGGTGGTGACGCGGAATTCTTCGACGGCCTCAGAGTTGAGGCGGAGGACCGGGCTGCCGATATCGTTGGACTGGGCTTCGTTAATGTCGATACCGTCGAGGGTGATATTGGACTGGTCGCTGCGGGCGCCGGCAACGTAACCGTCCGGCGTGACGCCGGCCTGCAGGGTAAGGAGCGACTGGACGTTCCTGGCCTCCATGGGGAGCTGGAGAATCTGCTGAGCGACGATGTTGTTGCCGAGGGTAGCATCCTGGGTGTTGACCTGGATGTCCGCAGGAGAGGACTCGACCTGAATGACTTCGGTCTGGCTGCCGACCTCGAGCCTGACGTCGATGGTGGAGACGTTGTCGACCGAGCCGTGCACGTTGTGGAACTCGGCTTTGCGGAAACCGCTGGCTTCCACAGCCAGGTCATAGTCGCCGACGGGAACCAGTTCGAAGCTGAAGTGGCCGGTGGACGAGGTCTGCTGCGTACGGCTGAAGCCAGTGGCCGCACTGGAAAGAGACACCTTGGCCTGTGCGACGGCCCCTCCCTGCGCGTCAGTGACGGTACCGCGAATGGTCGTGGCTCCGCCCTGTGCCGACGCAAATGGCGAGACCAAACAGCACATTAAGGCGAATAGGAATCCAAAATAAGCGATGCGGCCCAACAGGTGCATGAATCATCCCTCCTCATTAGCCGAGGGATGGGTGCACGTATACACGCATAGCGCAGAGCGCCACAGATGCACAAAATGCGAGAGCGAATGAAGAGAGACACCCCCAACCGACTGTCGGGTGCACCCCGTTCATCCACAGCAACCACCACCACAGGCTTGGCCAAAGTAAATAAGCGCTAAGTGACGCTCTGTCAAGAAGATTTTATGAAGAAATTAGACAGCGGCGTTCCCGGTAACGTTCACGAACTTGCCGGAATAGCAAATCGGAGCGCGCAGCGAGGCGATATTCAGCCGTTAACGATGGTTTCGAGAGCTTGTTTATTCTTGATGACCAGCGTCGAACCCATGACCTGGAGGAGCTGTTTCTTGCGAAAGTCCGCGAGCAAGCGAGTGACAGTTTCGCGCGACGAGCCGATCATCTGAGCGATCTCTTCATGAGTGAGCGTGAGCTTGATGCGGACTTGCCCCTTGTCCTCCGGGTAGTTGGAGGCCCATTCCAGGAGGAAGCGCGCGAGTTTTTCTCCGGCGGAGTGAGAGAGGCCGATGGTGCGCATTTCGGAGATGGCGGAATGGTAGGTCTCGCCAAGCTGCTGCGCGACACGGAGAGCGGCTTCGCCGTTGTCTTTGAGGAAAGCGAGGAAATCGTTGCGGGTGATGAAGTTCGCCTGCGCGGGCTCGATGACGTCGGCGGTCAGTTCGTAGCAAGTGCCGGTAACGGTGGCGGGGAGGCCGAGCACTTCGCCTGGTTCGGCGATGCGGAGAATGAGCGTTTTGCCGTCGGCCGAGGAAGTGGAGAGTTTGACGCGACCGGCGCAGAGGATGAAGACGCCACGGGCGGGCTGGCCTTCGACAAAGAGAGTGGCGCCCTTAGGATAGGCAGCCGAAGAAGTGATCGCAGCCAGAGAGCGGACACCGGAATCGGGGAGATTGCAGAACAGGCGCTCTTCGCGGTGAGGGCAAGAGAGGCAGTTCTCGATAATCTCTAAACCGTAAGGAGTACGGACGCCGGAAGCGTCCGGAGGGAGCGAGCCGTCGGTTTTGGTTACGAATTGGAAGCGGTTGCCGTTACGGCGCCAGCCAGTCAGCATGGAAATCACCCATCTATGTGATGTTGTACAGGGGGAGGGGGCGGGGCGCTGGTGATTCGTCGCACAGATCAATGTGACTTTTATCACTGACCTTTCGTCCACGCGAATGCGACAAGTAGCGCGGGGGTTTAGGCATGAAAAACGGCCATAAGCTCGTCCAGATCCTGAGGGCGGAGATGGCTTTCCTGGAAGGCGGCGGGTATCGGAACCGGCCGCGTTACCCCTGGAGACCCAATTTCGTCTTCGAAGATTCTCCAACCTGTCTCAACTACAAAGGCGACCTTGAACGAAAGCCCTGTCACGAATGCCCGTTGATGCAGTTCGTGCCAGCGGATCGAAGAGAAACCCAATTTCCCTGCCGGCATATCCAGTTAAACGAGCGCGGCGAAACGGTCAATTCATTCTACGAATGGGGCACAGAAGAAGAACTGGAGTCAGCAGTCGATGGCTGGCTAAGCGACACGATCCAGAGACTGGAAACGGGGGAGCAGGCGCGAGAAGAAAGCGCCTGAAACCGCCTGGAAGGCAACAGCAGATAAGGTGAGGCTAGAACGACGCGCCGCAGTCTAGGCGGCGTGCGCGTACATGTCCCAGCCGAGGTAGCGGGTGGCGGCTTCGTGGACCGCGGGCGCAACGGTGGAGAAGTTCGCGGCCACGTGGTGCTCGAAACCGTTTTCGCAGATGTAGTGGAGCAATTTCTGCAGGCCGGGAATTTCCACGACGCCCGCGCCGCCGAACGTGTCGAGCGGGTCATCCGTGAACTGACCGCCGCCGGAATAGCCACGGATCTTGCCGGTGGTGTCGTCGGTCGAGAAGCGCGCAAAACTCATGGGGCCGGACTTCACGCGGCCAACGCAGGTGCCGAAAGTGTTTTCTTTGCCGACGGTACCGGCGATGATTTCCTGGAAGTCCATCTTGACGTCGCGGAAGAAGTGTTTAGGCAGGTTGGAACAGTGGAAACAGACGGCCTTGTCGGGGTTGTTGCCGTAGTTGTTGTTCCAGTCGAGCAATGCGCTGGGAGTTTCGGAGGCGAGTTGCAACGCGTGCATGGCGAGCACGCCGCAGACGTCCACCTCGCAGGCGCTGGACAGCAACGAATCGCTCATCATGCTCATGAGAGTGCAAGGGACGATGCCCAGGTTCTCCTCAAGGGAAGTCCAGCATTGCACGGCGCTGATCTGCAGGTCGGCAGCCGTCATCCACTCGTCGACGACGGTCCCCAGCTTGGCCATCTTCAACAGTGCGGCCTGTGGAATGCCGGACGTCGTAACATACTTCTGAATCGATTGCAGTTTGGCGACCGCGGCGGGGTAGTCGTCTTTCATCCGGCTGATGCGGCCGAGCACTTCGGAAAGGTCCAGGGTTTCGACGGAGATTCCACTGGCCTCGAGAAGCTTTTCGCTGTAGCGCACGGTGTTAAAGGCTGTCGGCCGAGCGCCTAATGCGCCAATGCGGAGATTGCGCAGCCCTTTGACGATGCGGCAAACGGCCCCGAACCATTCGAGATCCTTCGTGAATTCAGGCGAATCGGGAGTCTCCGTGTGCAAAGTGGTAAGCGAGTAGGGAATGCCGTACTGTTTCAGGTTATTGCAGGCCGACATCTTGCCGCAGAAGCTGTCGCGGCGATGGGTGATGAGCATCTTGCCGGGTGTATCCGGCGTGGCCTGGATCAACACGGGCACGCCAAGGCGAGCGAGGCGCAACGTATCAGCGATAGCGCGCTCGTCACCAAAGTTGGGGAGAGTAACGATCACGCCGTCGATCGCGCCACCCTTGGAACGGAACAAGTCCGCGCAGCGTTTGGCTTCGTCGTGGGTCTCGACGGCGCCGTATTTGCTCTGCTCGGGGGTAAGGGCGACGACATCGTAGCCCGCCTTTTGCAGGGTTTGGATCATTTCTTCCCGGCCTGATTTCGCGAGATGGTCCGGAAAAAATCCCCGATTCCCGACGACCAGAGCCATGGTCATTTTCCGTTTATTGGACATGATGCGCTCCCCGGAGCGAAGAAAGTGATCTAGCCGCGGCTTTTGCCGGGCCGGTAATACGCGCAATAGATTGCGCCAAAGGCAGTGAGCAGTGCGCCCCACCAGATGCCGGCATGCAAATCAAACAGGACGACCGGCACCTGGGGCGGATGAATCAGTTGATAGATTCCCGCGCCGAAGATCAGCACACCGTTCACCAAGAGAGAAATTCCAATGAAGAACCAGATGGAGATTCCGCCGCCGCTTCTCATATGAACCTCACCAGAAGATGATATCGACCAGCACGAAGGCCGCACCCACGATCGCGGCCCAGAACCAGGGGCGGTGCCACATCGTGACGTAACCTTCCGAAGGAATTTCCGTTGCGCCGTACACCAGGCCCTTCAATTCGGCGTCGGGCTTCGGCTTTGTGACCAGGCTGATCAGCACGGTCACGATCGCGCACGTCAGGCAGGACCAGAGGGCGCGGTACATGTTCTCCGCCATGTCGCGGGCGTAAGGAGACAGCGCGACGTAGCGAAGAGCGGTGGGATCGACCTTGACCCAGGCCCACATGCCAACCGAAGAAGCCGTCCCGGCGAGCAATCCCCAAAAACCGCCCGCGGGAGTGGCGCGCTTCCAGAGCATGCCGAGAATAACAGTGGCAAAAAGCGGCGCGATGAAGAAACTGAAGAGCGCCTGGACGTAGTCCATGATGCTCTTGAAGTCCATCACCAGATACGCCGTGCCGATAGAAATCGCAACGCCGATGACAGTGGACCAGCGGCCCATAGCGACATAATGAGCGTCGGTGCCGTCTTTCTTGATGAGCGCGCGATAGATGTCGTAGGTCCAGACGGTCGTGAAAGCGCTGACGTTGCCCGCCATACCGGACATGAAACCGGCGATCAGCGCGGTAATGCCGAGGCCGAGCAGTCCGGGACCGCAGTAACGGGCCAGCATGAGCGGAAGAACTTCGTTGTAGCTATGGCCGCCGGTAGCGATGGCCTGGCCCTCGCCCATCAGTTTCATCGGCAGGACCGCGAGGCCGAGGAGACCAGGCAGGATGACGATAAAGGGGACGAGCATCTTGAAACCCGCGCCGATGATGGGAGCCATCTTGGCGGCGCGGAGATCCTTGGCGGAAAGAACGCGTTGAACGACCAGAAAGTCCGTGGTCCAGTAGCCCATAGAGATGACCGCACCGAGTCCAAAGACGATGCCGGTCCAGTGGATGCCCATGGGATTGTCGGAGAACTTGCCGAGCGTGCTCCAGAGGTGAGTGTACTCGGCGGAAGCGTTGGTGGCGATGCGCGCTTTCAGGCCGCTCCAGCCTCCGGCTTCGATCAGGCCGAGAATGGGAATCAGGAGGGCGCCGGCCCAAATGAGGATGAACTGGAGGACCTCATTGAAGATCGCCGAGCGTAAACCGCCTAAGGTAACGTACACGGCGACAGTGACGGAAGAAACCAGGATACTCAGGTTGATGTTCCAGCCCAGGATGATCTTGAGGACCAGTGCCATCGAGTACATGTTGATGCCGCTCATCAGGACGGTCATGAACGCAAAGCTGACCGAAGAAAGCGCACGGCTCGGCTCACCGAAGCGCAGTTTGAGATACCCAGGCACCGAGTGCGTTTTACTGATGTAGTAGAACGGCATCATCACCAGCGCGAGAAATATCATGGCGGGGATAGCGCCGATCCAATACCAGTGGGCCGCCAGAATGCCGTATTGGTAGGACGCGCCGGCCCACCCCATCAGCTCGAGCGAACCGAGGTTGGCGGAAAGAAAAGCAAGGCCAGCGACCCAGGCAGTCATCTCGCGCCCAGCCATAAAAAAGTCTTCGCCCGTATTGGCCTGCTCCTTGAGATAGAAACCGATGGCGAGGACGAGAGCGAAGTAGAAGACGATGATGACCAGATCGACCGTGGAGAGGTGAACGAGCCGCTGGGGCTCAAGCAGGTAAAAGGCTGCTGTCATGTCCTTGGTGATTCTCCTGTCCGGGAGCGAGCGTGAAACTTCCCTGAAGGCTGAAGTGTGTGGAAAGTGATCCCCATCAGAATAGCAAATTCTCCCGGCGCCGCCAGCGAACCGTGTCTGATGGTGTTAGCGCAAGAGCCGGGGCGGCGATCGAACTCAAGGGGAAAGATGGAACGCGGAGGGAGGAGCAGCGGCCGGAAAAAGCAGGTCGGGACCAGGCGCGCGCTCACGAGAGTAGATTATGCAACGAGCGTAAGGATTTTCCGCAACGAAATGTGGGAAACCGCTGAAGAGTAACGAGTCAGCGGACGCCGAAACGGAATGTCGTGGCGGAGTCGAAGGATTGGCCGGGCCGCAGGACCGTAGACGGAAAATCGGGCTGGTTCGGCGAGTCGGGATAGTGCTGCGTCTCCAGGCAAAGACCAGCGTACTTTTCATACGGAGCGCCCGCACTGCCGCGCAATGAGCCGTCGAGGAAATTACCGCTGTAGAACTGAATGGCGGGTTCCGTCGTCTGGATTTCCATCAGACGGCCCGAGGCCGGATCGTGAAGTTCCGCGGCGGGCCGGAGGGTCTGCGCCGCACCCGAGACGTAGCCATCGATCACGAAATTGTGATCGTAGCCATTGCCGAAGCGGAGTTGCTCGTCGTTCTGCGCGATGCGAGCGCCGATGGGAGTGGACCGGCGGAAGTCCATGGGGGAGCCTTCGACGGCGCGCAATTCGCCGGTCGGAATGGCACCGGCGTCGGTCGGCGTGAAGCGCGAGGCGTGGAGGCGGAGTTCATGAGAAAGGACCGAACCGCTTCCCACACCGGCGAGGTTGAAGTAGGCATGATTCGTCAAAGTCAGGACGGTCGGGGCATCGGTTTCAGCATGGTAATCGATACGAAGCTGCGGGCCGGCGACGGAATAGCGAACGGAAGTCGCAAGATTGCCGGGGAAACCTTCCTCGCCATCTTTGCTTCGGTAGCAAAATTCGACGGTATTGGCCGACGCCTGCCCGCGCCAGACGACGTTATAGAAGCCGCCTGGGCCACCATGCAACGCGTGCTCGCCGTTGTTTTTGGCGAGGCGATACTCGGAGCTGTCGAGAGTGAAGCGCGCGTTCGCGATGCGATTGGCGTAACGACCGATGGTGCTGCCGAAGAAGTTGGGCGCTTTCGAGCCGTGATTGCGCACGTAGCCGGCTAGATCCGGGAAATCGAGGACGACGTTCTCAAAGCGGCCGGCGCGGTCCGGAATACGAAGCGAAAGGATGCCCGCACCGAAAGAGATAAGTTGAACTTCAAGCGCGCTGGATTTGAGCGTGAACCGGTGGACGGGAGTGCCGTCAGCCAATGTTCCGAAGAGATCGGGAATCACGAAAGAGTCGCCCGCTGGAATCCTTCTAGAGTCTGAAGCAGCTACTGTGAAGCGATGTACACTTCACGAACCACGCCCGCGTCGCCCCGTTCACGAGCCTGATACTGATCGTAAATCCATCGATAGGTTTTTTCCATCCCGACGCGCAAGGGAGTGGCAGGCTCCCAGCGGAGTAGCTTTTGAATCAGGGCGTTGTCGCTGTTGCGGCCGTTGACGCCCTTGGGAGCGCTGAGATCGTAGCGGCGCTTCAGCTTGACGCCGGCGATTTCCTCGGTGATGTCGACGAGCTGATTGATGGTGACGGCTTCGCTGGAGCCGAGATTGATGGCGTCCACGATATCCGATTCCATGATCAGGTCGACGCCCTTCAAGCAATCGTCGATATACATGAAGCTGCGCGTCTGATCGCCGCTGCCCCAGATCTCGATTTCGTGCTTGCCGCTGATTTTCGCCTCGATTACCTTACGGCAAATCGCGGCGGGCGCCTTTTCCCTGCCCCCGAACCAGGTGCCCCAGGGGCCATAAACGTTGTGGAAACGTGCCATGCGCGTGCGCAAGCCGAAATCTTCGCGGAAGTGGCGGCACATGCGCTCCGAAAAGAGTTTCTCCCAGCCGTAGCCGTCTTCAGGCATAGCGGGATAGGCGTCCTCTTCCTTGAGGGACGGCGCCTCGAAAGTCTTTTGCTTGTCGGCGTTATAAACGCAAGCGGAGGAGGAATAGAAATAACGGTGAACGTTGGATTTCAGAGCCGCCTGCAGCATATGCGTGTTGATCAGGACGGAGAGCATGCAGAGGGCCTTGTTTTTCTCGATGAAGCCCATGCCGCCCATGTTAGCGGCGAGATTGTAAATGGTGTGGGCGCCGCGCGCCGCGGTGTTGCAGTTCTCGCGGGAATTCAGGTCCAGCGAGTGGTTCTCGACCTCGTTGAAACGCTGATACCAGTCTTCAAAAGGCTTGATGTCGACGGCGCGGATCGCTTTGTAGCCACGCGCACGAAGAGCGGAGACGAGGTTGCCACCGATGAAGCCGCCCGCACCGGTCACGACAATCAGTTTGTCCTGGTGATCTGCCACGCAATCCTCCTCGAAAGTCGTTAAAGGGTGGGCAAGCGCCTCGTCGGACCTGGCGGTCGGATGGACGGGCTGCAATCCGGGCCACCTTAGAATAGCGCGGGAGCGGGGGCGGAGAAAGCAATTTGCACGATGGGAGTAGAAACGGGTGACTTTGGCGCGCGCCGACAAATGGGCTGACGGGAAGGTAGGCTGGTGGCAGAATAGCGGGTCGGTACATTCACGGGATTCAGTATCAGGACGGGAGAGAACGATGCGGCTTGCCAGTTTTGCGGGACCGAATGGAGCGGTGCGCCTGGGCGCGTTAACGGAGAAGGGTTTGATTGATTTGAGAACGGCAGCGAGGAACCTGGGTGTACCGTCTGATTCGTTCGCGGACATGGTTTCATTTCTCGCGTCGGGCGAAGGCGCGGCGGCGGAGGCGGAACGATTGATTCGGGAAGTGCCGCAGGGAAGTCTTGTGCCGACAGCGGGATTGAAACTGCTGCCGCCGGTTCCACGGCCAGGGAAGATCATCGCTATCGGGTTGAACTACCGCGATCACCAGATCGAATCGGGAGCCAAGGAAGCGCCGAAAAGTCCCATGATTTTCGCGAAGTTCACGAGCAGCATCGCGGCAGCAGAAGATCCGATCGTCATCCCGACAGGAGATCCGCAAGTGGACTACGAAGCCGAGATGGCGGTAGTGATCGGGAAGAAGGGAAAGGCGATTCCGGAAGCAAGCGCGTACGAGTATGTGGCGGGTTACATGCCGCTCAATGATGTATCGGCGCGGGCGTGGCAGTTTGCGGACAAGCAATGGGTACGCGGGAAATCGTGCGACACGTTCTGCCCGACCGGACCGTACCTGACGACGCGCGATGAAGTGGCGGCCCCACACGCGCTGACGATCCAAGCGCGGGTCAATGGGGCCACGCTGCAAGACTCCAATACCTCCAAGATGATCTTCAAGGTGCCGCAACTGATCGCGCACATATCCGCGAGCATCACGCTGGAACCGGGCGACATCATCGCGACAGGAACGCCCGAAGGAGTAGGCGCGTTCCGGACGCCGCAGATTTTCCTCAAAGCCGGCGACGTGGTGGAAATCGAGATTGAGAAGCTGGGTGTGTTGCGAAATCCGGTGGTCGCGGGGTAGTCGAGATGAAACGGCGGATGGGTCAGGGAAAAATGGCCGCAGGGGCAGGCCTGGGAGCTTGCGTTTTGATTGCGATGCTGGCGGCGCCCCCATCGATGTGGGAGCAAGCGCCAGCAACGCCGGAATCCATTCACCTTTCCCGCGCGCTTCGTCCCTGGGAGTTTCTTTCCGCAACGGGCCAGAAGGCTGCCTTTCTAGGATACGAAGATGGAAAAATGGAAGCGTGGGTGTATCCGCTGAAATTGCTCCGGGACCTTCATCTCATCTTCCACGAGGGCAACCGCGCAATTGCGGGAGAAAAGCTGGCACGATCGATCGAAGTGCGACCGGAATCGAGTTCCATTCTCTATGCCGATGACACGTTCCGGGCGAAGGAAACTTTTTTTGCGCCGGTCGATGAGAGCGGCGCGGTCATTCTGATCGAGATCGACACGGAACTGCCGCTGGAAATCGAAGTCGAATTCATTCGTGATTTTCAGTTGATGTGGCCGGCTTCGATTGGGGGGACGTATCTCGAGAACATGCCCGATGGGCACGGCTTCATATTCGGCGAGGAAAGCCGCCGCTTCGCGGGCATAGTGGGATCGCCTACGGCAGCAGAGGTACGCCCGGAGTATCAGACGAACTATGCGGAGGCGGCCCATTCTTCGTTCCGGCTGGGCGCGACGGTCAAGGGCAAAGACACGAAGGTGGTGGTGGTGGCCGGGTCAGCGCACGGCCGGGAAGAGGCGGCGAAAACGTATCAGAAGTTACTGACGTCGTACGGGCAATCGCTTCAGACATCGGCGGGGTACTATCGCGACTATTTGGGCCAAACCGTAAACCTGGACCTGCCGGACCGGGCGTTGCAGCAGGCGTACGACTGGTCGCGTATCAGCGTAATTCAAGGACTGGTGAACAACGCGGAGTTGGGAACCGGCTTGATCGCGGGATACCGAACGTCGGGCTGGGGCCAACGACCAGGATTCGCGTGGTATTTTGGCCGCGACTCCTTGTGGACGTCGCTGGCCTTGAACGCGTCCGGGGACTTCGCCACAACGAAGACCGCACTGACTTTCTTGAGCCGGTTCCAGCGCGAGGACGGGAAAATCCCGCACGAGATTTCGCAGTCCAGCGGCTATGTGAACTGGTTCAAGGATTTTCCCTACGGATTCGCCTCGGCGGACGCCACGCCGCTGTACATGATTGCCATGGACGACTACGTGCGCGAGAGCGGCGACACAGAATTTGTCAAACAGAAGTGGAGTAGCATCTGGAAGGCATACGAATTTCTGAAGTCCACCTGGGACGAGCAGGGTTTTCCACGGAACGAAGGCGTGGGCCACGGATGGGTCGAGGGCGGTCCGCTGTTGCCGGTGAGGACAGAGTTCTACCAGACTGGGCTGGGCACGGAAGCAGCGCGGGCGCTGGCGGACCTTGCGGAAATAAGCGGCCAGAGCGAAACGGCCGGCGAATTGAAGAAGCTTTACACCGAGCAGCGCGCCAAATTGAACGACGCGTTCTGGATTGCGGAAAGGAATCGCTTTGCGTTCGCGCTGGATGGGAACAGCAAAGCCGTCGATGAGCTCAGTGTGCTGGGAACAGTGCCGATGTGGTTCGGCTTGCTTGATGAGAAGAAGGCCGACCAGACAATCGTCCAGTTGGCCGAAGCGGAACACCAGGCGGACTGGGGGATGCGCATCATTTCCTCGGCGTCGGCCAAATACAGTTCGCAAGGGTATCACTTCGGATCGGTGTGGCCGCTGTTCACCGGCTGGGCATCGGTAGGCGAATACCGCTATCACCAAACGCAGACGGCTTACAACAATCTGAGGTCGAACGCGTTGCTGGCGTTCGACGGCTCGCTAGGCCACGTCACCGAAGTGCTTTCGGGCACAAACTATGAGCCGTTGTCGACAAGTTCGCCGCACCAGATCTGGTCGGCGGCCATGGTCGTGTCGCCTCTTCTGCGGGGAATGTTCGGCCTGGAACGCGACGCAAGCAAGCACAAGCTGACGTTCGCGCCGCACACTCCGGCGGATTGGAGCTGGTGTGCGGTGCGCAATATAGCTGTTGGCGGCACCCGTGTTGATCTGCGTACCCGCAAGACGATCGGTGAGATTGTGCTGGAAGTGGCGCAATCGGGAACCGATTCCTTCACACTCGCTTACGAGCCTGCGATCAGTTTGCGCGCCAAGGTGCTGGGGGTGGAACTCAATGGCAAGCCGCTGCAATTCCGAGTGACGGCAAACGAGTTGGATCAGCACATCTCGATCGAAACGGCGCTCTCGGGGAAAATGAACGCAATCCGTATCCGGGTAAAGAACGATTTTGGAGTTAGCTATCGCCTTGCGCTGCCTGCGCTCGGCCAGGCAAGCCAAGGTCTGCATATACTGACGGAAACGTGGTCGCCCGGAAGAGATTCGATGACGCTGCAGGTGTCGGGGCGAGCGGGCCAGATGTATGACCTAGCGGTATGGAACCCGGGCGAGATC
>Ga0335084_10001163_pt1 | contig 24071 bp, 24 predicted proteins | sample Lox_Sample_44_FD_206721 | JGI IMG/M metagenome (GOLD analysis project Ga0335084, IMG submission 206721) | Soil microbial communities from Loxahatchee National Wildlife Refuge, Florida, United States - Lox_Sample_4.4 | ecosystem: Environmental > Terrestrial > Soil > Wetlands | place: USA...
CAGCGGAACTGGACAACTGGTCGGCCCCTCAAACGTTGCCGGGATGTCTGGGCCGGCGCTAGCCACCCATCAGCCTGATGCCGACGTACAGGAGCCCGGCCCCCAAGAGCGTCATGATTGTCGTGAGTTTGGTCGGGTGCGCGTGGTAACTTTCGGGCAGCAGATCACTGGCGCCGATGTAGATGAAGAAGCCCGCGAACAGCGCCAGAAGCGAGCCGAGAGCGGCATCCGGCAGCCTATAGAAGAGCGTCGCCACCACGCCCAGCACGGGAGCGACAGCGTCCACCAGCAGCCAGCGAAAGGCTTCCCCCGAGGTACCGGAGTTTTTCAAGACCACGGTCACGGTGTTGATGCCGTCCGAGAAGTCGTGCACGAGCACCGCAATGGCGACGATTGCGCCGACGGGCACGGAAACCTGGAACGCAAATCCGATTGCGGTGCCGTCGAGAAAGCTGTGGATGGAGAAACTTCCCGCGCCCAGCCGCCCGCGATGGCGGTGGCCACCGATGCCTTCCACGCCCCCCGCATGGAGTACAACCGTACGGTCGAGCACCATGTAGAACATGAATCCCAGCCCCGTCAACGAGCTGACCAGCGAAATCCCGTGAGCCTCGCCCGCGAGTTTGATGGCCTCGGGCAACAAGTCGAAGAATGCAACCGCGATGACCGCACCGGCGCTGAACCCCATGATGAGATGCAGCTTGTCTTTGAAGCGCAGGGCAAACGCACCACCGAGGAGAGTGGAAGCGAACGCGCCCAAACCGACGACAAGAGCGAGCATCGAAGTGCGGGATCGCCGTCGTTTATGGTTGGATTCATCCTAGCATGACGGGTGCGAGCCGGATGCGTGTATTCGACGACTCAAACCACGTTCAAGCCGGGGCTCGCTCGTAGAAGTGGAGCAATCCACCGAGTCGGGGACGCCGCATCATCGCTCCATCTCGTGAGCAAACACACGCGGCAGCTGTCGGTTGGCTTGTCTGTTGCACAGTCTCCCTGCCAGGTTTTCGTCGCCCGGCTGGGCCGCGATTGATTCCTTGCGTGCTGGCTGCTACTGCGACCACGACGATTTCCTCGGCCGAATGAGCGTAGATCAACGAATACGGGAAGCGTCGCAGTGGGACTTGTCTCAGTTCGCCGCCAGCTGAACGCCCCAGTTCAGGGTGCGTGCGCAGCGCATCAACCGTATGCTGAATATCGTCGAGGAACTCTTGACCCAAACCGCGTGATGCAGTCTCGTAGTAGAAGGACGCTTTCGGTCATCTCCTCCTCGGCGGGAGGAAGAAACCGATATCCGATCATTTGAGGCGATCGCGGACTCTACTTATCACTTCATCGCCAGGGTCAGCGGCCAGCTCTCCCGCCCGATATGCATCGTATCGGCGTTGCGCCTCTTCAAGCCAGAGTCGCTCGGCATCCTGGTCGACGTCAGCGTCCAAGTCTTCGATGAGAATGCGCGCAAGCTCGGCTTTTTCCTTAGGGCTGAGGGCGCGCACTCGCTTTTCAAGCTCTTCGAAATCGGCATTCATCGGCAAATTCTAGCCCATAGTGCGCACGCCCGCTGACAGATATCCAAGTCGTCTACCCTCCAGGACTCGGGCGTTTCTCAGTAACACTTTTTCAAGACTCGGGCTCATGCATGTGGAAGCAACCCTCACCGGCTTCGCCGGCGCTGCGACGGTCGTCTCATGACCGCTGCCACCCTCAAGATCGTCTCCCGCTGCTCCGCATCTAGCGCACGAAAGGCGTCGAGCCAGACGCGCTCCTCGTCGGTGAATCGTTCGACGTCGTCGAGCTTCAGCCCCGCAGCCTGAGCCAGAATGACCCACGGCTCTACGCCGAGGGCGGCGGCAATGCGGCCGAGAGCATCATCGGTCACTGCGGTCCACAAGCCGCTTTCGATCTGTGATAGATAACCCTGACTAAGCCCACTGCGTTCGGCGAGAACTTCCTGCCCAATTCCATGTAGTTCACGGATTCGCCGCACTGCAGAGCCCAGTCCCAGGCCTCGCTTGGGGATCCGACTGCGCGCGGAGCGAGCCGCTCGAGCCATTCGATTCCTCACCGGGCGCGATCTTCCATCGAGCGCTCGCGCTCGGTGGACTGCGTGTGAGATCGCTGAGCAGCCACCTGCGCAAGCAGCGCGTTCGCGATTCGCTCGTTACCTGTGACTACTCCGGGCATGCGGCGCACGAACGCCTCAACCTCTCGCGCGAGCTGCGGCTCGCCCTGGTCCCGCAGGTTGCCCGCGGTCGCGCTCCAGTCCTGGACGACGCGCTCGCGCGTGGCCAGGAGCTTGGTCTTTCCCGCTTCGGGCCTGAGCCCGCCGCGCAGAAGCTCGCTTCCCACCCCTTCGGCCTTGCGGCGCATGAAGGTGGACTTGCCGCGTTTGAGCGCCCGGTAGATGCCGTCCCGCAGACGCTCGTTCGGTCTGCCCCGGAGCTGGGCAGGCGTGGCGTTGGCGGCAACCCCGAGTTCACGTAGGTATTGGGCGAAGTCCTCCCGCCAGGCTCTCAGTGTGGCCTTGCGGATGTAGAGTCGCTCGCCTTGCTCGCTCACCGCTTTCACCACCAGGTGCACGTGCGGGTGCCCTTGGTCGGTGTGCAGCACCATGGCATAGCGGTGTTTGAGGGCAAACTTCTCCCGGGCGAACTTCTGGGTGGCGAAGAGAAGCTTCTCGGGCGGCGTGCCTTTGGGCATGGAGAAGACCAAGTTGTGCACCTGTTTGGGCCGTCGGTCTATCGTTCCTGGCTTGGGCTCAGGCCTGTACTGCCCTCTCCCCGCTTCGAGGTTCCAGATGTCACTTAGCTGCTGCGCCACCGCCCTACCCTGCAGGATCTCGCCCTCATCGGTATGCACTGCGAGCTTGCCGTGGCGGTCGATGTAGGCGAGGTGGGCTTTGACTGCTGCTGCGTTCTTGCCACCACCGGTGACCTTGACCATGACTTCGGGCGCACCGCGCACGGTGCGCCCGATCTGATCGAGCTGGGCGCGGCTGAACTGAAGTGGCGTGTGGCGTCCGCGCCGCCCGTAACTCACCAAATCCAGCTCGGCGAGCCGGCCGCTTCCCGGCAAGCTAATTCGCCTGGCCAAGGTCAGACTCCCAGCTCAGTACGTTGGCTTTGACCAGTTCTCGCATCTGCTGCCACAAACCGTCCACGGCCGGTAGCACTGCGGCCAGACGCATAGGAAGCTCTGGATCGAGCGCCTCCTCCTGCCTCAAGGCCTGCGCGATCTGCCTCAGGCTGCCGGCAATGGCACTCACCTGAGCGAGGCCGCCTTCGAGTCGGCTGAGTTCTCCGAGCGGCATGGGAGGGTTGCTGAACAGATGGCTCCGAATCAGAACCGCGGCGTAGGTCGTGTACTTCATGCCACGTGCGTGCGCACGCTCCCGCAGGCGGGTGCCATCGCCGGGGCGTAGCCGCACGCTGATGTGATCACTCTTGCCCGGCTTGGCTCGCTGCTGATACTCAGCACCCACATCAATTGGATTGCGCGCCAGCACCGCGTCGATGATGAGCCCCAGGAGCTTCGACTCGGACAGTCCTCGGTTCCCCGCGAGCGCGCAGAAGCGGGCTTTCACCTCGGCACTGGCCCAAGCGGCGATCTTGCGGTGAGGCTCGGGCCGAGGCAGGGTTAATATTTGCATGATCTATTTGTGTGACGTCAGTCTATCCTGCACTCAAGCCCAACGCAAGCATTTTCCTTCGGCATGCCGAAGGATTTTGCTTTGCCAAAGGCTGAGTCAACACGGACGAGGCGCTGGCTCAGGTCGACCTGAAACGGGAGGTGCGTGCATACCCGCAACCCCTATTGATGTCGACCGACACGGAAGCAAAACGAGGAGATTTGGCGAGCTCGGTGAAGGTGCGGGGCTGAGCCGACGTGACGTTCGTTCTTTTAGCTTGAAACGCGAGCGGACCATTGACCGGACGCGTCGCTTGCGACGGGTCCGTCGCTTTTGGGGGATGCCAAGCGGAGCGCGGCGGGGGTCTCTGGCGCGCGGCTTCTCGGTGTTGCGCGGCAGAGTCCCCCAAGAGTGCGCTCTTCGGAACTGACCACTGCCCTGACTATAACGCTCGCCTCGAGGGTCGATCGCCTCGATGAATTCGTAATCTATAGATAACCAAGGTTTGCGCGTCTGCTCGGTCGAGCGGCCGGGGTCGCGTCCTGAGGAAACGTCTGAGCCGCCAGAAAGCAGTCGTTTTCAACCGACAACATCACAAGGCGGTACGCGACAGCACGACACTTTTCGTCACTTGGGGGAGCGGCCTCTCGCGGGAAGAGCCGTGCGCGGGGACGGCGGCCATCCCCGCGCAGAGCGCATCGAGAGATCTATGCCATTACTCCTGAATCATGCGCTTCCGGCTGAACGGACCGAGGGCGTTCGCCCCATTGGCCGCGCGGCAGCCAACGCGAGTACTTCCAACTCTCGTTTGCTCAGCTCAGGCAAGGGCGTCTCCAACAGCACGCCCTGCTTCCGTAAATTGTGGAAGAACCATTCATGGAAAGTAGGTTTCGGCCGGGCGCATTGCCGAGGGTCTTTGCCTGCGAGGTGTAGGCCAGGCGCTCTCCGGACGGTAGCAGCTGGGTGCTCACCGCGCATGGCGTCGTAAGGGTGGACGACAGTTCGGAAGGCACGCCTTGAGATGCGCATGCGCCGCGAGTCGCAAGTGCGTTGCTCACGCCCCATGCCTCGGCAGCGAGCAGAGCAACTGCAGCTAGCGCAGCGAGCTGCATGCAGCGCGTCGAAGCCATAACGCGTTCGCACAGGCTGGACGGACGCAACACCTTGTCATCTTGGCCGTTGTTGCGGTCGTGTCGCGACGTTGCTGTAATGGCGAGCACTAGTCCTGCGCTCCCCGGCCGCTTACAGCCCGGAAGCGTCCGCCACGCGTCTCTGGGTCGGCTCCGTCCCTTACGCTCGGTGGGCTGGCGACCGCCCATTGCTTGATCAAGACGGCCAGCTCCTCGGCGCATTGACTCAGCGCTGTTACACCGCCTGCCGCGTCCGCTGTGGGGGCTGGCTTTTCGATGACAAAGGTGTGTTGCGCCCACATGCCCCGGCCTTCCAGGGTAGCCCGCAACCGGAGCACGCCGCGGCTTCGATCGGGTTGATCGAACACCTGCTCGAACTCCACGAGCTCGGAACGCAGGGTATAGAACGCCACGGGATCATCAGAGGCAACTCTCCGAATTTCACCAGGGCCAGACGGGCTCAGATTCGCCCTCAGTCGCTGCGTTAACAACGCCGCCGGCGACATGACCCATTGGCTCTGCGCATATGGCATCGGGTTGGCGGCGTTGCGGTAGGCCAACCGATAGTACATGGAGGTTTGATCGATCCACTCCGGCGCGGTGATTTCGTATACCACGATGTCCGTTCGCGATGAGTTTGAGGCGTGCAGCGAGCTCGGCGTCGAATAGAGCCCGAAATCGAAATCGGCTTTCGGCGTCTCCTTTGACCCCATCAGGCCGCACCCAGAACATGCGAACAGCAGAATCACAGCTGCAAGTAGTCTCATTTGCTTACTCCCTTGGTTGCGACGAACCCGCGCTCCCCGGGTCCGGGCGGTGGTGGCTGCAAGCCGAAGATCAAGCTCTGCGGGCGCGCGTTGACCTGGTGCAGCGTTCGCTTGAGCTCGCGTGCATCGATCGAAACTTGATCGATCAGAGCGTTCACCCGCGGCAAGGTGTCTTTGTGCAAGTCGTCCGCGGCACGTCCGATCTGCTTGGCGGCCTCACCTACCGTGTCCAGCACGACCAGCTTGCGGTCGGTGTCCTCGGCCAGCTTTGCGACGTTGTCCAGAGCGGTTTGCGCGCTCTCGACGGTTCGTCTCGTCTGCTGGAGCAGACCCGGCAGAGCCTTGGCGCTCGGTTCCAGGTTGCGCGCGAGCTCGCCGTAGCGCTCGGAGGTCTGCTCGAAGGAGTCCACCAGAGCCATTACCCGCTTCTGGTTCTGCTCGTTGAGCAGCTCGTCCAGTCGGTCCGCGACGCGCGCCGCTTTCAGCACGACGTCGCGGATGTCGGTCTCTGCGCGCTCGAGCATGGATGCCTGCAGTTCCATCTGCGCGACCTTCTCTCTGGACAGCGGCAGCGGCTCGCTGCTTTTGCCCTTCTCGTCGTCTAACTGAATGAACGCCACCCCGGTGATCCCCTGATAGCTCAACTTGGCGTACGTGGATTTCGAAATCGGGGCCGCGGGATCGACCGAGATGCGCACACGGATCTCGCCGGCCTGGCGTGGATCGAAGCTGATGGAATCGACCCGTCCCACGTCAACACCGCGAAAGCGCACGGGTGCGTCGACTTTCAACCCGGAGACGCTGTAGGTGGTGAGCAGATCGATCGGCAGCCGCGCCGGCCCTTTGTCGGGTCCGAGCCAGAGAGCTCCGGCGATCCCGCCCAGCGCGAGAAGAATCACAAACAAACCGGTGATGAAAGAATGTGACTGGCTTTCCATATCTGGCCTCTTAGCAATTTGCCCCTGCAGCTGCCGGCGTGCTCAACGCACTCAGTGCGCGCCGCCCCCGCCCTGCCAGGAAGTAGGTGTGGATGAACGGATGGGCGACTTTGATCACTTCCTGTATTGGAGCCGCGACGATGACCCGCTGATCGGCCAGCACGGCGATGCGATCGGACAACGCAACCAGCGTATCCAGATCGTGAGTGACCATGACTACGGTGAGCTGCAGCTCGCGATGCAGCTCCCGGATCAGCTCGACAAAGGTCTCGCTGCTCTCCGGGTCCAGCCCGGCGGTAGGCTCGTCCAGAAAAGCAATCTTTGGCTCGAGCGCGAGCGCGCGCGCCAACGCCGCTCGTTTGGTCATTCCGCCGGAAAGCTCGGCCGGCATCTTGCCGCCATGGGATCGGCTCAGGCCCACCATCTCCAGCCGCAGCAGGGCCGTCTCGCGGATCAGGTCTTCATCGAAGGTGCGCAACTCTCGCAATGGCAAAGCGACGTTCTCGGCAACGGTCAGCGCGGAAAACAAGGCGCCCCGCTGGAACAAGACGCCCGAGTGGCGCCGCAGCGCGTTCAGCTGCTCCGCCCCGAGATCTGAAAGCGCTGTGCCCAGAACCTCGATCCGGCCTCCGGTGGGCCGGTCGAGCCCCAGCATCTGGCGCAAAAGCGTGGTCTTGCCCGAACCGGAGCCGCCGACGATGCACAAGATTTCTCCCTGCAGGACCGACAGCTCCAGATCGCGGTGCACGACGTGCTGCCCGAACCGAGTGGTTATCCCGGCCAGTTTGATGACAGTCGGTGGCGTGGAATCCACGGTCACATGCCTACGTGTGCGAACAGCACGGCGAAAATGGCATCGGCGACCAGCACGCTACTGATGGCGACCACGACCGAGCTGGTGGTTCCTTCGCCCAGGCTCTCGGTGTTGGGCTTCACGCGCAGCCCGAAGTGACACGCGACCAAGGCGATGATCACTCCGAATACCACCCCCTTGCCAAGCCCGATCCAGTAATTCGCAATGGGCACCACTCTGGGCACTGCGTCCAGGAAGTAGTAGTAGCCCACGCCCAGGGACAGATGCGCGGCGAACATGCCGCCGAGGAGCGCGATGGTGCTGGTCCATAAGCCAACCAGCGGCTGAGAGATCGCGAGAGCAACCACCTTGGCGAAGATCAGCCTCTGGGTGTAGGGAACACCGATCGTGGTCAACGCGTCGAGCTCCTCGTTCAAGCGCATGACCCCGAGCTGTGCTGTCATGGACGAGCCGGAGCGTCCGGCCACCAGGATCGCAGCCAGCAGTGGTCCCAGCTCGCGCACACACGCGATACCGAGCAAGTCCACTACGTACATCTCGGCACCGAACCTGCGCAGCTGGTCGCCGCACAGGTAACTCAGCACGACCCCGATGAGAAAGCCAACGAGTGCCAAGATGCCCATGGCCTGGGCGCCGGCGCGATAGACCGCGGCCGAGATCTCGCGCGCTGGCCAGCGTCGCGGGTGTCTAACCAGATCGATGGCGTCGAGCAACAGGCGGCCGATCAGTTGCACCATCCCGCGCAGCTGCTCGAGCCATCCGAGTACTCCTTGCCCGAGCCACACGATGGGCTGCGCCAGTGGTTGCCGAGCCGGTGACAGCCCAACAGCGCTGACAGTTCCGCTCGGCAAACGGGCAAAGTACTTCTTCAGTGCTGCCGGGATGGACAGCCGCTCCGGAAAAGCGCGACCCCAGGCGTGCCACAGCAGCAGCGCGCCTGTACGATCGAGCTTGTCGATCCTGGACAGATCCCAGGAAGTCAGCGAATGGGCGCCGAACTGCGCGAGCTGACGCTTGAACCGCAGCACGTGCGGAATCAACCCGAGTGTAGTCCAGCTACCCGTGAGCGCGACCGCCTGAGCACCGTCAGGCGAGCTTGCGACCTGAAGGCCGGCGGCGTTTCCGGAGGCGGTATGCTGTGGGTGCGTGGACACGTGAGCTGTCGCAGGGAAAGTGTTTGGATGCGAATCGGTCGGGCGGCGTCCTTAGGGCATCAGTCACCGCGCTCGACTCGTTGCCACTGAGCCCTGAGGACCGCTCGTCCTGCGGCAGTGATCGCGTCGGCTTGAACACGCATCCCGGCCATCTCTGGCGGCGCCTCAGCCACCAACGACAAGTACGCGCGTTCAACCGTATGGCCTTTATTTGGGTTGAGGATAAGGAGGATCTTGCTTTTGACCATGGCCATAAGCTCGGAGATCACGCCGTCCCCCATCCTCTTGCCCGACTTCTTGCTGAACCCGATTGTCTTGACTGCTGTCTGCATGATGGTTCCTTTATGATGCATGCCTCGTTCATCACGGTCCTGACGGTCGAATGTTCGCGCTCGTCCGAACTGTGCTGGGTACAGCGTACGGGCCGGCGACCGGCAAGTCGTCAGGGAAGGGTCGGGATTCGGTCGCAATACAGTGAGCATCGGCGGCACGCCGCAGGCTCACGCGGTCCAGTATCGCGAAGCAAGGCTGTGCGAGAAGCAGGCGGACCAGGACGAGCTGCTGCTCGCCCAACGGCAGGATCTTCTGCCACTCGCGCTCGATGGTTCTCCGCCAAATCGTCGATCCACCGGTGCAAACGCTGCGTCAGCCGGCCCTCGCTGCGGGCGAGCGCAATGGATCACGTCGGCCGGAGCGTACGCTGGAGCCGCATTGACCGGGCTGTTCTTCTCCCCTACCGATGTATGGCTCGCCGCGCGATATCCACGGCTCGGCCGTGTCGTTGCCTACCAATGTATGGCTCGTTGCAACCCGTTTCACGGCCTGCCTTCTCCTGCCCCTGCCCCTACCAAGGTACACCTTCCTGCGACCTCGGGGTCTTCGATTCGATGCGTTGGTAGCCGATCACCCTGCCAGGGACCAATGGTATCGAGCGCGCTGCCGGCGTAGCGTTGGCCCTAGGGATGAACGACTTCTAACTGGGAAACATCATGAAACTTCGGCTCGATATGCTCAACAATCGCACGCGGCTGCGCGTCCTCACCGCCGCAGTCATGCTCACCGCGTGCGCCGGCACCCAAGCCAACGAAGTCCCTGGCTGCGGCTTCGAGTCCGCTGCACAGGAGATCACGCGGCTGTTCTGGCTGGCCGAGACCGCGAAGGTGTGCGGTTGGGCGACGTGGGGCGATGCGGACTGGCTCAAGCTGTTCTCGATGCGCTTACTGTGGGACCATCTGTCGGAGCACAACCGCCTGGCGCTGGTGTCGATGGTGACGCAGCACGGGTACGAGAAGGCAGTGCGCCAAGCGGCGGCGGACGGTGCCGGTGAGAACTGCGTGAGCCCTCGGTGGGAGCTGGGCTGGGCGAGCTATCTGAGCGCAGCCGTCGCGCATGATGGCGAGCAGGGAGGCACGCGATGATCAGCGATCTCATGCTCACGCAAGCCGCGGCCCTCTTGGCGACGATCCAGCTCAACTGCACCGCGCCGCAGGTCCAGGTCGTCGACGAGCTGCGATGGCCCGGCGCCTACTTCCGCACCATCGAGGATCAGAACATGATCTGGATGACGCGCTCGGCCGCGGAAAGCGGCAGCGCCTACTGTATCCTGGTGCACGAGCTGATCCATTGCGCGCTGTACGAGCAGCGCGAGAAGCCCGGCATGCACCACCCGCGCAGCCTCGACCTGCGGGAAGAGATGATGGTGCAGGAACTGACCGACAAGCTGCTTGGATCCTGAGGCCAGGGCCCTGCGGAATGAAGATGATCGCTTGAAGGAACTGTTTGGCTCCTCCCCCCGGTCCTCTCCTCCCCTTGACCGGGGCTTCTGACGGCGGGCCTGCGTGCCGCCGCTTTTCTTACTGTTGCGCCTCTCTCTAAATGCCTGACGCAAGCACCCTGGTTCGAGCCGCTACGGACGCGGCATTCGCCCCTTGCCGCTGCCGCGAACCGGTTCCGACCGAACGCCGACGTTTCGCTGACGACTCGGCGGCGCGCAACGTCTAGGCTTGACCATATGAACTGCCCCTCGGGGCCGGCGCTTGTGCGGCGCGGCTGTCGCTCGACGAAACACGACACCGCATCAATCGCGCCAGCGGCAGCATGAGCACAAAGGACTTTCAAAGGAGCAACCGCATGACACGTTCACTTCTGACTGCAATTGTCTGCATCGCGACAGTGCTGCAGGCCGCGTGCAACGCCAACAGCGACAGCGGGCCGGATTCCCGGCATACCTCGCCTGGGCCGTGGCCCACCTACAACAACGGATATGACGGGCAGCGCTTTTCCTCCGCACAACGCATCACACGCCAAAACGTCAAAACTTTGAAGCGCGTTTGCGAAGCCCACCTCGGCGATTCCGGATCCTTTCATTCGGGCCTGATCGTCATCGGCGATACGCTGTATGTCACCACGGCGCACACCACCGTTGCTCTGGACCCAACCACCTGTGCAATCCGCTGGCGTCATGAGTATCAGCCGGTTCAGGAGGAGGCCTATGCCGTGAATCGAGGCGTCGCCCACCTCGATGGCCGCATCTTCCGCGGAACCGGCGACGGGCGAATCCTTGCTCTCGACGCCCGGACGGGCAAACAACTTTGGCTGGTCAAGGCTGGTGATCCGCTGAACGGTGAGTCGTTCACCTCGGCACCGATCGCATGGAAGGGCCTCGTCTTCATCGGTGCTGCCGGCAGCGACGTGGGCATCCGAGGCTTCGTGCTCGCGCTCGATGCGCAGACCGGTGAAGAACGATGGCGCTTCCACACGATTCCCATGGGTGACGAGCCGGGCGCCGAATCCTGGGCAAAGCCGGAAAGCGCCGCACACGGTGGAGGCGGCATGTGGACGTCGTACACGCTGGACACGACTACGGGCGAGCTTTTCGTGCCAGTCGGCAATCCTGCACCTGACTACGCACCCGACTCGCGTCGCGGGGCGAACCTGTACACCAATTCGGTGGTAGTGCTCGACGCTCTGACGGGAAAGCTGAAGTGGTATCACCAGTTCACTCCGAACGACGGACTCGACTACGACCTCGGAGCAGCCCCGGCTTTGTACACGGACGGCAAAGGCGCCAGGCGGCTCGCGGCAGGCAGCAAGGATGGCCATTTGTATGGAATCGACCGTACTAGCCATCAGATGCTGTTCAAGACGCCAGTCACGACCATTCAAAATTCCGATGCGCGGCCCACGCCCGCCGGCGTCCGCGTGTGCCCCGGACCGCTGGGAGGGGTGGAATGGAACGGTCCGGCGGTGGACCCACGATCGCAGACTATTTACGTCGGTTCGGTCGACTTCTGCTTCACGGTCAAGTCCGGTCCGGCGAAATACAAAAAGGGCCAGGCCTACTTTGGGACGACCCAACAGCCGATTGGTGGTGCGGACGCCCGGGGCTGGATTCACGCCATAAACGGCGACAATGGCGGTGTTCTCTGGAAATACCACGGGGATGCGCCCGTCGTTGCAGGCGTGACGCCCACGGCAGGCGGTCTGGTTTTCAGCGGCGACCTCAACGGGAATCTGTTCGCGCTCGACGCCATAACCGGCACGGAGCTTTACAAGGTCAATACCGGAGGCGCGGTTGCAGGCGGCGTCGTCACCTACGAGGTCGGCGAAAAACAATACGTCGCCACGACCTCAGGCAACGTGTCACGCATGACCTTTACCGCCACCAGCGGTTCTCCAAAGGTGGTGATTCTGACGACCGGGCTCGCGAAGGACGATCCCAAGGTGGTAGCAGTTGCGCAGAACCCTCAACCTTCCGGTGGCGGAGCGGCTGGCGGCAAAGGCCTGTTCGTGCAGTATTGCAGCGCGTGTCACGGCCAGACCGGTGAAGGGGGCGTAGGCCCCACCCTCAGGAGCGAATCGTCCAGGAAGAGCCGCGAGCAAGTCGTCGCTTTCATCAAGAATCCGAAAGCCCCCATGCCGAAGCTCTACCCGTCCCCGCTGACCGAGAGCGACGTTGCGTCTGTCGCCGAGTTCGTGGAGACGCTCAAGTAGCGTTCGCCCTGACCACTGCTCGCCGCGCAGGATTGTCACGAGGCTTTGGAGGGTGCAGTGGACTATCGACCTGGCGCTGCGCCTGGGATCGGGTTTAAGAAAGTGAACGACGTCGCGCGGCGCGGCTCGGCGAGCGCTGCGCGATCCGTTTCAGTTCCAGGCACCTCACCCCACCGAATCCCGACGAATTGCCGACGCTTTGCTGACGACTCGCTGCGCATCTTTGACTACGCTGGCACCACATAAACTCAGTCAGATATCGGATCAATCCATCAACCATCCATTGAAACTGTAAAGGAGATTCTCACAATGGCTCAGCATCCACGAACAGTGCAGTCAGCGCCCATCACGAGCGCCGGCGCATGGGGCCTGCGTTACCCGGGCCTCGTCATGGGCGAGGGCGGCAAGAACGAGGTCAAGGAGTTCACCGGCATGTGGCGCCTCAAGCCGGACGCCGACCTGGTGGCATTCACGAAGGTGCTGGCTCCGGGCGGGTGGCTCAATCCGCGTGGTGCGTCGTTCTCGGAGCAGACCACGAAGCTCGGGCTGATCCGCACGGCCCGCTGGTTCATCGCGCGGACCCAGGACTTCGACGGCTACACGCTATTCTTCATTTCTCAGTTCGATGGCACGCTGGAGAAATACTTCGACGACTTCACCCTCAACGGGAAGGAAAACTTGTCGGCGGTCTGGGGCAACTGTGTCGGGTGCCCGACTGGTACGGATGTGACGGCGCGCGACGTCGTCGAATACATCGCTCGCGGCCAGATCAAGACCCTGGCCTGCTACGACGTCGCTCCCGGCATCAGCATCGGCCAGATCTACAAGGCGGCCGACTGGTACGAAAAGACGCAGAAGTTCCAGCGCGCGGTCGCTACGGGCGGCGGCAAGCTCGAGGATAAGGTGAATACCTTCCTCGAAGAGCTTGCAAGGCCGTACAAGGAAGCGCCGAGCGACGCGATGATCGACACGGATGTGGCGCGCCAGTGGCAGTACGAGGATGTTGCCGAACGCGTCGAGAAGACGAAAGAGGCGCAGACAGCGTAGTACGCGAATTTCCGGCAGGTCGATCGGCCTCGCGCGCGACTCGAGGTCGGTCTCCCCAGCCGTCTCACGTTCGAGGATTGCCACCAATGGCCGTTATCGTTTCTGCGCGCAGCCTGCGAGCTGCCGACCTGAAGGACAACCTTCACGACATTCAGGACAATGTCGTGGCGCCCATCCTCATGCGGTACGGGCGCCATGTCTTCTTCAAGTTCAACGACGGCGCAAACGCGCGCGCCTGGTTGCGCGACATGTTCAAGCGAGTCAATGCCCGGCGCGAAGAGCACGGTACGCGATTCACCGTCAATATCGCCTTCACCTACGGAGGGCTGAAGGCGCTAGGCGTCTCTCAGCGCTCGCTCGACAGCTTTCCCGAGGCGTTCCGGGCGGGCATGCGCGGCCGTGCCCATGTAGTGGGCGACGTCGGGCCGCACGCGCCGCAACATTGGGAGGGCGGCCTCGGCGGTCCGGACATCCACGCCATGGGATGGATCCGGACCGATTCCGCCGAGGGCCGCGAAGAGGCGATGCGGATCATTCGCGCCGAGATGGAGGCCACCCGCGGGGTCGAGATCCGGTTCGTTCAGGACACGATGGCGCTCGCCCATGAAAACGGCATCGGTTCGGAGGGCGAGCATTTCGGTTTCGCCGACCCGATCTCGCAGCCGCCGATCGAGGGCGCTAAAGCGCCTTCGTATCCTGGCGACGGCGTGCCGGAGCGAGACGGCACGTGGCGTGCGCTGAAACCCGGCGAGTTCCTGCTGGGCTACGAGGACGAAGCCGGCCTCGACGGTACGCAAACCCCTGAACCCCCGGAGCTGCGGCTGAACGGAACGTACATGGTCTTCCGCAAGCTCTATCAGGACGCGGCGGCGTTTCGTCGGTATCTACTGAGGGCCGCGAAGGCGCTCTACGGTTCCGACGACCAATACCACCAGGAGTTGGTGGCGGCGAAGATGATGGGCCGCTGGCGTAGCGGCTGCCCGGTCGATCTTTCGCCCGACAAGGACGATCCCGCGATCGCGGCCGACCCTCAACGTCGCAACAACTTCACGTATGCAGGCGACGACGGCGGGCTGCGGTGCCCGCTCGGCTCGCACCTGCGCCGCAGCAACCCGCGCGCGACCCCGTTGAAACGCGCGACCGCCGTGAGACGGCACCGCTTGATCCGCCGCGGCGTCGAGTACGGCCCGCATCTCAAGGACGGTGCGCTCGAGGACGACGGCATCGATCGCGGCCTCATCAATCTGTTCATCCAAGCCGACATCGAGCGGCAATTCGAGTTCGTCCAGAAAGAATGGATGAAGGGCGGCGAGTTCATCGGGCTCGATCCGAACGAGCAGGATCCGATCAACGGCGTTGGCGGCGAAGGCTCGCAGATGGTGGTGCCCGGCGCCAAGCAACCGTTCCTGTTCGATCTGCCGACCTTTGTCAAAGTGAAGGGCGGCGAATATCTCTTCGTCCCCGGCCTGAAAGCGCTCGCGGGCCTGATCGAGAAGAAATTCTGAGCGCTTCGGAGATAAGCACCATGTCAGACCATTTCAGCGGCCCTGCGGTGATGGGTGATCCATCGGTAGACATCACCGACTTCTACGCGTTTCCCAGTCCCGAACGACCGGGGCATCTCGTCCTGATCATGGACGTGTTTCCCATGGCGACATCGCAGTCGCTCTTTAGCGATGTCGTGACCTACCGGTTTCGGCTGCGGCCGCTCACCCGGTCCGGCGGCAGCGTCGCTCATGGCAAGGCTGAGTACACGATCGACATTACCTTCACCGATGTGACGGAAGGACCTTCGGTTCAGAAAGGAGACGTCGTCACATCGGATGGGCGCAAGGCGAGCTTCGCAGTCGGCGAACCGCTGGAGCGGGATGGCATGCGCGTCTTCGCCGGACTCATCAGCGACCCGTTTTTCATGGATGTCGAGGCCGCCATCCGCACGGATGCCCTGGGCAAACTGTCGTTCAACAAGGAGGGCGTAAACACCGTCCAGTTCCGCGACGTCCTGTCGATCGTCGTCGAGGTTCCCTGCGCTCCGATCGTCGAACGCTTCGATGGCGTCGCACTCGCTGGCACTATCGCAGAAAACATCGTCACGCGGCGCGGCAAGCCGCTGCGGATCGAACGTCTCGGACGGCCGGAGATCAAGAACTTCGTCCTGCAAAGCACCACTCACGATCCGCGCGCGAAAGGCGTCGAGCTGCGCGATCTATACAACCGGGAAGACGCTTTCGCGCTCTCCCGGGAGTATCGACCGCTCTACGAGTCGCGGCTCGACGCGAACCTGGAATTCTTCGATGGGCTCGACGGCAAGACGGCGTGGCCGCTCGCAGCGGACGAGCGCCATCCGTTGCGCGATCTGCTCATCGGCGATGTCCTGATCGTCGACCTCGCTCGTGCATTCGCGCCGGGAAACTTCCTCGAGATCGAACGCGCGCTGATCGACAACCGGCCGCACGAGAGCGCCGGCGGTCGCTGGCTCGATGACGACATCCTCGACGAGCTGCTGACGTTGCTTGTGAACGGTGGGCGAGGCGAACGCCTGGGCGACGGGGTCGATGCCCCAACCAAGCCAGCCAGCCGGTCCTTTCCTTACGTGCGCGAGCCCAACAAACGAGTTGACCTGCCAATACCGGCATTTGTGGAGAGTTGAACATGCATATGTTGAAAGGCAAAGCCGCCGTCGTGACCGGCGCGGCGTCTGGAATCGGAAGAGCGATCGCCACCGCGTTCATTGAAGCTGGCGCCGGCGTATTACTTTGCGATCTCAATGCGACAGCCCTCGAGGCCGCCGCCCGCGAACTCGGCGATCGCGCGCTGGGCCGCCTCACCGACGTCTCGGACGAGAATCAGGTCGAGGCTGCGATGCGGGCGGCGCGCGACGCGTTCGGGACGCTGGACATCGTGGTCAACTGTGCGGGTTTTGGCGCCATCGCGCCGCTCACCGAGCTGACCGGGGAGAAATGGAGATCCGTCCAGGCAGTGACGCTCGGCGGGGTCTTCTATGGAGTGAAGCACGGCGCCCGGCAGATGCTCGAGCAGGGGCGCCCCGGCGTCATTATCAATATCTCGTCGGTGAACGGACGCCAGCCGGGCGAGGGTCAGGTTGCCTACTGCGCGGCGAAGGCCGGCGTCGACATGATCACACGCTGCGGCGCGCTGGAGCTCGGCGGTCGCGCCATTCGTGTTGTCGGCATCGCGCCCGGCCTGGTGGAGACGCCGCTGACGAAAAAGGAGCTGGAAGATCCCGCGATGCGCGAGCTCTTCCTCGGCATCATCCCGATGAGGCGCGCGGTTGCGGCGGAAGAGATTGCGGCGGCCGCGGTGTTCCTCGCCTCCGACCACGCCAGGTCGATCAACGGTGACACGATCGCGATCGACGGCGGCTCGTTGACGCGCGGCTATCCGGCACTGCTGACCGGTCTGAAGAGAGCCGCATGATCGATGCCGATCGTTATACGAGCGGTCGAATCGCGCTCGCCAATCTGTCGGCATCGATCGCCAGCCTGGAGCTTCGTCGTGCCGCAGGTACGACCTTCGAAGAGCTGCTAGCGCTGTCGAAGCTGCTGTTCGTGCGCGGCGACTTGCTGGGGCGTATTGCGGACCATGACCGGGCTGAACTCACTGCCACCGAGGCGATTGCCTTGGCGCCCGGTAGCGCAAGCGCGCTCTACATCCGTGCACAGCTCGCTGGGCGTTTCCATCGGTTCGAGGAGGCCAACGCGCGTCTCGATCAGGCGCTCGCCGCCGGTTATCCGGGGCACGAGGTTGATGCCGAAAGGGCTGCGCTGCTGCAGGCGACAGGCCAATATTGCCAAGCACTGGCCCTGCGCGAAAGACTGGCGAAAGACCATCCCGGAATTCACACGCTTGGCGCGCTCGCGTCCCTGCTGGCAGAAATGGGCCAATGGGCAGCTGCGGAAAAGCACTACGCGACCGCGCTCGCTGCGGATGAAGGCATATCTCCCATCCCGTGCGCTCAAGCGCTTTTCGAATGGGGCGTGAACGCGATGCGCCGCGGCGATCTGGATTGTGCGGAAGGAATCTTTGCCAAGCTCGATGCGATACTGCCGGCGCACGTGCCGGGACGCGGGCATCGCGCCGAAGTCGCGCTTGCTCGCGGCCAGCTGGATATCGCCGCGGCGCTCATCGAGCCGCTGCTCGAGATCTCGGACGATCCCGAGTATCGCGCGATCCGTGCGGAGATCCTGGCCGCACGCGGTGACGGCGAAGCCGCAAGGGAAGCGCAACGTGCAGCGACGGGCTATGAAGCGTTGCTGGCGCGAAGGCCCGAAGCCTATGCCGACCATGCCGCGGCCTTCTTCATGGGCGTCGGCAACCGACCGCAGCTAGCCGTCGACCTGGCTGCGGCGAATTGGAAACTCCGCGACACGCCACGATCGCGCAGCCTGCTGGCCAAGGCGCTGAGCAACGCACACCAGGTTTCGCTGTGTACCTGACATCCGCCCTTGCCGGGTTCGTCCACGTGCTCGCTCGCAGCTTGTGCCGCGTGCGCGATCGCCGTCGGCGCCTTCTGGCTCCTCTCGGATTTGGCGTAACTCATCAAAGGAACCGTACATGAATGCAGCGGATTTGCTCGACTTGCACGAACGCAAGCGAATCGTGATCCTCGGGGCCGGATTCGCCGGCCTCTACGCGGCGCTCGAGCTTGAGCGGACCGTGGCGCGCGATCCGGGGGTCGAAGTGTTGCTCATCGACCCGCAGAACTTCCTCCTCTTCGCGCCGATGCTGCATGAAGTGGCGTCGGGAAGCCTCGACCCGAGCTCCATCGTCGTGCCGCTGCGTGAGGCGTTGCACCGGGTGGAGTTCTTGCGCGCGGAGACCACGGCGGTCGACTTCCCGCGCCGGACCGTGACTGTAGCCTATGGCCTCGATCGGCGCACGCGCACCATTCGCTTCGATCAGCTGCTGGTTGCTGCCGGCTCGCAAACGCGATTCCCGCCAAGCTTGCGCCCGCACGTCCATGGCATGAAGACGATCCATGACGCGCTGGTGCTGCGTAATTGGGTCATAGGCCTCCTCGAGCGCGCCGAGATCGAGGAAGATCCGGCGCGCCGGCGGGCCTTGCTCACGATCGCGGTCGCAGGCGGCGGCTTCTCGGGTGTCGAGACGATCGGCGCCATCAACGACTTCCTGCACGAGGTCGCGCGCCAGTACCGCGGAGCCTCGGCCGCGTCGCCGAAGCTGGTGCTCGTCGAGCCGATGGAGCGGCTGCTTCCGGAATTCGAGCCGGCGCTCGGGAAATACACGGCGTCCAAGCTGCGGGCCGCCGGCATCGACGTGCGTTTGCGCACGAAGGTGGCGGCCTTCGACGGGCGGATCCTATCGCTCGATTCCTCCACCGATTCAGCCAAGCCGTCGCCACTTCCGGCGCGCACGCTGATCTGGACCGCCGGGGTCGCGCCCTCGCCGCTGATCGAAGCGCTGTCGCTCGATAAGGAGCGGGGCCGCATCGTTGTCGACGAGACCTTGGCGGTGCCAGGCCACGAGGGCGTATGGGCGTGCGGCGATTGCGCCGCAGTGCCGGGCCCGCAGGGCAAGCCCTATCCCGGTACGGCGCAGCATGCCGTGCGCCAGGGCGTGCAGGCCGGCCGCAACATCGCCGCGGCCCTGCGCGGACATCGTTCGAAGATCCATCCGTTCCGCTACGAGATGATCGGCCAGTTCGCCGCGATCGGGCGTCACCGTGCCGTTGCCACGCTCTTCGGCCTGCGATTCTCCGGCTTCATCGCTTGGCTGATGTGGCGCGGCGCCTACCTCTTGATGCTGCCGCGCCTCGACAGAAAGATTCGCGTGCTGCTCGAATGGATTCTGGAAATCTGCTTCGCGCGCGACACGGTGCAGCTGCTCACCGCGGAGAGCGTGCGCTCCGGGCGGATCGAGCAGCTGATGGACAGTGCCCGAGCAGCGGAATCCGCGGAAGAGGTGGCGCAGCAGTGACCGACGTCGTTGTCATCGGTGCCGGCCCGGCCGGCGTGCTGGCGGCGCTGCGCGCCGCCGAGCTCGGCGCCCGTACCACGCTTGTGAGCAGCGCGCAATTCGGCGGCATGGCCGGCAACGAGGGGCCGGTACCCGTGAGAGCGCTTGCCTATGCCGCCCGGCTGATGCGCGACGCGCGCCAGCTTCCGCGATACGGCATTACCGACAGCGAGCCGGTATTGCACTACGACCGCCTGCTTGCGCGCGTGCGAGCAATCGTCCACGACGTCGGCACGCGCGCCGCGCTGCGCGAGCGCGTCGACGCGCTCGGCGTGACCTTGCACGAGAGAAGCGGCGCCGGCCGCTTCACGGATTCGCACACCATCGAGACCGAGCGCGGGCTCAGGCTACAGGCCGACCGGTTCATCATCTGCACCGGCGGCGTCAGCCGACGCCTCGCCATCCCAGGCTTCGAGCTCACGAGCAGCCACAGCGACGCGTGGAAGCTCACCGAGATCCCGCCTTCGATGCTGGTGATTGGCACGGGGCATACCGGCGTGCAGGTCGCGTCGATGTTCCATGCCTTCGGCACGCGTGTCGAGCTCTTCGAAGCGGGGTCGCGCATTCTCCGCTCGGAAGACGAAGACGTAGCGGTCGCCGTCGCGAGCGCGCTGCGCGAGTCCGGGATGGTGGTGCATGAGCGTTTCGGAAGCATCACGTCGTTCGAAAAGACATCGACGGGAGTCCGGATGAACTTCCGCACCGGCGACCGCGACGCACATGCCGAAGCCGCCCTCGCCGTCGTGGCTGCGGGCTGGGTGGCCGATACCGCACGGCTGAATCTCGCCCAGGTCGGCGTCGCGGTCGATGCGCGCGGTGCCGTCAAGGTGGACGAATTTCTGCAGACGTCGGTGCCGCACATCTTCGCCGCGGGCGATGTCACTGGGCGGCTCATGCTCGTGCCCGCCGCCGTGGAGGACGGATTCGTCGCGGCCACCAACGCGGTGCAAGGCCCAACGCAGCCGTTACGTCACCGCGTGAGCCCCTCCGGCAGCTTCACCCACCCGGAGTATGCCCACGTCGGGCTCACCGAGGCGAAGGCCCGCGAAGCGCATGATGTGGTCGCAACGGTGGTGCCGTTCGACGGCGCGGTGCGTGCCATCATCGAAGGGCGCACGTTCGGGTTCTGCAAGCTCGTGGCGGACCGCAGGAGCTACCGCATCCTGGGCTGCCACGTGGTGGGAGAGCGTGCCGTGGAAACCGTCCAGCTCGCGGCGATCGCCATCGCGGCCGAGATGCGGGTCGACGATCTCGCGCGCGTCGCGGTGTCGTTTCCGACTTACGCCGAGGCGCTGGTTCACGCGGCCGTGCGCGCGGCGGCCGAGCTGCGATTGCCTTTGGGCGGGCAGGCTGCGCACTTCAGCGTCCGCGCGATTCCGGCGTGAACGGCGACCGATGCCGACCATTCGCCGACGGCTGGGGCGATCGCCCGCCGTCGTGCCGTCAAACGTCATAGTTTCTAACTGAAAGGAGTACGCATGTTTCGACTCAAGGGAAAGGTTGCTCTCGTAAGCGGTGCCGCCCGCGGCATCGGAGCCGCCATTGCGCAGACAATGGCCGACGAGGGCGCAGAGGTCATCATCGGCGACGTGCTCGACAACGAAGGAGAGGCACTTGCCGCGAAGATGGGACTGGCGGCAAGGTACGTGCACCTCGACGTCACGAAGCCCGCCGAGTGGACGCGCTCCGTCGACGCCGCAATCGAGACATTCGGCAAGCTCAACATACTGGTGAACAATGCTGGAATCTCGACGTACGGCCTGATCGAGCATTACAGCCATGACGACTGGGAGAAGACCATCGCCATCGACCTCACCGGCGTCTTCAACGGCATCAAGGCAGCGATTCCGGTCCTCAGGAACGCGGGCGGGGGGGCGATCGTGAATATCTCCTCGGCAGCCGGAATGCTGGGCTACACCGGCTTGCCGGCCTACGTAGCGGCGAAGTGGGGCGTGCGCGGCCTCACCAAGGCGGCAGCGCTCGAGCTCGCTCGGGATCGAATCCGCGTCAATTCCGTCCACCCGGGAATCATCAGGACGCCACTTTCCAAGTCGGGTCCGGCGCCGTCGGCGAGCGTCAATCCCCTGCAGCGCATCGGCGAGCCGAGCGAGGTAGGCAATCTTGTGGTCTTCCTAGCGAGCGACGAGTCATCGTTCTCGACCGGATCGGAGTTCGTCATCGACGGCGGTCAGACGGCAGGCGCGATCATCTGGGGCTTTGAGAACGAGCGCGCCGTAGCGTGAACGCTGCTTAGATGGGAATCGCTGGGTTGCCCGTGTCGATGAGGTGCTTCGGCAGGTCCGGTCTCCGGGTGTACAGCCCGGCGACGCAGCCCTACTGGTAGCGGGTCAGCGACTCGGAGTCGCAAACGTCCCCGTCGGAGCAGCGCTCGACCGCGAAACTGCTCGCGTCGTAGCGCCAGCAGAAGATCTGCGATCCGAGAACGTGGCGTCCGACTCCCTAGGACGTGATCCAGCCGCGCTGCTGGAGCCATTCGGTGCCCAGTCACCTATGCGCACGGTGCGCATCGCGAGGTGAACCTCGCGCAGGAAGAGAGTCAGCCCTACCACTAGCGCCAACATTGCCGCTGCAAAGAACGCACTGATGAGCCACTTCAACGGAGTTTGAAGCATCACCTCGACGAAAAGACCGGCGATCACCACGCAGACCAATAGCGCTGCGACTGTAGTAGCGGTGATCGCGACGCTAGTCAGGTGCCGGCGCGGCTCCAGCGTTTGCCTTTCAAGCGCGATCGAGACGTGGTCCTGAGATACGAGGCTCACGCGGCCTTCGGCGAACGCCCGGCCGCGATCGATGATTCTGGCGAGCCGGCCGGTCATCACGCTGAGCAGCGCGCCGATGCCCGTCAGCAGGAATACCGGCGCCAGCGCGAGCTGAATCGCCCTAGCAAGATCAGTGACGTCCGGTACCATGGCCACTCAGTGACGCATCGGGATGTTCGTGTGCTCGGTCACCGGGTGTCATGCCCGCGTTCAGATCGCCCATGATCCACAGCGAGCCGGCCACGACCATGAACACGACGAGCACGCCGAAGGCAAGCGCCAGCGCGTGATTGGTGTTGTCCGGGCCGCTCGTCATGTGCAGGAAGAACACCAGGTGAACGCCCATCTGCGCGATGGCAAGGACCGCGAGGCCCAACGGAATGCCCGGCGCCCAGAGGAGCGACGTATTGGCGACCCAGAAGGACGTCGCGGTGAGGATCACGGCGAGAAACAGGCCGGTGGTGTAGACGAGCCAGTGAGAGGGCCCCTCTTGCGCGAGTACCGGGGCCGATTCGTGGTGTGTTGCGCTCATGGACGCACTCCCATCAGATAGACAACCGAGAACAGCGCCACCCAGATGATGTCGAGCGCATGCCAGAAGAGCGAAAAACACTGCAGGCGCCGCACAACGCTCGGGCGGAAGCTCTTGACGGCGACCTGGGCCACCATCACCGCGAGCCACACCAGCCCGACGCCGACATGCAGGCCGTGGCAGCCGACAAGCGCGAAGAAGGCGGACAGGAAGGCACTGCGCTGCGGCGTCGCACCCCGCTCGATCATCTCCGCGAACTCGCTAACCTCGAGGGCGAGGAACGCGGCGCCGAGCGCAAACGTGATCATGGCGGTGAGATAGAAGGCTCCGCGGCGCCGCGCGCCCACTGCGAGCGACATCAGCCCACACGTATAGCTCGAAGCGAGAAGACAGGCGGTTTCGATCGCGACGGTGAGCTGGCTGAAAAGCTGGTCTCCCACGGGGCCGCCGGCGGTGGCGTGCACCAGCACCGCGTACGCGGCGAAAAGCGCCGCGAACATGACGATGTCGCTAAGGAGGAAAATCCAGAAGCCGTACCCGACGATGATCTCTTTCGGGGCGTGTCCGCCTTCGGCTGCGCTCGATGGCGCTTCGTGGGCGAGATGCCCGATTTCAACGGCAGCAGCGATATTCATACCGTGACTCCTACGGGATGGGCCCGATCGAAGCTGGCGAGCTGCGCGAGCGGGATCTCGACTTCCTCGTGCTCGCGAAACGCGAACGCAAGCGTCGTTAGGAATGCGCCGAAGAGTCCGAGGGCGGCCAGCCACCAGATGTGCCAGATCAGGGCAAAGCCGGTGACCACCGCGAACAACGCGGTGATAAAGCCCACCGCGCTCCTGGTCGGCATCTCGATCGCCCGGTAGTCGCGCTGTCGCGCCGGCTCCCCGCCGTCCGCAAACGCACGCTGTTTGGCTGCCCAGAAAGCGTCTTTCTCCGTAACGTGCGGGAGCACGGCGAAATTCCAGGCTGGCGGCGGGGAGGCCGTTGACCATTCCAGCGTGCGCGCGTTCCATGGATCGCCGCTCACATCCCGGTTGCGCTCACGATCGCGGATCGACACGACGAGCTGCACGACCTGGCAGACGATGCCGGCGAGAATGACGAGCGCGCCGATCGCCGCGACCACCAGCCACGGTTGCCAGGCGAGGTTGTCGTAACGCTGCAGCCGGCGGGTCATGCCCATCAGGCCGAGCACATACAGCGGCATGAAAGCGAGATAGAAGCCGACAGTCCAGCACCAGAAGGAGGCCTTGCCCCAGCGCTCGTCGAGCTTGAAGCCGAACAC
>Ga0335084_10001164_pt1 | contig 24040 bp, 27 predicted proteins | sample Lox_Sample_44_FD_206721 | JGI IMG/M metagenome (GOLD analysis project Ga0335084, IMG submission 206721) | Soil microbial communities from Loxahatchee National Wildlife Refuge, Florida, United States - Lox_Sample_4.4 | ecosystem: Environmental > Terrestrial > Soil > Wetlands | place: USA...
GTACGCCACTGACCCATCCACCCACTCCATGCCCTTGCAAACGGCTCTACGACAGGATTTAACCTTTCCCGGAGCAATGGCGCTGTTGATCTTCTTCGCCTTCGCTGTGCAGTGCACGTCAACTCTGGCCGTCGTCCGACGTGAAACGAACAGCTGGGCATGGCCTGCGATCCAGTTTGTTTACATGAGCAGCGTGGCCTATGTCGCAGCGCTGGCCACGAATCACATACTCGCTCTGTGGAAGTAGTGCCGGGACTCGAACCCGCGCCCTCCAGCAGGACAGGCAGACGTTCTACTTTGAGTGAAGCAGTCAGTCTCGAATGTAGGAGAGAATTTGAGGGTGTGCTCTGTGAGGAAACGGCAGATACTTGATAGATTAGTGTCGGAAATCGGTGACAGGGCAGCGTTCTAACCGGATATAGCCAACGTGGGCTACCAGGGTCATCGATGGCTTTTTCCGCGTTCTTGAAATGACACCTCACAAGCCCTTTGGGATCGGCTCAGCACATAAATTCCTGTGTTGCGGATCGGCCAAAAACCGAGGCGTGACCAATAGGATCTCAGCTTCCGAATGGCCTCCCCTTCGCTTATGTCCGGGACCGCAAGTTGTTTTAAGGCTTTTGGGTCGTTTGCGATCGACGGACTGAACTGCAGCGGCCAAGGCTTGCATGCAACCAACCCGCACGCCGTACCAAAAATGTCGATCATACGGTGAATGGCCGACTCTGCGATCCCTTGACCCCGAAACTCCGGATGGATCACGATGTGGTCGATGATCAGTAGATCGAGGTCTACCGTTTCGAACTCATTTTGTATTTCTTCTTTCGGATGGCCAGTCTCGGGGTCGAAAAGATGTTCCCAGTATTCTGCGATGTCGCCCGAGATGCCATCTCCGAGTCTTTCTGCGCTGATGCCATGGTCCAGCGCCTCGCTGAACTGAATGAGTGAGGCTCGAATGTTACCGGCGTCCTCTTCTCCGCGAGTTTCCGATTCGGCAATAATTCTTCCGGAAATGGAATGGACAAAATCGGTTTCAACCGATTCGTGCAGCTCAGCACGGAGGACAAACTCAACACTCGTAACGACATTCCTGTTGGAACCATTCTTTCCACGCCTGCCAGTCAACGCCTTAGCCGATTTCATCGTCCGCTACCCCGCTTTCCTGAGCTTCCTATGGACGCGTTGAACAACGCTTTCCGGGATTCGCAGCGTCGTATAGCCTCGCTTAAACCGCGTTTCAGCGTTCTCCCACTTGATGACTCCAGGTTCGTCGGTGAAGATACGGCGGATTGTTCGTTCGCTCAAGCCCCACAATTCAGCGACTTCGTTCACGCAATAATGTTTTTCAAATGCCACACTGGCCGGCATTGCTGGTTTGCTTGGAGGAGCGTAGCTCGGCTGGGGAGAAGGCTCTGCTGCCATAGGACACCGTGTCTGATGTATCTAGTACGAGATCGAAATCTCGTCAAACGGAGGATTTCCGAGATGCAACAGACTTCATCGCCGGAAAAGAGCGGGGAGATCGTTTTCTTATAGTTAGCCGTTGGTGGTGTTGGTAGGTTCAATTCGGCTGTGACCACAGAATGGGTGGTGACATGTACACAGCATGGACATCGGAATTGACTCCGAGCAATGCGAATGCGCGCCCTCGACATTCCTCGGTATAACTTCATACGCAGATGTCAACCTCGCTTTACATAAGTACGACTGAAGACTATGATGTAGTACTATCATGACTGAATACGCAAGGGTAAAAGCCAAGGGGCAAGTGGTGATACCAGTGGATGTCCGGCGCAAGTTTCGCATCGAAGAGGGAACCCGCATCGCCTTTCTCGAAGAGGAAGGACGCCTGTTTATCCAACCCGTGAGCGAGGAATTCATCGACCAGATGCAAGGTGTGCTGGCAGGACGCAACCTCCCCCCTCGCGTCGAGCGTGAGCGAGAGCGGAAGCTCCGATGAAGCCGCACGTGCTGGATGCCAATGCCCTCTATCGCTTCCTGACGGGCGGAGCGGGGGCTGAGATTGTGGGCCGCCTATTCAAAGATGCGCGGAACGCAAATCAACGTTTGTCCATGTCTGTGATCAACTGGGGCGAAGTTTACTACACCATTGCGAAGGGAGTGGGTTTCGCAGAAGCAGCCAACATCATGGACCGAGTTAAACTCCTGCCTTTGGCAATTCTCCCCGCCGATGAACTCATGACAGCGGCCGCAGCCAGGATCAAAGCTGGTCACGGTCTCCCCTACGCTGATTGCTTCGCTGCCGTGCTGGCTGGCACCGAGGGTGTCTTGGTCACATCGGATGTGAAGGATTTCAAGAAAATTCCCAGGTTGCAGATTTTGGCTTTGCCTACATGAAGAAGTATTCCCACGCAACAAAAATGCGCCTTAGCGCGCATTCAGATCAGGGGCGTTAGCCGGGCTGGAAGCAGGTCCTTCGATTGCTGCAAAAACATCTTCAGCTATACCCCTGTTGCTTGGTCTATGAATGCCGGGCGACCCACGCACCGGGAGTAAGGTTTGGGAGGCACTGGACTGCAACGCATCGCCGTCAGGGAGGCCCGAAGTATTTCACAGGTTTGTGAAATCTTTCTCAAGATCGGCACAGAACAGTACGAAAAAGAGGGTGTGCGATTCTTGCAACGCTAGTTAGAACGCAGAAAGATGGGGAACTGACGGTACCCTTTGGAGCGCCCGTTATTTTCCACATGCTGCGATCTCAACAAAGCGTAGCAACCCTTAGGCTGCGGCCGGTTTCTCCGGACTCTTTCGGCAGGTCCATAAAACCTCCGCAGTCGAAACGAACCCAATAAATGCTCTGTAATCACTGCCCTGCAGGGCCCAGTTCGCGTCGCCCCAGGTGGCTGTTTAGCCTCTTCCGGTGTGTTTTACGCAGGCCCCCTCCTCACTCGGACCGCCGCTTCATGCGGACCGGGGGTCCCTGAAGGCTCGTGGGCAGGACTTCGCGATCGCTAATGAGAAGAAAACCCAATTCCACTCCCCTTATGTAGAGGACGGTCGTGGGTGGTCTCAGCCCCTCCAAGGAAAGCCCCTGCGGCAGAAACCTCAAATTCAGATTAGTAATAAGGAAAAAACCTATGTCCGAAGAGAACGACCATCAATCGCAACAAGGCTCGACCCAGCCGGTCGAGCCCAAGAAACCACGCCCGGTGTCGGAGCGCAAGCTCCAAGCCAACCGGGCAAACGCCAAAAAGTCCACTGGACCGACGACCGCCCGCGGGAAAGCCTACAGCCGCGGCAACGCCCTCAAGCACGGAGTGTTGGCGAAAAGCGTTCTGTTCCGTCCCGACGGAACCCCCATCCACCCCGACCTCCACGCCTTGCTCGAACGTCTGCAAGAGAAGTACGGCAAGGGCGATGTGCGTACCGACCTGCTGGTGGAGACGGTGGTGGTGGAGTGCTTCCGTCAGCACCGGGCGCTGGAGTGCGAACTGGAATGCTACAAGCAACCGAAAGGGCATTTCAGCCCGAACGGGAACCTGCCCAACCTGCAGCGCTATCGCACGGCGAGCCAGCGGGCTCTGGAGAAGAACCTAGAGCTGCTGGAGAAGCTGCCGCCAGCCTTGGCGGCAGACGAACCCCAGCCGGACAACGCCGAAGCTGCAGCCGACGACGAACCCGCCTCGACCGACGAGCCCGCAAAGGCGGCTTAATCCAACCCCCGGCGGCGGGGAACCGCGTCAAGCCCGCCGCCCCCACCTTCCCGTCCTACCAGGCGAATCTACGGGAACGCCGTTGTCGCCTGGACTTCAACCAGTGGTTGGGTAAAAAGGGCCAGGTTGCTCGGAAGGTCAGTTGGTTTGGCTTCTGACCGGACAGGGGAGAAAATGATAGACGAGGGGCCAGCAAACGCCGACGAAGAAAATTCCCAGGTTGCAGATTTTGGCCTTGCCAGAGCACCGGAGTCGACGACCTAGCCTTTAGCATCTCTGAGTAAGACTCGTTGCTCTGGTAACGACTGTGCCGTCGCCGGCTGGGCGTTACTTGGCCTGCGGGACTCAGACCTACGAAAGCAGCGTCTGGTTGCTGGGGAGGGTCCAAGCGGTTACGCACGTCACAACTCCGGAGTAAGGAGCATCTGATAAAGTAAGGATAAGGAGACAGCTCGTGCAGAAGCAGGCCAGGATCACAAGCAAAGGACAAATTACGGTGCCTCGCGAGGTGCGCCGCGTTCTAGGGGTACGCGCGGGAGATCGTCTGCTGTTCGAGAGTGACGGCAAGGGCATTCGTGTCCGCCCGGTCCGGACCAAGAGCGCATTTTCCAAGTATCGCGGTATCGGCAATCCCGGAATTGGCTCTGGGCGAAAGAGCATCGGCCGGTGGCTGCGGGGGCTGCGCGGACAATGACAACCGCGATCGACACCAATGTCGTCATCGCCCTGTGGGACAAGAACGCTGCCCTGAGCTCTGCCGCCCAAACTGCTCTCGAGGCAGCTTTCAACCGGGGGAATCTCGTGGTGGCGGCTCCCGTTTACGCCGAGCTGTTGGCCGCTCCCGGCCGCACGGAGACCTTCGTAAATTCATTTCTTGAAGACACAGCAATCGCGATTGATTGGGAGTTGGGCGAGCCCGTATGGAGATCAGCGGGGCGGGCTTTCCAATCTTACGCGCAACGACGACGTAAGCAACGCGACTCCGGGGCTCGACGCATTCTGGCGGACTTCCTGATTGGGGCGCACGCCCAGACTCGCGGGTACCGGCTCCTGACACTGGATGAACGCCTGTACCGGGCGTCGTTTCCAACCCTGACAATTGAGACCATCTAAAACCCTGTCATTGTCGTGGTGTCGCGATGGGAACGAACACGGTGGTGCAGCATAGTTTCTTGCCCGCAGGGGACGATGTCGACGGGCAGAGCGCGCGAGGATGGGGCCCACTGTGAGGTAAAGAGGCAGCTTAGTCGGCCGCCGGGGGAACTCGCCGTTTCCCTCTGGCCGACGCCGTTTAGGCGATGACCAATGAAGAGGGGACGGGCGAGTCCACAGATCCGGCATGGCTCCGACCTCGAAGGCGAGGGTTTAGGCTGACGCCGTGCTGGATGACTCGCTCGTCGTCGGGAGGGCGATGTACTTTTTGATGCGAATCTTGCCGCCACAGTCACAGGCGGGCTCGTGACAGGGACCATCCACGTAGCAGGCAGTACCCGGGGGCAGCGGGTGCCCTGCATTCCGATGCTCAGTCATTCCTGCCAGTAGCGCTTCGAAATGACTATGAGAAAGAATGGGGTACAAGTAGAGCTTTCCCCCGAGGGCAATGCCAACCGTAAATACTTCTTTGATGGCGAGGTGGTTGCTAGCGAAATCCAACTTCATGGTTAACTCCTTGGGGTGAATTGGACGCCAACTTGGGACGTCCTCAGTGCCCAATACTGGAAATTTCGCTCATTCCGATTTTCGCGAGTTGGTTCGTTTGCCACCCCTGGTTTCATCAGGGATTCGCCGACACATTGGTTTTGCCAGCTTTGATGGGAAATCTGGCGACCCGCTGCATGAACCAACGGCATGAAGTCTGACAGGTGGCTTACTGGCTGCGGATCTCTAAGCCCGGAAATCGTCTAGCGCGCTAGGTACCCGTCGAAGGCTCCCAGAAAGTAGCTACTACGCCAGCGAAGTGGCGGTTTCACTATGTGCACGGCAGGTCACAACGCGAGAGAGAGGAAGATTGTGAAGTGGCGAACGTTGGATAATTCAAGGTTTAAATGTCCTGCGAGGTCTCGGACGTCCAGAGACAGTCGTAGCCAATGGCCTCCACTCGGCGCGCGTATTCCGGGACAGCTTGGAGGTCATAGTTGCGCAGCCCCGCATCAAGGAACATGGTGAGCTTCCGAGCGTGAATTGCATCGTTAGCGGATCTGGAAGCACCCCCAAGCCATGAAAATCCGTCAGACATCCTCACCTGCAATCTCTGAAGTTGCCACCCTTTCGCCATCGCTTCGGAGGGGGCCGGCTTGCCAGCCCAAAACCATCAAGCAGGTTTCCTAGCCAGCTTGCACCCTGGGAATGCTCGGATCCACTGAGAGACGAACTCATCATGGCTCGACCCTTCTTGTCGTGCCGGATTCGGCTACTTTCCAAACGGCGAATCTCCGAAGAAAGTTTCCGAACTCACCCTCCCTGTATTCCGTTCGCGAACGGTGACAGTGGTCACATCATTCAATTGGTTGATGGTGACGGTTCTCTCGCCGGATATGGCAACCGTGAGAGACCCGATGTTCTCGCCTTTATTGTTTCGATAGTCCATGCGCGATTCCTCCCGTCTGAGGTAAGTTCCTGAAACATGCCCACAGACTCGTCTCCCAGCGCAGGTTCTGCTCGTTCCAAACAACCGTCCTGCGCCGAATGCGGAGAATCTGGTTTCCCAGCAGGGCGTACAGTTGCTCACTATCCACGTCCGTAACCACGGCAATGCGCGAGCCTAGAATTGCAACCCGGTCACCCTGGCCGGGTGTTTTTTCACGGTGGTGGCGGTCATACCAGTGCCCGCCTCGGCCCATTAGGAAATCCAACCCAGCCGATTCAAGCCCCGACTTCTCTCGCCAGAGAGCGATGCTCGCACCCTGGTGAGTGATGAAAATGTCCCTGCGATACGAAATCAGGGCTCGCAAGCGAGAGCGAATCTCTGCGAGTGTTACTGGCAGGGTGTTGGAGGACAGATAAAGTGCCTTCGGGTATGCGAACTGCGCACGCCACCCGAACTCGCACTCCACAAGCGATCCCCACAAGTAGACTTCTCCGCAGATTCCGTACCTTTCGTACCCAGTCTGGCGCAGATGATCAAGGTTCTTAGCGGCATAGATCCCGCACGTGCAGTCCATTTGCGGAGCGGCGTGCACGCCCCGCATCACTTTGGCACGATCAACTCGCCTGGCAACACGCGCCGTCCTGCATGCCGCTGCCAGGGGCCTGCCCGCTATCCACGGCTCGCCGTTCAGCGAGCGGAGTCCGTGGGCATCCCACTGCCAGGCGCGATATGCAACCAGTGGGAAGAAGTAATCTGGAACCTTCATGGAGCGGCCGGCACCGTCTCACGCTTAGCCTCAAGCTGCGCGACTGGCAAAGGTTCGGGAGTCGCCTGGGGTTCCATCACCGGAAGCTCAAGTGGCTCGACCACAATCGTTCGAATCGGCTCACCAATTTGCACGTTCACCTCCACCGTCCGCCTCAAGATCTCCCACCGTTGGAGTACAAACAGTTCCAGTGTGCTTGGCGGCGGAATGGGGGGAAAGGAGACAGTTGCAAATCAAGCATCGACGTACATCTCGGCTCATCACCTGGAATACTTTGCCCACCAGGTCTGCGGGAACAGGCGCTGCGCTCCGACTTCTGTTCTTCTTGCGAGACAGTGCCATAGTTTGCACCTCCTCCGACGCGCCCTATTTGGAGTATACGGAGGGGCCGGACAAAATGGCCACCATTGCGAGCGTTGGTTACCAAAGATTTTTCAAGTTTCCCTGCAAGAACTGGACGTTTGTGTCCGTCTGCTTTGTATACTCCTAAGGGAAGCGCGGTTCACTCGGGCCGGCCCCGCGTTTCCGCCGATTGGGACCAAGCAATCGCAGCTGAGTGCCGCTTGGTGTACGGATGATCCTTCGAGGAGGCGTGATGGACAACTCTTGTAGCGTTTATGTGCTCACCAGTCTTTTCTTCGACCGCCAAGGGAATGTCTCCAGCAGGAACGTCGGCGTTACCTTCAGCTTGCACGATGCCGAGGCCCATCGGGCAGAAGGAGTCCAGAACGAGTTCCAGGAATTCCCGGTCAGCGATGACTGGCGCGAAGATACTGCGACAACGGCATTGGTGAAAGCCATGCGCAGCTTCCGAGGCATAGTCGAGGACATGCAGGAAGAGGCGCTGCGGTAGGGGCGGCAAACACGTGAAGGTTCTTGTCGTTGGTGACAAGGGGGGCCTCAACTGGATCAGAGAACAGCTTGAGCCTAGGGGTATCAAAGGTTGTGCAAGCACCCGATGCCGACGCTGCATTCTACTTGTGGCAGACGTACGGGCCTTGGGACTTCGTATTGACCGACCTTTTCTTCGCGGAGGGGCAAGTGCACAAGATGCATGGATCTGATCAGGGTCACACGCGCGACATCTCCGCTGCAAAGAATGGCGCTTTACCCCGGAGACCGCGGCATCCGAGCGTCTCCCGTCCCGGTTCTGAGCAAGCCCTGCTCAGCTGAGTGCGTGTTGCGACTACTGAGGCTACCAGTGATGCCGCTCGGTAAGCTTCCCGCAGACGAATGAAGGTGGGCGTGTCAGGCCCGGGCCTGGCGGCCCAATCCTCGGCGAGGCGGCACCTTGTCATATTCGGCGGCAGGAAAGAAGAAAGGCAAGATTCCAGCGGGCTGCTGGAACCTTGCCTTTAGGAAGGGCGGTCGGTCCTCCGGGCTAGACCACCTTGGGGTTGGGGACCTCGAGGGCGGTGGGGGCGGAAGCTGGGTCGCTGGTAACCGGTTCAACCAACGGCGAACCTCCCTTCGAGCGGTTCGGAGACCCTGGGACGGCAGACCCATTCCCCTGAGCCTGGTGTGGTGTTGTTCCCCGAAAGGACTTGGCCTTTCCTGTGTCGGGGATGTTGCCGGCGGCCGGCGGTGAATTGGGTGAGGGTTGGAGCCGGAGCTTTTCGAGCATCTCGAAATGCTTCAGCAAGGCCCGCTGGCTATTGCTCAGGTAGCGCTGCAGATTGGCCATTCCTCCCTTCGGACCGAAATGGGCGTCGGTTTCGTTGAGAAACTGAACCTCGAACTTGAGACCTTGCGCTTGCCGCCAATAGTCGGTCACGATCGACTCAAGGAGCAATTGGACGAGAATGTGATCACGTCCGTACTGTTCCTGCAAGTCTTCGAGCAATCTCAGCAAACTCGGATCGAGTAGCTCGTGGTGCGGGGAGGACAAGATACGTTTCGCACACAGTCCGTGTTTCAGCGCATTGAAGCGGCTGTTGGCTTTCCCCCGGCCTGTCTTGGGTCCGGTGGACTTTTTGGAATTGTTGCGATTTGCGGCTCGCTTGCGTGCGGAGACGGTGGGGGGATGATGGCCCTCGACGTTCTGCGCTGCAGGTGGGGCGAGGCGATGGCTCTTCATAAGAGCTGATCTCCTGAAGTTGAATTACCGAGGGCACTTCTCCGAGGCTTAGGCCACACTGGAACAAGGCTTCCGAGCAAGGCGTCGAAACGGATCGTTTCCTGGCTAATCTTAGATTCCAAAACTTAAAGTAATGGTTCATTGTATGAACTGTAATGCGCTAGAGCTACATATGCTTTGTAATATCATGCACTTGGCGCCCAAGGGCATTCCATCGTCGATATCAGGAGAATCAGTTTGCCAATGTGCGTGGGCGTGCTGACGGAGGGTTGTAGTCGGCGGGGGCTTGGGTTTACCTGGGCCGACAGACAAGGCCGATTAAAAGGAGCGCGGCGGCAGGGCAGTTCTGGACGCCCATGCTACAAAGCTAGGCTTCGGTAGTTGGCTATTGACAACCCTCGTTCGCGGGCCTGAATGTTGCTGCCTCCTGCGTCGCAATTTTCGCCGTTTGTGCTCGTCGCAGGGATCATTCCGAAAGCATGTCTGACGAGGATGATCGGGCGGCAGTTTTACTTTCGACTAGGGAAGCGGATACACCGTAATGTTGAATAAGTATGGATCCTGAAAGTCGGTTCGATCGCCCGGCTTCTTGTCCGGCGAAGTGCTCAATTCGCGTTTGCGGCAGAGTGACCGAAATTGAGCGGTTCCGCGTAATGGGTCGTAAGCTGAAGTCACCAATTGAGGCAGCAAACCATCGGCAGTGCGTCTTTCTTGCCCTAAAATAAGGCTCAATGCTTGGTCCAGTCTCCAATGCGAGCCATATTCTGAACACCTACCATAAGGGCCCGCGCCGCCCTGATATGTCGTCCCATAGAAAGTTTGATCGGGCCGAGAACGAGGCCCGCCATAGGGCTTGAACCGTCGGGACAGCCCGCCTGTACGCAGAAAGTATGGATGGGCGTGAGCTTGCCCTCCGGCGTGATCTTGAATATCGTGCCACAACCATCGTAGATGCATTGCGTGTTCTCGCCTCCTTCTGACGTTACTCCATAAAAGTTTCCGTCCGTATCCTGGACAAGTGAACGAACACTCAATCCGTTTGCTCCGTCGAAATTAAACAGCGTTTGGAGGCTCTGGGCTTGTGCGGCCATCGAGATTGCGACGAAGAGGATAAGCGTTGCGAATCGGTCTACATTTCCCCATTCAATTGGCAAGCTATTAGGTTACAATCCCAAGAACTCTGGGGGCGAGGAACCAGCCATGCGATTTCCCCGGCAACTTACCAGCCAAATTCTCCTTCTGATGTTTTTGTCGACTATGGGCCTGGCACAGGCCTACCTGTTCAACCGGGCGGACTTTCCGGTCGGCAATCTGCCGATTGCCGTGGTGACGGCAGACTTCAACCGTGATCAACTCATTGACGTAGCGGTAGTAAATGGCAGTGACAATACCGTCTCCATTCTGCTGGGGAGAGCCAACGCTACTTTCGCGCCACAGATCACCGTCTCCACGGGAGCAGGCCCTTCTTCGATAGCTGCCGGGGACTTCGACGGTGACGGACGCGTGGACCTCATTGTAGCCAACGCGGTCGACAATACGATTTCGGTGCTGCTGGCGAAGGGGAAGGGTGCGTTCGCTGCCAGAGTAGACTACGCAGTCGGAAAACAGCCGGAAGGTGTTGTCGTGGGCGATGTGAACGGGGACGGAAAGCTGGACGTCGTGGTGGAGAACGAGACCTGCGGAAGCAATCCGTGTGAGGAGGGCTCAATCTCGGTTCTGCTGGGCAATGGTGACGGAACCCTGAAAGAGCAGGTGCAGTATCCTACGGGCCCGAGTCCGCTATCCCTGGCCCTGGCTGATCTGAACGGAGATGGCAAGCTGGACGTGGTGACCACGAACTTCTATCCACTCAGCATCGGGAACGATGTTTCTGTTCTGCTGGGCAACGGAGATGGCAGCTTCCAGACTCATGTCGAGTACGCCACCGGGCAAGGGCCGGAGGCAGTATCTATCGCCGACCTGAATCACGATGCGAAACTCGATCTCGTTGTCGCTGATGGTGCGTCCAATGCGGTTTCGGTGCTCCTGGGCAACGGTGATGGCACTTTCCAGACGCACCAAGACTTCAGCGTTCTTACTGCGCCCCATTCCGTAGCGGTAGCCGACTTCAACCGGGATGGTAAGCCGGATGTGGTGGCGACAGATACGGGATCAGCCACCAATGCTATATCTGTGCTGCTGGGCAATGGTGATGGCACGCTCCAGACGCATAAAGAGTATGGGGCGGGCTTGGCGGAGAACTATTTAGTTGTGGGAGATTTCAATCGCGACGGCGCCATTGATGTCCTGACCACCAATGCCAGCGGCAACAGCGTCACGGTGCTACTCGGCGATGGCGACGGCACCATGAGCCCCCGCATAGATTTCGCGACGGGGACGAACCCCACATCGGTGATCGCGGCCAACTTCAACGGTGACGGAAAACCCGATCTGGCAACGGCCAACAGCGCTGCGAATACTGTATCTGTGTTGTTGAACCAGGGTAACGGAAATTTCGGCACGGGAACGGACTTTGCTGTGGGAACGATCCCGAATGCCGCAGCGGCGGGTGATCTTAACGGCGACGGGAAGCTTGACCTGGTGGTGGCCAACGCTGGAGACAATACCGTCTCTGTGCTTTTGGGAAACGGAGATGGATCGTTTCAGGCCAAACAGGACTTCGCTACAGCCGGCACACCTTTCTGGGTTACGACCGGGGACTTCAATCATGATCGCCGCATCGATGTGGCGGTGACGGCGGGTACAAGCCTCGTGTCCGTCTTGCTGGGAAACGGCGATGGCACTTTGAAGAAGCACGTGGACTACACCGTCGGCAGCTCTCCGGTTTCGATCATCGCGGTTGACGTAAACAACGATCAGCGGCTTGACCTCATCACCGCGAACTCGGGTAGCAATTCCGTCTCGGTATTGTTGGGCAAGGGTGATGGAACATTCGAGCCACACAGCGACTTCGCTGCGGGTAAACAGCCGAATGCAGTGGCGGTGGGAGATTTCAATGGCGATGGCAAACCCGACCTTGGTACCGCGAATTTCAGCGCGAACACGGTATCGATCCTCATCGGAAAGGGAGATGGCACTTTCCTCACTCGCGCGGATTACACCACTTCAAATTCTCCCGACTCGGTCGCCATCGCCGACCTGGATGGAGACGGCAAACCGGATCTGATGGCGACGAGCACGTTCGCCAGCCAGATTTCGGTATTGCACGGGCAAGGCGACGGAACGATTAAGGAACCACGGAGCGACTACCAGGTGGGCACAAACGCGATCTCAATTGCGGTTGCCGACTTTAATGGCATAGGAGCTCCGGGCTTTGCGGTTGCCAATTACGCGGACAGCACAATTTCGGTGTATCCAAATGTTCCAGCAGTGGCGGTAGCACCACCGCTCCTCGCTTTCAGCCCGCAGCAGGTGGGAACCAGGAGTAAACCACAACTGGTGCTGTTCAGTAATCCGGGAAGCAGTCCGGTGACAATTTCGGGGATCGGAATCAATGGCGATTTTGTCCAGAAGAGCAATTGTCCAATTGCTCCTGCAACGCTGGGAATCGGGCAATACTGTCGCATCGGTGTTGCTTTCCAACCCACGAGGACAGGCACGCGGAACGGGAGGCTGGGTATAAAGGACAACTCGCCGTTTCGCGTAAAGACGGTCGGTCTGACGGGAACGGGCGATCTGGAATCTGGGCCCCGCAAACCCTAGGCCGTGCCCGCGAATTCCTGTGTTCGAACGGTGGTCGGCCGGACCCCAAGCGCATGACCCTGCTCACAGCCGAACGGGCAGAGAAGCCCCCCAGAATGGGAGGGAAGCAGGTGCTCGCGTATTCGCTCGATGATGGTAGGTATTCCGCGCAACGTCGAGGTGCAAAGCGTCTTGTTCGGAAATGCGACAGATTCCGAAATGGCGGAGACAGAATGCTTTTGCCATTTCCAGGCGGATGGGATGCCCCCAAAGTACCACGATATGAGCAGCCTGCCTTGGTCAATGCGCGTAATCGCGAGATTTCAACAATCATCATTGTCCTGGAGCAACGATGATGACCGTGCCGAAGAGATAGTCTTTCTTGGCTCGGTCCTTTCGCTGCTGCCTGATGAGGGGGCGTGCTAGGCAGCCCTGCGGTTTTGACGTGCGTGCTAGCAGGTACGCTGTGAACCCGGAGTCGGCATTGGACCGAGACATCTCATCAATCGTCAGGACAACGATTGTCAGACACGAATATCTCACCGAGTATTCCCCAAATCGTACGCGTTCTGGTTGTGGAGAGTACGCGTTTAGGCAGTGAGTTCATAGGCACATTCTTGCATCACGACGAGCGTTTTCAGGTGCTGGATGCGATTTTGTGTCCGACTGGAATCAGAGCCGCAGTCATTAAGGAAAAGCCTTCGGTGGTGCTGATCAGCGCCGACATCGGCGGTAATCCCCGCCGGGGGTTTCAGGCAGCGCGGGAGGTCCATGCGCTCCATGCCGGACCTGCGATCGTTATGCTGCTGGAGTCTTCCGAGCGCGACCCGGTGGTAGAGGCATTTCGATCCGGGGCACGCGGAGTCTTCTCACGCAGCGAGTCTCTACGATCGTTGGCCAGATGCATTCATTGCGTCAGCCAGGGACAGATCTGGGCAAATAGCAAAGAACTGGGCTACTTGCTGGAGGCCTTTGGCCAAACCGTGGCAATAAGCACAATCGATCGTCGCGATGCCGTGCCGCTTTCTCGCCGGGAAGGTGAAATGCTGCAGTGTGTAGCAGAAGGTCTGTCAAACCGTGAAATTGCCCAGCGGCTCGGTCTGAGCGAACATACCGTCAAGAACTATCTGTTCCGGGTTTCGAACAAGCTCGGGGTCTCCAAGCGGGTCAAGATGGCGAGGTACGTCTATGGGTTGGCGGGCACCGTAAGGGACGAAAGCTGCACTGAGGGCGTGGACTCGTAAGTGTTGTCAACAGGCGGCGAGTGCATTCATTGACCCCAATGAGTGCTATAGAGATCTTACGCCAACTAACCCGAGGATGGGCTACCCTTTAGCTCTTGTGCTTTGCGACCTTGGCATTTAGCAGCGAAATCAATCCGTCGCCTGCAGGCGTCGGCTTCACCAAGTTCTGGAGGACGATTTGCTTCGCCGTCGTCGCTTTGCCGTAGAGTCGCTGGTTGGCATCGTCATCAGGTTCGAGCGTGGCACTGCCGAGTGACGTCCCAGCAAACAATCCCGAAGCCCGAGCATACGTCAGTACGTCGGTTCCTTTCATGGTGCCCGCACGGGTGGCGCCGCTTGGCCCTGCTGCTGCAGTCGCGTCGCTGCCAAGCTTGGTTTTGCTACCCTTCAGAACGGCGTCCACGCCCTTATGGGACATGATCAGGAGCACGAAATCTGTAGACGAACCCCCGACCTGGAACCCCATGCTGACTCCTCCGACCGTGTACATAGCGGGTGCCGACCACTTGCCGCTGAAGTTCTTTCCCCCACGACAAGTCATCGGACCACGGCCACCGCTGCCGCCGATACCGAAGCCAAACTTCTTCACATTTGGCAGGATCATCACGCAATTCGCAGCTGCCAGCACGTCCGTTGAAACGCTGTTCCCGCTGAGCATTTCGCTCAACACCCCGGTGGCGTTCTTCAGCGTTTCTTCATCCTTCGATTTGTCAGCCGCCCAAGCAGGCACGATCAGGAAAATGAGGAACATGGGACCAAGCAATCGCTGCCATTGCCCGTTGCGGGCGTCCCCCCGCACATTCTCGGTGTGTGGCATAAAGGCTCCTTTCACCCGCCTAGATGTTCTATACATTGGCGCATATCGTAAGCGACGAGGGAACTGTCAGAACATGCAGCGGGTCAGTTTCGGAGTTTTGCGCAGCACGACCCGTTCTTGACAGTTCGGGCGGGTACCCGCATCGAGGCATAACAGGGAACTTGGCAGCCACAACAGATCGCGGCCATCCGCAGCAAAACACAGGCCGAAGATCTCACTTGCCTTTCTTTTCCTTGATTTCGTCCAGGCGCCAGGGATTTCGGTATGCCTCGATCCGAATCCCTTTCTCCTTCTCCATCGAGAATTCGCAAGCCGGGAAGAAGACCCCCGTGCTCTTCCCTTTTTCCGTGCTCAAATCGAGCTCCAAAGCTGACAAGTTGTAATCCTGCGCCTTCTGTGCATGTCCGGTTATTTCCGCAAGAGTTACGAAGCGATTGGTGACCAGGCGGATCTTGCGGCCGGTCGGAGTCAGGAGCTCCCGGATGTAGGTGATGTCGTACGCAGCCTGTCCACTGAACCAGAGCTTTCCCCGCACCGGCATCTTTTTCAGCGCGTTGACCAAGCCTTGATTGCCATCCTTGAGGAAGGCGTCCATCAGAATCTGCTGATCCTCTGGCGATGAGTAACTCTCGATAGTGACCTCGACTGCGACTCCATAGGATTGCCCTAACTGGTCACCCGTGCCCTTGGCAATGGCTTGAAAGATCTGGGGATTGTCTTGGGCAAAGCTGTAGACGCCCGCCAGGATTACCAGAACGAAGCTCAGGGTGCCGAGGCCAATGAGGTTGATTCTTCTTGAGGCTTTCATATTGTCATCCTTCGTCCGGCCTGCGCATGATTCCGTGGCAAATGCTTCTGGAATATCTCAGTCGCCTGGCTGGCTAGGAGCAAAGCTTACGGGCTGGCGTAAAGACAGAAAACTGCCAGTTCTGACAGCAGTCGCAATACCCGTGTTCGCGGCGAAGAAACAGCGCAAGCTTGTGCTAACTGTTTTCATCAGTTGGCCGAGCCACAATCATTATTCTTACCGGTTAGCCACAATGGTCGGATCTGAACACAGTCACGCGAAAAGTCCTGTCAACTCTGACAGTTCCCCAACGGTCTCGTAATCTGAATGCTGCAAAAGAAGCGTCCTAATTGAAGGCATAATTCTCGCAGAGTCGAAAGCCGACAGCCTTCCCGAGTCAAAGATGATCCGCGGTGGCCTAAATGCGGGATTGTTTACGGAACAAACAATGTGAAGCTCCCACTTCCCGTTCTCGACTGGCTAAAACGCTACGATCGAAACTGGCTGCGGGGTGACGTTGTTGCTGGCATCACACTCGCTGCCTACCTTCTACCGGCCGGGCTAGGCGACGCCTCACTGGCCAACCTGCCTCCCCAAGCAGGACTCTACGCGTGCCTGTTTGGCGGGCTGGTCTTCTGGCTGTTTTGTAGCTCGCGGCACACGGCCATTACGGTCACTTCCGCCATATCCCTGCTCGTCGGCGCTTCGCTGGGCGAGATTGCGGGAGGCGACACGACCCGGTTCAGCGCGCTGGCGGCGGGTACGGCTTTGCTCGTTGCGCTCATCGCCTTCATTGCATGGTTGGTCAAGGCTGGCTCGATCGTCAACTTTATTTCCGAGAGCGTGATGGTCGGGTTCAAATGTGGCGTGGCCCTCTTTCTCGCCAGCACTCAGCTGCCCAAGCTCTTTGGCGTCCACGGGGCGCATGGCAATTTCTGGGAGAACACCGGCTACTTTCTCCAGCACTTGCACGAAACCAACATCACTTCACTCACTATTGGAATCGCCGCTCTGGCGGTGCTTGTACTCGGGAAGATCTTTCTCAAGAACAAACCCGTGGCGTTGTTGGTCGTGGTGGGCGGGATTGTGGCTTCAGGCCTGCTCGGCCTCGACGCCCGCGGGGTGAAGCTGCTGGGCGCTGTGCCGCAAGGGTTGCCAGACATCGGTTTGCCAGCGATTCACTGGGCCGATGCGAACGAATTGTTGCCCCTGGCGTTCGCGTGTTTTCTGCTCGGCGCGGTGGAAACGGCCGCTATTGGCCGCACCTTCGCCGCGAAGCACGGCGGGCGGCTGGACGCCAACCAGGAGTTTCTTGCGCTCGCCGCGTCCAACCTCGCCGCTGGGTTGGGTCGCGGTTTCCCGGTCAGCGGTGGGATGTCGCAATCGCTCGTCAACGAAGGTGGGGGCGCGCGCACGCCTCTGTCGGGCGGCATCGCGGCGGGAATCATGTTAGCAGTGGTGCTGTTCTTCTCGCACCTCCTTCGTGCTCTGCCCCAGCCCGTTTTGGCAGCAGTGGTATTGGTCGCGGTTGCAGGTCTTTTCAAAGTTTCCACCCTCAAGCAGCTCTGGCGCGGCGACCGCCCTGAGTTCGTCGTGGCGATGGCAGCCATCATTGGCGTGCTCGGGCAAGGTCTGCTGCGCGGTGTGATGATCGGCGCAATCATCTCGCTGGTGTTATTGATCCGTCGCGCGTCCCGACCGCATGTCGCCGTTCTCGGGCGTATTCCCGGCACGCGCCGTTTTTCCGATCGCGAGCGGAATCCGGACAATGAGTTGATTCCCGGCGTGCTGATCTTCCGGCCTGAGTCGGGTCTCGTCTATTTCAACATGGATCATGTGCGAGACACAATTCTGGATAGGGTACGCACTGAAGCCGTGCCGCCCAAGCTCGTTGTACTAGACCTTTCAGCTGCGCCCCGCGTGGACATGTACAGCGCGCACATGCTGGCGAGCTTGGCCGAAGAACTGACCGCTGCTGGCGGGCGTTTTCAGGCTGTCGAAGCGCGGTCGTCGGTGCGCGAGCGGTTGCGTAGCGAAGGAGTAGATGCGCGGCTCGGCGGAATTGACCGGTTCACCTCCGTGGCCGACGCCTTGGAGGCTTATCTAGGAAGGACGTAAGAATGGCGGCACTATCCCTGCTTCGAGCGAGGGACTGGCCCGCCAGTTGTCGTAATATCCCGTGGGTGTTGAAAAAGTCGGCAATTGCAGCCGATTTCTGGGGTCTGGTGAAGGAGGGGGAGTTCTTCTTTTTTCTCTTTCTAATTAAACCGTGCCTGCCAGCGGTTCTGTCGGTCGGCTGAGGAACCGCACCAAGCGCTTGATATTCTGTGCCGCGGCGGCCAGGAAGAACTGCTCCTGAACGAACTGCAATTGTGCTGGCGGCTCACGGCTGGGAAGGAATCGCGCCAGAGCTGCAACAACAATCGCTCGATGGCGATTGGAAGGGAATGGCCCGGCTCATCACCGATGAGATGCTCGACACGATCGCAATGAGCGGAACTTACGAGAGTATCGGCACGAAGCTGCGAGAGCGTTACGCGGGGTTGGTAGACCGCATTGCGCTTTATCAGCCGTACGAATCATCAGTGGATGAGACGCGGCGCGCCGCCCTGGTGAGACAGTTCAAGACTTAACCGACTGAATAGACCGCTATCGTGTCGGCTCACTTCCAAGTTTCTATCCGCTCCACAACCTACTCACGCGCCGACGCACTGTGACTCATCTGCCCGCCGTGACCAGTTGACGGGCAATACGGAAGTTGGCCGTGGATGTTCAGATTACTTCCGGATAGCCGACTACTCGCCCAGAATCGTAGCCTCGTCGCACTGATGATCTTTCATAAGCGGAGAAGATTTGGGGGATTTTCTTGCCAATCTGACTTGCCAATCTGACTTGCCAATCTGAGGTACTACTTCTCGGTCGCGATTCAAGCCAACTTACTTCTTCCCGGTTGGGGAGAGACGCTTCAGGTCTTCGAACCAGTTCATTACAAGGACCATCTCGGTCACAGGCGTAGGCTGCGTATCTTCAGTCTTGACCATCAGAAAACGCTGACCATCCAGGGACAGATCCCATGAACGGATCGGGATGCCACCGGTAAATCCTGGCCCTTTGAACAGGAGGCGCGGCTTCCTTGCAGAGAAGCCGCCATCCGTCCGTACATCGACGGCCCAGACCAACACCTGGCCCCCGTCCGTCGAACGGTAGAACAATTGTTTCCCATTCCTCCCCCAGAGCGGTTCGTGACCTCCTTCTTGCGAGATCAACCACTTGCCTCCCGGCCCAGGAAATGGGCGGACATAAACTTCTAGTCGCCCAGACTCATCGGACGCATAGGCCATCCAGCGCCCGTCGGGGGAAAACTCCGGGAAGCTCTCATAGCCGCTGGAATTGAGAAAGGGCGTTATGCGACGGCTCTGCATGTCCAGCAGAAACAGGTCGCGATCCCGATCCCCTCCGGTGTCTGGGCGGCCTTGAACAAACGCCAGAGTGACGCCGTCTGGGGACCAGGATCCTGGGTATTGCTTGTAGTCACTCTCCGTCAGCCTCTCCATCGCTGAGCTTCCGTCGGCTGGTTGCCAGTAGAGATTGGATGGACCGGTTTTCCACCACCCGAAGACCAACCTTCGGCCGTCCGGTGTCCAAGTGACAAACATGGCCTTACCTTCACCCGTCAGCCGGCCAGCCGTGCCACGGTTGAGGTCGTAGACCCACACTCCAGGTTCCCTTCCACGAGTTACGTACGCGATCTGCTGCCCATTGGGAGAAAGTCGGGGAGCGAAGAACGGGGCTTTGAACGGTGCAATCAGTTCGGTTCTTCCATGGTGATCCACCCAGACGAGTGAGTTCAGCCTTTCCGGGAGGATTCCGCCCTCTGCATAAACCAGCGAGCCGTTATCCGAGATGCTGAACTGGCCAGCAGCAGTGTTGTAATTTATGTTGCCATAGTTGAGTGCTTGCATGAAGTTGGCGATGGCAGGGACAGGCTGCCCCCTAACCTCGTGTCTCCGGAGGTCAAATGGCACCACCATCAGGGTTCCCTGCCGAAGGAAGGCCAGATGTCCCGTCGGAACGTATCGGGCATCGGCAGCATCTCCCATCAAGACGCGCCATTTCCGCGTCTTTAGGTCCAGGAAGGCAATGCGAGGCTGCAGGTCTAAGGGTTCACTCATGATCGTAAACAGAACGCCTTGGCCGTCAGGAAGGCAATAGGGAAGGCGGTGGTCGTATTCTTGCTTCGTTTTGTCCGGCTTGGTCAAAGATTTTGGATCTCCACCTTCGGCCGAAACCCTGAAGAGACCAGATCCTTGAACAGGTGCAAATATGATGCTGTTATCCAAACCCCAACTTGCTCCGAATGACGGTTCTGCATTACACAGGGTGACGGGGACCCCACCATCGATCGAGACCTTCATCAGCTTACCGTCTGCCCAGAACCCCACCCATCGGTCATCAGGCGAAAGAAATGGGTTGATGCCGCCGTCCGTTCCCGCAATGGGCTTGGCCCCCGATTGATCGGCTCTGCGCAGGTACAGTTGAGCCTTTGCCTGGGGCCCGGGGTTTGCGGTAATTGCGCTGTAGACGATGAGACTCCCATCTTTAGACATGGCCACAGCCGTTCGACTGGGGCGCTGCAGATAATAGGCGCGCTGCAGATAAGAATCCCCGCGCATCCCGTCGAGCCACACTGATTCCAGCTTGATCACCGCCCTTACGACTGGAGAGGATGGAGTCGGCTGAGTACTGTGGTACAAGCGCAGGGCGATCGCAGCCACGATCAGGACTGCCAGCAGCCCAACCGCCCACCATAGCCATGCGCGAGTTGTGCGTGGATGCGCAGGGACGACGGGCAGCGCGAGTTTCCCGGAATCAGACTCCTCCTTTAGCTCCTGTAAGGTTAACTTCAAGTCCAGCATGCTCTGCCACCGGCGCTGCGGATCCTTGCGCAGGCAGCGCATCACTGCACGCTCGACCTCGGCTGGCAATTCCGGCACAATTTGACTCGGCGGAGTGGGTTCATCATGCAGCATGGCGGTGATCATCGCGAGCTTTGTGTCCCCTCGGAACGGTCTTCGTCCGGTGAGCATCTCGTAGAGGATTAAGCCAAGCGAGAAAATGTCAGAGCGGGCATCCACCGGCTTACCTTCGGCTTGTTCCGGGGCCATGTAGGCCGCGGTTCCCAGCAGTCTGCCCTCTTTCGTCAGCGATTCGACTGCTGAGGCAGTGGGCTCACCGTCTCCAAGCCCACTTGTAGCGACCAGCTTAGCCAGTCCGAAATCGAGGATCTTTACTTTGTCCTCGCTGGTGATCATGATGTTTGAAGGCTTGAGGTCGCGGTGAATGATGCCCGCAGCGTGCGCCTTGCCTAATCCATCTGCGATCTGGGTGGCGTAGCTAAGAACCTGTTTCAGCGGCATGCGACGGTTGCCGATCAGCTGACCCAGCGTGTGTCCCTCTACGTACTCCATAGCAATGAAGTCGACGCCATCAGTGCTGCTGATGTCGTAAACCGTAATGATGTTCGGATGGTTGAGAGCGGAGGCGGCTTTGGCTTCCTGCGTGAAGCGCCGTCGACGTTCTGCATCAGCAACAGATTCTGGGGGTAGAACCTTCAGGGCAACTGAACGGTCCAGATGCATGTCCAGCCCCTTGTAAACTACTCCCATGCCGCCTTCGCCGATCTTGGCAATAATGCGGTAGTGGGCCAGGGCTTCTCCGGCGGGGTGGGGCGGAGCTGACTTCTCGCCAATCATCCGAGGACCTCCATGAGGAGTGGAGGAACGAGGGAAACTACCGTCTAGGTACGTACTCGAATGAGTACTTTCCAAGCTTGCAGCCCGGACGGACTAGCTGTCAGTGATGTTGCGCACAAGTCCATCGTCCGTGGCCACATCGAGAAAGTCAGAACCACTGGGCCTGTAACGGGCTAACCGGAACTAAACTCCCCGGGTTGGTCTCGATAAACGCGCTGGTATTAAGTGGTCGGGACAATTTCCGGGTGGTCACTAGCCGGAAGTTGAGGTGGCTTTCGGTGGCCGCACAGAGTTGCGCGGCGTGACTTCCTGGTCTCTTGCAAAGAGTTCGGAAAGTCCGTCGATTGGCTACTGACCGGACGGGAGGGCGGATGAGCCCACCCGGGAACAACGCTTCGGTAAGCGGGGTGCTCGTCGAGTCCGTTTAGGCTACGCGTCACCCTCGAATTCAGCCTGGTTTAGAGAGGCACTCGGCTGCAGCTGACGCACGAGTTCTTCCCCGATTCTCAGGCGCGCGACCACGATTGCACAGGTTGGACGTCGGGACTGGATCGGCTGGCCACGCTGCTCGCAGGCGGACTAGGGAAATAGCTTCGCGCCGGAGGCAATGGCCGGATGCGTTCGTCCAGTAACACTTTCCTCCTTCCTTCCTTCCCGGTTGCACCCTGCCGGGCAAACCGGAAGTAATGCCTCCGCATTGGTCCCGCTAAACGGACTACCCTAACCTAACCCGGTAAGGTAAGGTTTGCCGACCATCCGGGAGTCGGACGAGGCGCCTTCTACACCGAGGAGCTTATCGGGAGCAAGCGTACGTAGTATGGCGCCCGGAATTGCTATCCTACCGAAGCTGCGCTGCGCAGCATACCGGTCCTCGCATGGCAATTGTAGTATTCGAAGTATTGCTCGTCGGCGGCCGCTACCGTCACCTCGTGGTATAACCTCAGCTTCGCAGCCGGGCCCAACGCGCTGAGGTACTTCATGGCCGCGCCGAAGATCGCAAGGTGCGTAGGATGCGACTCGGCCCAAGATTCCAGCGCTTCCAGGCTCCTCCACCAACTCATGCCGAAGGTCTTCTCCGTTGCGCGACCGTTTCTGTCGAACACTGTCATGTAGCGGTTCGCGAAGCAGCCGATCTGCAAACCATCATCGCGCAGAAAGTCCATACCGGCACGCAGCACAGGCTCCACATCGTCAAGGTACATACGGCGCTCGTCTGCCTGGGTCGAGGACCAGTCCTGGCCGGACCGGATGAGACATATGTTTTCGTGCGGAATTACGTGCTGATGCGATCCGCTGGCCACGACCCGTGGTGCGCCGACAGGCGTCATGTCATGCATTTGCGACATCGGAATGCGATCCCGTGCAGCTCCCCAGTAGGCGTGCTCTTGTACCGGGTTGCTGAAGCCGTCAGCCAAGCAGGCCACACCTTCTGGATCGTCCGATGAGAATAGCGTTTCAAAACGCTCGACAGAAGGCCTGAGTACCTCCGTGAAGGTGCCCACAGTGCTCCCTGCGATGGCCTCGTTGGCCCAACTCGCACCGTACCTCCCAAACCAATCGTCGAACTTGGCCGGGGCATCCCAGTAGCCGATGGAAATGATGTTGGTGAAGCTGGCTTCGTCAACGTACTGGGCACGATCCCAATGACCCGGACCTCCGTCACTCGTGAACGCACTTGCGATGCTCTTCAAAGCCTTTTCAGTCCCGTTGGAGATCGCGCCGCGGTATTGGACACCGAAATACGCCATCACGACCTGCTTGACCTCTGGTTTGAAACGGGCAACGGTGGACGGATAAGGCGGAGTGTAATCGTCCGCTACCCGACGATGGCGCGTGCGTGGGCATTCCAGATGTTTAGGAATTGCCGATTCCATGTTTAATCTCCCTCTTACACTGAAGGCAGTCGGATGTCCTAGACAGCGTGAACCCCAGTTTACTCGATTCGAAAAGAGGGGTAAGGAGCGAATAACGGGCAAACCTGAAGTAATCCCAAGGGAAGAGTTGCCGACTACTCGCCCAGAACGTCAGTCTTTGCTTTGCCTTACTCCGCCTTGGGACGGTCCGCTGTTATGCCAGAATTTCTAAGTCAGTCCGTGGTTAGAATGGCTGTTCTCGGGGCGACAAGGAGAATTTATGATGAAGCGTTCTTGTGGCTTACTAGTTAAGGAAATTGGGCAGGGAATCGGACTTCGGGGATTACGTTGGATGACGGTTCTGCTGGCCGTGACCGTGGCTAGCTTCGCGGCCGGCCCGGCGTTTGCCCCCGCTGATCTTGTGATTCGTCACGCGCACGTGTACACCGTGGACGAACAGCACCCCTGGGCCGAGGCCGTCGCGGTGCGCGGCGACCGCATCGCCTGGGTCGGCTCTGATTCTCAAGTTGTGCCTTACATCGGCGCTTCAACCAAGGTCGTGGACGCGGGCGGCCGGCTCCTCCTCCCTGGCTTCATCGATTCGCACTTCCATGCCCTGCTGGGCGGCAATCCCGATGTCTTCCGCATTCAGAACAACGACTCCTTGCAGGCGATACAGGAACAGGTGAAGGACTTCGCCCGCCAGCATCCGAAACTGAAGTGGATCGAGGTAGAAGGCTGGAACTACTCGGCTTTTCCCGACGGCTCCCTGCCCACGGCGAAGGACCTGGAAGGGCTGAC
>Ga0335084_10001165_pt1 | contig 24009 bp, 16 predicted proteins | sample Lox_Sample_44_FD_206721 | JGI IMG/M metagenome (GOLD analysis project Ga0335084, IMG submission 206721) | Soil microbial communities from Loxahatchee National Wildlife Refuge, Florida, United States - Lox_Sample_4.4 | ecosystem: Environmental > Terrestrial > Soil > Wetlands | place: USA...
CGCGTCAGACGCGTCCGGCCGACCTTGACTTTTTCCCCCCGAACGGAGGATTCTTGGGGGTCACTCCCGTGTTTGCCTGAACGGCCGCCGCCCTCCCGCTACATGTCGTACGGGCGGCAGCGGGAATTACGGCTTCGCTGCTGCAAGGACACCCACATTCCCCATGCGTGACGGACCCGTTCTGCACCTGTTCGGAGGCAAGGGAGGCGCAGGCAAGAGCACCCTGGCCTCTGCCTTCGCCCTGACCCTGACCGACGCTGCTCCCAAGGAGTCGATCCTGGTCGCCAGCTCGGAGCCCACCAAGGCCCTCTCGGACGTGTGGAGGAGGCGGCTCGGCGGCAGGCCCACCCGGCTCGTCCCGGGCAAGGGCGAGGGCGGGTTGTCGGCCTACGAGTTCGAGCCGGAGTCGGTCCAGGCGCGCGCCGAGGGCATCCGCGCGGCGCTGGCCTCGGGCGCGGTGAAGGGCCTGCTGCTCTCCGACGAGGATGTCGGGAAGCTGGTGTCCGGCGTGGTACCGGGGCTCGAGCCGCTGCTCGGCCTCCTCGACATCGTGGAGCAGCTCGAGTCGGGCAAGCTCGACCGGGCGGTGGTGGACATGGCCGGAACCGGCCCCACCTTGCGTCTCTTCGACACTGCCACCGTCCTTCGCCGGGCGGTGGCCCTGGCCCGGGGCGAGAAGCCGAGCGGGAAGAAGAAGGACGCGGCGCCTCCGGGCGACTCGCCGCTGGACCAGCTGGTGGCCGAGCTGGATCGCTTCTGGGCGCTTCTGAAGGACCCGGCGCGGACGGCGTTCCACCTGGTGGCCCAGGCCGAGCCGGTGGGCGAGGCCCAGGCCAAGGCGCTGTTCACCGGGCTGCGCGAGCGGGGCATCCCGGTCGCGGAGATCGTGGTCAACGCGGTGGAGGAGCGGGCGAGCTCTCCGGCCTACGTGGGCCGCCGCGGGCTGCAGGCGCCCCACGTCCGGAAGTTCCAGACCTTCGACAAGCTCGTCCCGGTCCATCTGGTGCAGCGCCGGGTGGAGGCCCCCAAGGGCCTGGAGGGGCTGCGTCCGTTCGCCAGGGAGATCGCCGGGGGCCGGGAGACCAAGGCCCTGGAGTTCAGCGCGGCCGAGGGGCCGCCGGCGCTGGTGCGCGCCCCGTCGATGCCGCCCATCGCCGCGCCGCCCTTGCCACCCACCCGGCTCATCTTCTTCGTCGGCCAGGGCGGGGTGGGGAAGTCCTCCTGCGCCGCCGCCGCCGCGGTGACCCTGACCGAGAAGGAAGGGCCGGTGCTGCTGATCAGCGTCGACCCCGCGCACGGGCTGTCGGACGTGCTGCAGAGCCGGCTCACCGACACCGAGACCCAGGTGAAGGGCACCAAGGGTCTCTATGCCCGGGAGCTGGACGTGCCGGGGTGGTTCAACGCGCTCCGCAAGCGCTGGCGGGAGAAGGCAGAGAAGGTCTTCGAGTCCTTCGGCAAGCAGGAGGGCGTGGACCGCGAGGTGCTCAGGAACCTGCTCGACGTGGCCCCGGCCGGTCTGGAGGACCTGGCCGCGGTGAGTGTCCTCACCGACGCGCTGGTCCAGGAGCGCTTCAAGCGCATCGTGGTGGACCCGGTGGCCTCGTCCACCGGCGTGCGGCTGCTCGAGGTACCGGCGCTGGCCGGGACCTGGCTGACCAACCTCCTGGCGGTCCTGGTGAAGTACCGGGCCAAGGGGCTGGGGGAGCTGGCCGACGAGGCCGCCGCGCTGCTCAAGCACGTCAAGCGCTTCGAGGAGGCGGTGCTGAACCCCGCCGAGGCTCGCTTCGTGGTCGTCACCCGGGGCGAGGAGCTGGCGGCGGCGCGCACCGAGCGCATCGTCGAGGAGCTCCAGGGCAAGAAGCTGGCCGTGGAGCGGGTGCTGGTGAACCGCGTGCTCCCCAAGACCACCGACCCGGCCGCCGAGGAGCGCCGCCGGCAAGAGCACAACGTGGCCAAGGCCCTGGAGAAGAAGATCGGCCTGACGGTCACCGTGGCCCCGGCGCTGGGCCGCTACCCAGCCGGCCTGCGCGAGCTCAAGTCCTTCCGCACCGCCTGGTACGCGCTCACCGCCACCCAGGCCAAGACCCGGGCCGCCTAGTGCTCCGACCGGGGTGTGCTGATCGCTGCGGCGACCGATCCTCTCGCCGCGGCGCGCAGCCTCGTCGCTGCCCTGCTCGACGGCTGACGCGGCCCGCCTTGCTCACCACACCCCGGTGGGAGCACTAGCGTGGCCGGCCCCGCGTTCGCCCTCGACTTCGAGCGGCCGCTGCTCGAGCTGGAACGCAAGATCGACGAGCTGAAGTCGCTCTCGGGCGGCGGCCCCAGCGACTTCAGCGCCGAGATCCAGAAGCTGGAGAAGAAGGCCCGGCGGCTGCAGTCGGAGATCTTCTCCGACCTCTCCCGCTGGCAGGTGACGCAGCTGTCGCGTCACCCGCAGCGGCCCTACTTCCTGGACTACGTCCAGCTGCTCTTCACCGACTTCTTCGAGCTCGCCGGCGACCGCTCCTACGGCGAGGACCCGTCCATCGTCGGCGGCTGGGCCCGGCTGGACGGCCGGCCCCTGATGCTCATCGGGCACCAGAAGGGCCGGAACACCAAGGAGAACATGTTCCGGAACTTCGGGATGCCCAGGCCCGAGGGTTACCGGAAGGCGCGCCGGCTGATGGAGCTCGCCGACCGCTTCGGCCGTCCGGTGCTCACCTTCGTCGACACCCCCGGCGCGTACCCGGGCATCGGCGCCGAGGAGCGCGGACAGGCCGAGGCCATCGCGGTGAACCTCGAGGTGATGAGCCGGCTGCGGGTCCCCGTCATCAGCGTGGTCATCGGCGAGGGCGGCTCGGGTGGCGCCCTGGCCATCGCGGTGGCCAACCGGGTGCTGATGCTGGAGAACAGCATCTACTCGGTCATCAGCCCCGAGTCCTGCTCCAGCATCCTCTACCGGGACACCACCAAGGCGGAGAAGGCGGCGGACGCGCTCAAGCTCACCGCGCGAGATCTCCTCGCCCTGCGGGTCATCGACGAGCTGGTCCCCGAGCCCGACGGCGGCGCACACCGCGATCCGGCTCGGGCGGCGGAGGCCGTCGGGCGGGTGGTGCGCAAGCACCTCCAGGCGCTGCTCGCCCTGGACGGCCCGGCGCTGGTCGAGGACCGCTACCGGAAGTTCCGGGCGATGGGGCCCTTCACCCTCGCTGGCTGACGATGCGGCCCTTCATCGTCGCCATCGACGGGCCAGCCGGAGCGGGGAAGAGCACCGTCTCCAAGCTGCTGGCTCGCCGGCTGGGGCTGTCCTTCGTCGACACCGGCGCGCTCTACCGGACGGTCGCGCTCTCCGCGCGGCGGGAGGGGATCGGCGCCGGGGACGACGCCGGTCTGTCGGCGCTCATCGGGCGGATCGGCATCTGCTTCAAGGCCGCGGGCGAGGAGAACCGGGTCTACCTGGACGGCGAGGACGTCTCGGCGGAGATCCGCACCCCGGAGATCTCGCTCCTGGCCAGCGCCGTCTCCGCGCGGCCGGTGGTGCGCGAGGGGCTGCTGGGGCTACAGCGGCGGCTGGCGCTCGAGGCCCCGGTGGGCGCGGTGCTCGAGGGCCGGGACATCGGCACGGTGGTCTTCCCCGACGCCGACCTCAAGTTCTTCCTCGAGGCCAATCCGGACGTCCGGGCCCGCCGTCGCTACGAGGAGCTGTTCCAGAAGGGCGCGGAGAGCACCCTGGACGCGGTGCTCGCCGACCAGACCAAGCGCGACCGGGACGACTCCGCGCGTGCCGTGGCTCCCCTGAAGCCGGCCGAGGACGCGGTGCGGGTGGACAGCTCGTCGCTGCCGCTCTCCGAGGTGGTGCAGCGTCTGGAGCGTACCATCCGCGACCGAATGGCTTCCCGGACGCGGTAGCGGCGCCTCAGCAGGCTCCCGCAGCGCACGTCCCCGGCGCGGCGTTGTCCCCGCCGCCGGTGACGCCGGGATTGGTGGCGTCGAGGTACACCGTCACGTGGGAGCTGAACACCCCGGAGTTCGCTGGCTGGGGGATGCAGTTCACGAAGTCTGGCGGGGCTCCTCCGGTGTACCCGTAGTAGCCGAAGGCTTCGATGACGGTCCAGGGCGAAAGCGGGCCCCGGTTCATCCGCCAGACCTCGATGCACCACTGGGCCCCGCCTCCGGCCACCAGGTCCACCGTGCGGTCACCGGGGATGGGGGGCGTGGGGGCCACCTGGCTCAGCGTCTGCGCGGCGGCGATCGCCGCCTGGTAGGTCGCCTGGGGAACCAGGGCGTTGATCGCCCCGGTCGGATAGTTGGACCGGTAGATCGCCAGGGTGCGCTGTGCGGCGAGCGTCGCCCGGGAGGCGGCGAGGCTCTGGCCCCGCGCGGCCACGCTGAGGAGCAGCTGGTCCTCGGTCTGGCTGTAGATGAAGGCGGCGATCAGCGCCAGGACGGCCACTGCCGCCAGGATCACCAGGAGGACGAATCCACGGGGCGGGCTGGGACGTTTCATGGAGTAACCGTGTTCCGGAAGAAGAAGCTGGTCTGCATCACCGCCCGCACCACACCATCGATGAGCGGAGCGGGTACGTGGTTCAGGAGGATGGGGACCGGTTCGCCCACGCGGCGGTAGTCCTCGTTGCCCCGGCTGGCCAGGAACAGCTGCGCCCCGTAGATGTTGGCCGCGGTGTTGGAGATCGCGCCGCCGGGGACGTCGAAGCCGCAGGAGGGGTCGGTGGTGGTCGCCTGGCACCAGCCGTTGGGGTTGGCGGTGAGGGCGTTGGGGACCCTCCAGCTGATCTGGAGATCGTCCACCCCCTCCGAGGCCATCGCCGGGGCCTGCAGCTGGGTCGAGCATGGCAGGTTGTTGGCGACCGGGTTGCAGGGAGGGTTGCTCTGCACGTGGAGTCCCACCCGGGCCGGCTGCCCCGGGGCGCTGTTGGTCCGGTACACCAGGTAGCGCCGCCGCTGCTCGAGGATGCCCACCCGGTGCAGCGAGCCCGGACAGTTCGCCGGCCAGGCCGCGCCCGAGGGCGCCAGCCGCTCGTCGACGCTCTGGACGGTGAGGCTGATCGCGGTCCCGATGATCGCCGCCTGGGTGACCCGGCCCATGCAGTGGGTCGCGTCGCTGGAGAACATCACCACCGGGTTCGATTCTCCGCCCGGCAGCGGGTTGACCTCGGCGTCGACGAAGGGATTGGGCGCGATCAGCACCGTGACCGCCGAGAGTCCCTGGGGGGTGACCACCGAGACCTGAGCGCCCACCCGGGTGGGGTTGGTGCTCTGGGTTCCGAGCAGCACCTCGAAGGCGTCCGTCCCGCGCAGGAACCCTCCCACTGGGCCGGCCACCTCGTTGATCAGCATCGTCCCCGCCGTGTCGTTGGCCAGCGCGGTGATGTTCACCCCGAGGTTGTCGTAGGGCCGCACCACCGCGGCGAAGGCGTTGCCTCCCAGGGTGTCCGGGCCGCCACGGAAGCGGATGCCCGCGTTCTCCAGGTCCCGCTGCATCATGGTCATCCCCAGGCCAGCCGAGGCCTGGGCCGAGAGCAGGCGCTCGGTGTTGCGCATCAGCTGCGCCTGGAGATCGAACGCGGCCAGGCAGGCCAGGACGATGACCATCCCCACGGAGCTCGCCGCCATCAGCTCGACCAGGGTGAATCCCCGCGTGCGGTCAGTTGCTGACATAGGTCGACTCGGTGACCGTGACCGGCAGGGGTGAGTTGGGGATGATCGAGTTCACCTGGACGTAGAGGAAGTACGACGGCGCGCCGATGTTGGGCGAGGGGAAGCCGCCGGGGAGCAGCGGCCCGGTGCCGGGGGCCCCGCTGGTGTCGTAGATGGTCACGTTCACCAGGTACTGCCGTGCGCTGCCGGCGAGGCCGTCGGTCACCACGTACTGGGGGATGGCCATTGGCGTGGGATTGGCGCCGATGAAGGTCTGGAGCCCGAGAAAGCGCCGCATGGACCAGTTCTCGAGCTCCTGCGTCGCCACCCGCGAGGCCTGGGCGTAGCGCATCCCCTTGGAGGCGTTGTTCATCCCATGGACCGAGAGGAGGGAGATCGCCAGCACCGAGACGAAGAAGATCCCGCCGGCGACCAGCGCCTCCAGGAGGGTGAACCCGCGCGGCCTAGAAGAAACAGTAGGTCTCGTCACGCTGCACCTTCACCGTTCCGTCGTTGAAGAGGATGACGTATCGCCGGAGCGACTGCTCGACCTGGTCCCGGATCCGGAGGCAGTAGGGCCAGACGGCGGGAGTGACCAGCGTGGGGGCGTACGCGGCGTCATACGTCGCGATGGTGGGCTGCCCGTTGATGTCGAACCCCACCGAGAAGGCCGTGGGCTGGGCGATGCCGTTCCCGGTCAGCTCCAGCAGGGGATTGGGGCCCGCCCGGGGGAGCCAGGTCTGATCTCGAACCCGATCGACCCCGTTTGCGTAGGTCACCGGCGTGGCGGTGGGGAGCGGCTTCACGAAGGTGAGCGTCTGGTTCCCGTTGGGGTCCGCGGAGGCGTTGGCGATCGGACCGACCAGGAAGCCCTGGGCGTTCCCCTCGGCGACCGCCCTGGTGCGCGCCGCCTGGAGCTGGCGGACCAGCCGGCGCGCCTCACCGGTGACCCGGGAGTTCCGGGTCCCGGTGGTGAAGGCGTTGACCCCCAGCGCGAGCAGCACCGCAATCACCGCGACCGCGGTCAGCATCTCCAGGAGGGTGAATCCCCGGCGGCCCCGGGCTACTTCACTCGCTGCCATCCCTCGACCTTGATCTGAGTGGGAGGATTGTCACCGACCTTGAACTGCCGCGGGTGCGACGGGTCGGTCTCCAGCGCCACGTACAGCTTCCCGTTCCGCACCATCGGCGAGCTCGGAATTCCGGTGCCACCGGGGACCACCCCGAGATCGATCTTCGATTGCTTGACGCCGAGGTAGTCCACGATCGCCTTGACCGGGACGCCGGTGCGGGCGTCGAAGGAGTAGAGGAAGCCGTGCCCGAGGTCGGAGCAGGTTCCCGCGGCCCCGGCCGGTGGCAGGTAGGTGGTGACGTAGACCACGTTCTGGTCGAACGCTGGATCGCTCAGCATCTTCTCGTTCTGGGCGAAGCGAACCGCGAAGAGCGGCCGACCGCAACCCGAGAGCACGTCGCTGACCCCGTAGAAGTAATCGTACCCGCCCGGGGTGGCGGTGTTGGGGTGCTCGGAGTCACCGGTGCCGACGTACACGTTGAGCAGGCCGGTGGCATTGTCCAGGGCCAGGTAGGGCCGGTTGAAGATGGTGGGCCGGGGCTTGGGGAGCGGGAGAGTGGTGGTGCCGGTGGTCACCGGCAGACCGGTGTTGGCGTCGAGAATCTTCAAGGGAAGTCCGCTCAGGTCCCGGGTGCAGACCAGATTGGAGGCCGCGGGGTCGAAGAAGGGATCGGTCCCCGCGGTGATCTGGTTCTTCCAGTCGATGATGTTGGGGCTGGTGACGTCCAGCTTCCAGATCTTCCCTTCCAGGTCGGTGAAGAACGCACGCTCGACCAAGCTCCGGTCTCCAGGCCGGTAGACCGTCGGTCGGGCGATCAGGCCGTTGGGGCGAGGGTCGGCCGGATCGTCGGGGATGAGAATGCGGGCCTGGTTGGCTCCGTCGTCCAGGAGCGCTCCGGTGCTGGCATCGAGGACGTAGAGCACGTTGCCCCAGGCTACCCCGAGAGAGTCGGCCATGGGCGGCATGCCCCCGGGCATGAACACCGACCACTTCGGCGTCCCGGCCGGCTTGGTGCGTGCGATGACCGGCGCGCCGAGCGTGTACCCCAGGCGAATGGTGTTGGGCCGAGAGAGGTTCTCGTCGAGGATGGAGTTGATCTCCCACTTGGGAAGAGGGTTGGAGGGGTCGGTGATGTCGAGGGCGTAGAGCCCTCCGGCGCCCTTGCCGAACGCTCCCACCAGCAGCGTCTTCCATCCCGCCTGGACGGTGCACGCCCCGCCACCGAACTCGGGGCCGCAGACGTCGGCGATGGCGACGCTGCCGTCGACGCCGAACTCGTGACCGTCGCGCATCGCCGGGAGGTTGCTGAGGATCTGCTTCGGCACGTAGCCCCACCGCTCCTGGCCGGCCTCCGGAGCAGGGACCTTGGCGGTCACCGCGTCCTCGACGGCGTGGAGCATGCCGTCGTTCGCTCCGATGTAGACGGTCTTCTTCCGGGCGGCGACCGCGTTCCGGAAATCGCCGTAGGCCACGATCTCGGTGGCGTCCGGCCAGTTGGGACCGTTGGTCGCACCTTCCACGATCGCCGGCACCGCGTGGTAGATGTCCGACGCCCTGGAAGTCTTGGGCACACCGTTGGTGAAGCTCTGCGGCGATCCATAGACGGGCGGCTGATCGCCGATCACTCCCTTGTTCGCCAGGAAGGCGATGGTGGCGTCGGCGATGCCCGGGGTGCCGGAGAGGAGCGCCTCGAGCATCGTCTGCTGCGCGGGGGTGTTCGAGTTCGGGTACCCCCCCGCCGCCTGGGCGAAGTCGATCCGGTTGCCGGCGTTGGGATCGAGCGAGGTGTAGAGCTTTCGATCGGGCTGCGATGGCAGGTTGATCGCCGTCCCGTAGCGCCACAGATAGCTGTAGTTCGTGTCGTCCACCGAGGCGGTGTAGGTGGGCAGATCGATGTTGTCGATGTCGATGGAGTCGAGCTTCCCCTGCCACTCGGTTCCGTTGAACAGCAACCGGAAGTAGCCGACGTACATCTCGGTCCCGGCGACGTTGATCACCGGCTTGGAGCGGGTGAAGTACCCATCGAGGATGGCGCCGAACGTCGCGTCGAGCGAGGCCAGCAGGCGGGTGGGGGAGGAGCCGTCGAAGGCGACGCCGTTGGGATCGAACTTGCCCGGGTCGGTCGCCGACACCGAGGTCCCGGCGGCCTGGGCCATCTGGTTCAGCTGCGGGGAGGGGGCGAGCAGACCGAAGCCGATGACGAAGGTCTGCACGTCCACCTTCAGTCCGGCGTTGGTGGTCAGGTTCCGCAGGCGCTTCACCGCCCCGACCGGGTCGTTGCTGGGGAGGTTGTCCGGGAACTCCTCGCCGTCGGTCATCAGCAGCACGTAGTAGCGACGGCAGGCCGCGTACGGGTCGGTGTCGATCTCCGACTTGAGCCAGTCCGCCACGTTGGTCAGCGCACCGGTGAGCGGGGTGTAGTCGCCGTAGGCTGGGGTCTGGAGGCCCTGGGGGTTCGTCACCGGGTCGTACTTCGACAGCATGTTGAGGATCGGCTGGCCGGGGAGGGCGTTGTCCAGAGCGAAGGGGGTGAAGGTGAGCGCCGAGCGCCCGTCGGGGAACCGCCCCCAGCCGCTGGTCCGGTTGGGGGGAAGCGCCGCGGCCACTGCGGCGAAGCCCGCGGCGTCGACGGTGGGCGGAGGGGTCTCCGAGAACTGATAGGTGCAGGTGGGGCAATTGGTCGGGTCGTGGGCCAGCGGCGCAGACACCGGAGGGTTGGCAGTGAGGGGATCGTAGTAGTCCGCGACCAGATCCACGTAGTACCGATCCGGAAAGCCGCCCCCGGTCAGCCAGTCGCCGGAGAACACCGTGGGATCGACCGGGAACAGGGGGTCGCTCAGGTTGGCCGGCGGATCCGCCGCCGGATAGAGCCCGGGCGCGTTGACGTTGAGCCACGGGTATCCGGTCACGGCGGCGGGGAGCAGGCTGTACCGACCGCGCGGATACCCAGGGACGGCGCCGCTCCGCCAGCTCAGCTTGCAGATGACCCCGTTCGAGCACTCCGGGTGGGTGGCGCTGTTGGCGATGACGTTCGGACAGTCTCCGTTGGAGAACTGGCCGCCGGAGTAGGTGACCGGAGTCGGAAGGCCGTGCTGGTCGTCGCGGTCGGTGTACGAGACCAGCGTCGCACCCACGATGTCCCCTGGGTTCGGCTGGACCGAGTAGAGGTATTCCGGGTGGGCGAAGAAGTCCTGGAAGTACCGGTAATTGCAATAGGTGTCGGACTGCGAGGTGGTGTATTGCCACATCCTCGCGGTGTAGTTGCACTGGAAGGTGTATTGGCTCCAGTTGTAGTTGGTCCGACGGAACGTGCAGTAGTGCTGGTAGGTCTCCCCGGGGATGATCTTGTCGTCGATCGCCGTCCAGCTGCATCGCTGTCCGAGCACGTTGCGGCAACCAGTGTCGTTCGGCTGGCCAGCCCCCGTTCCTGCAGTCGACATCCACTGCCATGCAGCCGGTCCGGAGTTCTGGTCGACCACCGTGCCGATCGCGGGGCAGCTTGCACCGTAGGTCGTGAGCTGGACCGAGACGTCGGTGGTGGTGTTCGGCCTGGGGTCCCAGGTCGGGCCCGGTGAGACGCCGAACTCGTAGAGCGTGGTGTTGGCGATGTAGGTCTTGGTTGGCCCGCTGTTCTTGGTCAGCTCGCAGCCGCCCTGGACCCCGTTGCAGCCGAAGGTGGCGCCGGAGTACGGGTCCGACAGGCCACACCCGGCGTTGAAGCTGCCGACCCATGGGGCGCCCGGGCGGTCGTAGGTCACCGATCCCTGGGTGAAGCTGGGCCCGACGTCGTTGCTCCAGATCCCCGGGTAGTTCACCTGGGATTCACTGGTGAAGAAGAGATCGCAGGGCTGCGTGGCGCACGCCCCGCCGTTGTAGGCCAGATACTGCAGCTGGCAGGTGGGGGTGGTCTTCAGGAACGAGAACGCGCCATCGATGGGGAGCCGCTTCCACCAGGGGTAGGGCTCGCCGGAGACGTCGAAGGTGTCGGTCGGTCCGAAGCCGGCACCCACGACGTTCACGCTGTGCGGATCCGCGGTGGGATTGCTCACTCCCTCCTTGCGATAGCTGTGCGAACCGAGCGCGTTGGGGAGCGTGGCGCTGGCCAGCACCGGGCTGGTGGCCCCGAAGAAGGCGGGGTCGGTTCCGGTTCCGGTCAGGTCGGTGAGGCTCTTGAACGTCCAGGTGGCGAAGGGTCCGTTGCCGAGGGCGATGCGGTCGTAGGTGCAGCTGGTGGTGAGATTCTCGGGTTGCTTGGTGAGCTGGTAGTACTGGGTGTAGCCCGCCATCCCCATGTAGATGCGAGAGGTGAACTTGGGCAGGTTGAGGTAGAGCGACTTCTTGCCGATGCACCACTTGTTGTCGCACGGGTCGCCCGGCCTGCTCGGATCCCAGTCCTGGCCGATGGCGCTCGGGTCGCCGTTGGGGTCACCGGGCCGGTACTGCATCGACTTCGAGGTGTCGAAGATGATGAAGATCTTGGGCTCGTAGAAGCTCTTGATGCCCGGCGTGTCGGTGATCACCGGTCCGGCGTGGGCGACGGGGATCCCGAGGGGGAGGGGCCCCGCGGCCATCACGAAGACCAGCACCCACATCACGGCGAACTGGGAGAAGAGCTTGACGTGTCGCATCGCCCGGGTGGGGGCAGCAAGCGACACGCCATGGCCGGCCCGCGTTTTCTGATGTGCGCTCGCGTGGTTACCCCGACCCAGGAGCATGCCGGGAGATGGACGCAAACTTTTCCTCGCAAAGTTTGCGAAGTCGGTGAGAGGCGGGCCTACACCGAGGAGCGCCGCCGTCGCCGCTCCCTCGCGCGCTCCCGGCGGCTCTGCCTGAGGCCGAGCTCTCCGGGGGTGGGCGTCCCCTCGCGCGGGGGCTCGATGGCTCTGGGCGCTCCGGCCGAGGCCAGCGCCGGCAGCCGCACCACGAACGTCGATCCCTCGCCGACCTTGCTCTGCACCGAGATGCTGCCCCCGTGGCTCTTCACGATGCGCTGGCAGATGGCCAGGCCCAGGCCGGTGCCCTTCTGCTTGGTGGTGAAGAAGGGGACGAAGATGTTGGGCTGCTGCTCGGGCGGGATGCCCGGCCCGTCGTCGGTGACGTCGATCTCCACGAAGTCCCCCCCGGTGCGGAGATCTGCGAACCGCTCGGGGCCGCGGGTCCTGACCCGGATGGTGCCGGGGGCCGTCCCCAGCGCCTGCATCGCGTTCTGCACCAGGTTGATGAGCACCTGCTTGAGCTGCTCGGGGTCGCCCTCCACCGCGGGGAGCGACTCGCCGAGCTCCACCACCAGCGCCAGCCGTCCGGGGATCTCGTTCTGGATGAGCCGGATGGTGCGGGCCACCACCTCGTTGAGGTCCACCGTTCCAAAGCTCTGCTTCAGGGGCCGGGCGTAGTCGAGGAACTGGGTCACCACCCCGTTCAGGCGGTTGACCTCCTCGACGATGACGTCCAGGAACTCGCCCTCCTCGCCGGCCCGGGGCCGTGGCTCGAGGCACTGGGCGGCGCCCTTGATCGCTCCCAGCGGGTTGCGGATCTCGTGCGCCAGGCCGGCCGCCATCTCGCCCAGCGCCGCCAGCCGGTCGCGCTCGCGCATCCGCTCGTACAGCTTGCTGTTCTCGACGATGGTCGCCAGCCGCTCGGCCACCTCGAGCACCATGGCGATCTCGTCCGAAGCGAAGGCCTCGGGCACCCGTTCGTCCCAGAGGTTGAGGAAGCCCACCACCCGGTCCCCGCCCACCAGCGGCACGGTGAAGGCGGACTTGAGGGACAGCAGCGCGTTTCGGGTGTCGAGCGTGCGCTTCAGCTCCTCGCGGCTCCGCCGGCCCTCGGCGGTGCGGGTGCGCATCTCGATGATCCGCCGCTCGAGGTTCTCCAGCAGCACCGCCTTCTGCCCGCTCGCCGCCGCGGAGAGAAGTCCCCGCGCCGCCGCCGCGTCGAGGAATGCCGCCGGCTCGGGCCCGCGGAAGTTCGCCCGCTGGAAGCCGGGGCGGTCCTCGGCCAGCAGATAGACCGAGGCGTGCGTCACCCGCCGCGTCTCCTCCAGCGCGTCGAGGATCACCTCGGTGGCCTCCCCGGGGTCGATGACGTTGGCCAGCCGGGTCCGGAGCGCGCCGAGCGACCGGAGCAGCTCGCTCCGCTCGCGGAAGAAGATGTGCACCACCTGCGCCTCGACCTTCGCCCGGAGCGGCTCGAGCAGGATGCCGATCACGAAGGCCGAGAGGACGGTGTTGAACAGGTAGAGCGAGGTATTCCCCTTCACCCAGGCGGTGAGCACCAGGAACACCACGGCCAGCATCACCGCCAGCACCGTCTGGCTGGCCACCTTCCCCAGCAGCTCGTGCAGGTCCATCAGCCGCAGTCGGAGCAGGGTCTGGGCGAGGAAGAACAGGTACAGCGTGGTCACCACCGGCCCCAGGGTGGGGAAGGGAAGCCCCAGGGTCACCAGCCCGTCCAGGGCGGTGAAGAGCAGCGCCGCCGCCGCCCCGATGGCCAGGTAGGTGAGGCGGGCACGCTCGGTCTTCGAGTCGCTCCGCCGGACCCGCCGGACCAGGAGCGACAGCGAGAGGAGCATCGTCCCGAAGCACCAGACCGCCACCACCGCCCGGCCCCACGCCGAGGTGGCCAGCGGTGTCACCGCCACCGCCAGCCCGAGGAACACCGAGAAGACGGCCACCCTTCGGCTGGTCCTCCGCCCCTGGCTCTGGCCGCCGAGGAACTCCAGGAAGAAGGCCAGGGCTGCCGACGGCACCACCGCCGCGGAGAAGACCCGGAGCCCCACCACCACCCGCACCGGCCAGCCGGTGAGACCGCCGGAGAGGAAGACGCTGCGGAGGAAGTCGGCCAGGTAGAAGGCGCCCGCGGCGAAGGCAAACACCGAGTACGCGGTCAGCACCCGGGCCCGGCTGGTGCGCAGCACCATCGACAGGCCCAGGGCCGTGGCCACGATGCAGGCGAGGAGCGCGGTCTGGGTGCGGATGTCCATCGGGCTTGCTGGACGCCAAGTCTAATCCCCAATGGTTGCGCCCGGTGGACGGACCCTTCACACTCCGGGGGCTCGCCCGCCCCGCCGTGCTCCTCCCGCTCGTCGCCCTACTCCTCGCCGCACCCCCGGACACCTCGCCGGCCGCCCCCACCGACCCCGCACCCGACGTGGAGCAGGGGCTGGTCCCGGACGACGTGGCCGAGGTCTGGAATCCCGCCTTCCCGTCCGGACCGACGCCGGTGATTGCCGCGGCGTCCGCCGGCGCCCGGGTCGACGCCCGGACGCTCGACCCGGTGTTCACCGGCGAGCTGGCCCTTCCGCGCGCCGAGTTCGAGGCCGGCCGCTACGAGCGCACGGTGCAGCTGCTGGCGAAGGCGAAGGCCACGCCCGAGGTCAGGTACCTCCGCGCTCTGGCCCAGCTCCGGGTGCGGCCGGCCGCGGCCCCTGCCGCGGAGCTGGAGGCGCTCGCCGCTGAGTTGCCCGCCATCGCCGACCGGTGCCGCCTCCAGGCAGCGCTCGCCCACGAGGAGCTGGGCGATCTCGCCGCCGCCAGGCGTCTCTTCGCCGTCGTCCCGCCCACCTCCCGCGTGTACCCCGACGCTCGCTTCGGCCTGGCCCGCCTGCTCCGGCGGCAGGGTGAGCTCTCCCTCGCCGCCGAGGTGCTCGAGCCGCTCGCCCGGGGCTCCTCCCCTCTCTGGGGGCGAGACGTGGCCGCCGAGGCGCTGGTGACGCAGGCCGACCTCGCCCGGACAAGGCGGGACACCGAGGCCGAGCGCCTGGCGCTGATCGCCCTGTGGAGTGGCCACCCCCGCTCGCCGCTCGCCGCCCAGGCGGAGCGCCGCCTGGGAAAGTCCGCACTCGGCGTGCCGGCGGTGGTGGCGCGCGCCGAGGCGCTGGTGGAGCTGCACCGGAACCGCCAGGGCCTCGAGGTGCTGCGGCCGGTGCTTTCCAGGCTCAAGGTTCCGGATCCGCTCGCCTGCCGCGCGCGCCTGGTCGAGGGCCGAGCGCTGCGCAAGGAGCGGCGCCACTCCGAGGCGCAGGAGGCACTCGCCCCGGTGGCCCGCGCCTGCACCGACCCGGACCTCCGCGTCCGCGCACTGTACCTGCTCGGCACCTCGCAGGCGGTGGTCGCCCCGGCGACGGCGGTGAAGACCTTCGACGCGCTGGCGAAGGAATTCCCGGAGAACCCGCTGGCCGACGACGCGCTCTACGTGGCCGCCGATCTCCTGGCTCAGGACGCCGACACGCAAGGCGCGCTCTCCCGGCTGGAGCGAATCGCCGAGCGCTATCCCGAGGGAGACCAGCTCGGGGAGGCGCTGTTCAAGGCGTTCTGGCTGCGCCACCAGGCGGGCGACGAGCCCGGAGCGCTCGCTGCGCTGGCCGCGCTGGAGAAGGCGCGCGGAGGGGCCGAGGAGAGCTACGACGTCGAGCGGGCGCGGTACTGGCGCGCGCGGGTGCTGGACCGGGGCAAGCAGCTCGACCAGGCGCTCGTGCTCTGGGAGGCGCTGGCGCTCGAGCACCCCGGCACCTACTACGGGCTGCTGGCCCGCGAGCGGCTGGCGGAGCGCGACCCGGTGCGGGCGGCACGGGTGGCCACCCAGCTGGCGGCGTTGCCGGTGGCGGCGACCCCCACCGCGTTCGACGCCGGCACGCTGCTGGAGGACCCGCACTTCCTCGCCGGGGCGGCGCTGCTGCGCTTGGGCTTCAACGACGCCGCCTCGTCCGAGCTGCTCGCCGCCCGCCGCTCCGGCCAGCCGCCCGAGGCCCAGCGCCTGCTGGTGGAGGCCCTCGCCCGCACCGGCGATGTCCGCTCCGCCCACGGGGTGGCGCGGCTGGCGCTCCGGCGGGACCTGAGCGGTCCGGTTGCCCCCGGCTCGCGGGACCTCTGGTCCATCGCCTACCCCGACGCCTTCCGCGACCTGGTGGTCCGCTACACCCGTGGCTCGCCGGTGGAGCCCGAGCTGCTTCAGGCGCTGATGCGCGAGGAGAGCGCGCTCGACCCCCACGCCCTCTCCTGGGCCGGGGCAGTGGGGCTCACCCAGCTGATGCTCCCCACCGCGCGGGAGATGGCGAAGACCCTGCGCATCCGGGCGCCGAACGCCGAGCAGCTCCAGAACCCCTCCACCAACATCCAGCTCGGTGCGGCGTACCTCGGCCGCCTGCTGCAGCGCTTCGAGGGGAACGTGGCCCTGGCACTGGCGAGCTACAACGCCGGGGAAGGCGCGGTGAACCGCTGGAGGGCGGCCCGGCCGGAGACCGAGCTCGACCGCTGGGTGGAGGAGATTCCGCTCGCCGAGACCCGCGGTTACGTCAAGCGGGTGCTCCGCAGCTGGAACACCTACCGGCTCCTCGGCGGGCGGCCCCTCCCCGGAGTGGTGAAGACCACCGCGCCCGCCGCGCCCCGGGCGGAGCGCGACCGATGAGCGACGGCGGACTGAGCGCGGCGACCCGCGAGCGACTTCGGGCGCTGCCCTCGGTGGAGGCGGTGCTGGTCTCCGAGGCTGGGCGGGCGGCGCTGCAGATTCACCCCCGTCCTCGGGTGGTGGAGGCCATCCGCCGGGTGCTGGGGGTGCTGCGCTCCCGCATCCTCCAGGGCGAGGCGGCGAGCTTCTCGTCCGATGCGCTCGGGCCCGCGCTGGTCGCGCTCGGCACGCCGGGGCTCCGCCGGGTGCTCAACGCCACCGGCGTGGTGCTCCACACCAACCTCGGCCGGGCGCCGCTCGCGCCGGAGGCGCTGGCCAGGGTGGACGCCGTGGCCCTCGGCTACTCCAACCTCGAGCTGGACCTCGAGACCGGCGAGCGGGGGTCGCGCTTCGCCCCGCTGCTCGAGTCGCTTCGCGCCCTGACCGGGGCCGAGGACGCCATCGTGGTCAACAACTGCGCGGCGGCGACGCTCCTGGTCCTCACCGCGCTCGCCGAGGGGCGGGAGGTGGTGGTCTCCCGCGGCGAGCTGGTGGAGATCGGCGGCGGGTTCCGCATCCCCGACGTGATGCGCCAGTCGCACGCCACCCTGGTCGAGGTCGGCACCACCAACCGCACCCGGCGGGCCGACTACGAGCGGGCCCTCTCCCCGGCCACCGCCCTGGTGACCAAGGTGCACCGCTCCAACTTCGCGCTGGTGGGCTTCACCGAGGAAGCCTCGGTGGAGGAGCTGGCCCGGCTGTGCCAGCCGCGCGGCGTGCCGCTCTTCGTCGACGCCGGCAGCGGGCTCCTCACCCCGCTCGACCTGCCGGGGGCGGCGAGTGAGCCGACGATGCGGGGCCACATCGAGGCCGGGGCAGATCTCGTCGCCTTCTCCGGCGACAAGCTGCTCGGCGGGCCGCAGGCGGGCATCGTCGTCGGCCGGGCGTTCTGGATCTCGCGGCTCCGGGCGCACCCGCTGGCCCGGGCGCTCCGGGTGGACAAGCTCACCGTCGCGGCCCTCGAGGCCACCCTTCGGATGGTCCAGGACGGCCGCGGGGACCAGATTCCCGCCCGTGCGCTGGCGCTCGCCCCCGAGCCCGTGCTCCGCGCCCGCGCCGAGGCGCTCCGCCAGCGCCTGTCCGACGCCGGGGTGAGCGCCCGGGTGGTCCACGTGGAGGGACAGGTGGGAGGAGGGACGCTGCCCCTGGCCCGCCCGCTGTCCTGGGCCTGCGTGGTCGAGGGCGAGGCCGAGGCGCTCGCCGCCCGGTTGCGCACCGGGGAGCCCTCGGTGCTGGGGCGCATCGAGGACGGACGTCTGGTCCTGGACGTCCGGTGCATCGATGACCCGGACGTCGGACCGGTCGCAGCGGCGGTGGCTGCGGCGTGCGCGCCGCTTCCTGGCGTGTAGGTCGGACTCCCCACTAGAATCCCCGGCCGGCGACGACGCCGAACGTGAAGCGCTACGGCCTCAACAACGTGGTGGAGCTGGCCCGTCAGAGGCCACGCCCCGACGAGCTACCCGGGGGCCGTCGGGCGCGGCGCATCGTGGCCGTGGGCGGTGGCAAGGGTGGCATCGGCAAGTCGCTGGTCTCGGCCAACCTGGGCATCGCCCTGGCTCGCGCCGGATATCGGGTCATGCTGGTCGACGTCGACCTCGGCGGCGCGAACCTCCACACCTGTCTCGGCATCAGCCAGCCCCAGGGCACCCTCTCCGACGTGGTGACCAAGGGCACCCGCATCGAGTCCCTGGCGTCACCGACGGGCATCGACAACCTGAGCCTCGTCTCGGGCGCCATGGACGCGCTCGATGCGGCGAATCCGCGGGCGCAGGCCCGGGCTCGCCTGGTGGAGCAGCTGCAGACGCTGGACACCGACTACCTGGTGCTGGACCTCGGCGCCGGCACCTCGCTCCACACCATCGACTTCTTCCTCCTCGCTGACCACGGCGTGCTGGTGCTCCTGCCCGAGCCGACCTCGGTGGAGAACGCCTACCGCTTCCTGAAGGCGGCGCTCTTCCGGCGGCTGCAGCAGACCGCGCAGGCGCTGGGGGTGGCGCACCTGGCCGAGGCCGCGCTGGGCAGCCAGGGCAGCGCGATGCGGACCCCGGCCGAGGTGGTCAAGGCGGTGGCCGAGACCCATCCGGACGCGGCCGCCCAGCTGGAGCGCTCGCTGCGCGACTTCCGGGTGAAGCTGGTGGTGAACCAGGTCCGTTCGGGGGCGGACCAGAGCGTGGGGCGCGCGGTGGTTGCGGCGTGGAAGAAGTTCTTCGGCCTGGACATGGACTACCTGGGGGCGATCGCCTACGACGACGCGGCCTGGCAGACGGTGCGGAAGCGCCGGCCGCTCCTGGTGGACGCGGCCACCTCGGCGGCGGCGGAAGATCTGGTGACGGTGGCCGAGGCGCTGGCTGCGCTCGATCGTCCGAGGTCGGCCGGGCGATGACCGCCACCGAGGAGCCGACGCTGTACGACGTGCTGGAGGTGGACCCCGCCTCCTCGCTCGACGAGCTGCGGGCGGCGGTGGAGCGGGCCCGGGAGACCTACGGGCAGGAGTCCCTGGCGGTCTACGCGCTGGTCGACGAGGACCAGCTCGAGGAGCTCCGGGCGAGGCTGGACGAGGCGGCGACGGTGCTGCTCGACCCCGCCCGCCGGGCCAGCTACGACCGGTCCATCGGACGCATCGGCCCGGCGACGCTCTGGGCCGAGGACGACGAGGAGGACGAGACCCCGCTGCCGCCCGTCGAGCCCGGTCCGCACGCCCGCGCCGCGGATCTGGACATGGACGAGGAGCCGGGGGGCGAGGAGGAGCCGCCACCGAGGCAGCAGGCGCTGGCGCTCGACGTCTCCGAGGGGCCGGGCCCGTTCGGCCGGACCGCCGAGCTGCCATCGCCGGAGGCTCCTCCGGAGGCGGCGCCGGAGCCGGAGAAGCCTGCGCCACTGCTGAGCGGAGACTGGGCGGCGGCCGTCCCCGCGCCACAGCAGACGGCGGACACGTCCGGGCGCGAGGTCGCGCCCGAGTCCGGCGGGGAGGGAATGTCGACCGACGGCGGCGCTCCACCCGAGCGCACCACGCTCCCTCCCGCGCTCGGGCTGCGGCTCAAGCCCGCCCCCCGGGCCGCGTCGCCCCCGCCGGTCGCCGTCGCGCCCGAGGAGCCGCCACCCGCCCCCGCGTCGCCCCCGCCGGCCGCCGCCCCCGAGCTGCCGACCCGAGCGGGCGAGAGCAGGCGCAAGCTGGACATCGCCTCGGATGCCGAGTTCAACGGCGAGCTGCTGCGCCGGGTCCGGGAGTCCCACGGCCTGTCGCTCCAGCAGGTCGCCGAGCGCACGCGCATCACCCGCATTCATCTGGAGAACGTGGAGGCCGACCGGTATGACCGGCTCCCGGCCACCGTGTACCTCCGGGGCATCCTGGTGAACCTGGCCCGCGAGCTCCGGCTGGATCCGGCGCGGGTGAGCAAGACCTATCTCCTCGCCGCGCAGCGTTCGCCCGCGCGCGGCGCCGTGGGCCCTGGGAGGGACTGACCGATGACCGACGAAGAGCGAACCAAGGCGCTGCGGCTCGCCCGGGCCATTGCCTCAGACATCTCGCTCTACAACGAGCAGAAGATCATCAAGGGCATCGAGCAGGACAACCTCTTCGACGTGCTCAAGGAGGAGCTCGACGAGGGCAGGGACCTGTACCGGAGCCGGGTGAGCCAGGAGGTCTACACCACCACCAACTTCTTCGACCGGGCGGTGGTGGACATCATCGTGCGCGGCAAGGCGCACGTGCGGTCCAAGATCTGGTGACGGCGGGCCGCGCGGCGCCCGGCGGCGACACTCCGGCAGGACAGGTGAGCAGCGAGCCACAGCGGCACGGGTCGGGCGGGGTGCTCCATCGCTTCACCGCCGGACCGGCACTCCGGGGTGAGCGCCTCGACCGGGCCGTGGCCTCGAGCCTCCCCGACCTCAGCCGGTCGCGGGTCCAGAGTCTTCTCCAGGCCGGCCGCGTGCTCGTGGACGGACGCCTTGGCCGGCCGGCGCTCCGGCTCAAGGGGGGCGAGAGCCTGGAGGTCGCCGTCCCACCTCCCCAGCCTGCCATCCCCCAGCCCGAGGACCTCCCCCTCACCATCCTCCACCAGGACCGCGACCTCCTGGTCCTCGACAAGCCCGCCGGGCTCGTCGTCCATCCCGCCGCGGGGCACGCGCGCGGGACGCTGGTGAATGCGCTGCTCCACCACGTCCCGGGGCTCTCCGGCATCGGAGGCGTGCTCCGGCCAGGCATCGTGCACCGCCTCGACAAGGAGACCTCCGGCTGCCTGGTGGTGGCGAAGAACGACGCTGCGCTCCAGGCCCTCCAGCGCGCCTTCCAGGAGCGCACGGTGGAGAAGACCTACCTCGCCCTCGTGCATGGCCATCCGCCCGCCACCGGCCGGCTCGCCACGCTCCACGCCCGGCACCCCCGCGACCGGAAGCGCTTCACCGGCAAGGCCCGGAGCGGAAAGCCAGCGGTCACCACCTGGCGCGTCCGCGCACTCCTCCACGGCGCTGCGCTGCTCGAGGTCGGCCTCGAGACTGGCCGCACCCACCAGATCCGCGTCCACCTCTCCGAGCTGGGCCATCCCTTGCTCGGGGACCCACTCTACGGCGGCACGCGGAGGGGCGACGCGCGGGTGAAGGCCGTCCAGGCCCGGCTCGGTCGCCAGGCCCTGCACGCCTGGCGGCTGGCGTTCCCCCACCCCCGCACCGGCAAGCCCGTCCGGTGCGAGGCCGAGGTTCCTCGAGACCTCGCCCGGGCGATCGACGAGCTCACAGCCCGGTGACTGAGAGCGCTCCCTGCTGCCGCCGGGAGAGCACCTTCACCGGGGGGATCGCCAGCACCCGCATGAAGACCTTCAGCAGCTCGGGGTCGAACTTGTGGCGGAGCTCGCTCCACATCAGCATCATCGCCACCTCGGGGCCGTAGGCGTCACGGAAGGGGCGCTTGCTGGTCAGCGCGTCGAAGCCGGCGGTGATGGCGATGATCTTCGCGTACAGCCCCAGCGACGACTTGGGGATGATCATCTGGATGTTGCCGCGGGCGTCGCGCACCGCGGTGCCGAAGTCGCTCTTGTACTCCAGCGTGGTCACCACCCGGTGCAGGGTCGTCCGGGTGAAGCCCTTCTCCATCAGCACGTTCCGCACCGAGATCAGCGGCGCCCGGGCGATGAGGGCCCGCTCCTCCCCGGTCAGCCCACCGCGCTTGCCGGCCAGCTCGTCGGGGATGGTCGCCATCCCCGCGTCGTGGAAGAGCGCGATGAAGCCCAGGTCCCGCAGCTGGGCCTTGGTCAGCCCCAGCTCCACCCCGAACACGATGGAGAGCAGGCAGGTGTTCACCTGGTGGAAGATCAAATATTCGGACTCCTGGCGCATGGTGGTCATGCCCAGGAAGTGCACCTTCGCGTCGTAGCAGATGTCGACCAGGTCCTGGACGATGCGCAGCGCCCGTACCGCCATCATCGGTGTGCCCTTGCGGACCGAATCCAGGTACTTGGAGATGAAGAACACCGCGCGGGCGTAGACGGTGATCGCGTACTTCTTGCGGTCCACCTTCTCCTCGTCGTCGAGCTTCTCCTTCTCCAGCTTCTCCCGCAGCTTGCTCCAGCGGGCGATCTTGATCGCCAGCAGCTTCCGGTTGCTCAGCCCGTCGTCGTCGGGCGTCTCGGTCACGTCCTTGGCGAAGATCCAGACGAAGTTCTTCAGCTCGGCGATCTGCACCGGCTTGGCCAGGGTGAAGCCACCCACGTCCTTGGCCCGCATCTCCTCCAGCAGGTAGCGGATGTTCTCCACCGCGTTGAGCTCGACCTTCACCAGCATGTTGTTGACGTAGAACGAGCTCTTGATCCCCACCAGGTCGAAGCGCCCCTCGCGGGAGATGATGAGGTTCAGGTTGTCCTGGAGCGACATCATCGGGCGCTCGAACACCGCGTTGTCCGGGTCGTACATCTTCGCCGAGCGCACCAGCATGTAGAGCGTGGACAGCACCGAGCGCGAGAGCTGCTGCAGCTTCTCCGAGTGGTCGCGCCCGAACTCGAGGATTCCCTCGTCGCCGGTGCCGCTGATCCGGAGGTTGTCGGCCACTAGTGCCTCGACCGGGGTGTCGTGAGCATGGCGAGATGGCAGAGACCGAAGCGAGACGGCGCACACGAGGGACGAGCAGCGGAGGCGTGCCTCGTGGCACATCGAGCAGCACAGGGCCGAGTCTGCGCGTCGCAGCGAGACGATCGGCCGTCGAAGCGATCAGTACACCCCGGTCGAGGCACTCAGCCCGCCTCCTGCGCCGCTGCGTCACCGAAGAGCTTCCGCCGCGTCTCGCCCAGCGCCCGCCGGGCGGCCACCAGCACCTCCGAGGGCTGGCTCCGGTCGTCCACGACCGCCTGCAGCGCCCTGTAGGACTGGATCGACTGCACCCCCGCCAGCCCGTGCACCGCCAGCAGCTTCGCCTCCAGCACCCGCGCCCGGTTCCAGAGCTGGGGCTTCTCGGCCAGCAGCTGGGTCATCAGGGAGATCGCCGTGGGTAGCCCGGTGCTCCCCAGCGCGGTGTAGAAGGCCGCCTGCTCCTCGGCGCTCCGCTTCTTGAAGTCCTTGCCCTTCAGCACCGTGACCAGGTCGAGGTAGGCCTGCTCCCGGTCGTACTCCGGCAGCAGCCGCGCCGCCTGCACCCGCACCTGCGGGTTCTCGTCCTTCAGCGCCTCGGCGATCAGCCGCCGTGACTCGACGCTCCGGCCACGGGCGATGGTCCCCATCACGTCCAGCCGGACCGCGAGGTTCCGGTGCTTCAGCACCCGCCCGAAGAGCTGCATCCGGTCCGGATGCTGGGCGCGTTCGAGCACGTAGACCATGTCCCGCACCGTCATCGGCCGCTCCGACGACAGCCGCTGGATGACCTCGGTGGCGCTCACCTTGCAGAACTCGGCGATCACGTCGCAGAGCACCAGCCGGTGCTCCGGCGCGTCCAGCGTCTCCAGCACCTCGAGCAGGATGGGCATCGTGCTCGGCTGCAGCGAGCCCAGGTACCGGCCGATGTCCGCCAGCACTCCCGGGCGCGCGGCGCGGAGCACGTCGGCCACCCGGACCAGGCGCTGCTCCTCGCCCATCTTCTCCACGAAGGTGGCCTTCAGCCGGCGGATGCCGCTCATCCCCGGACGGTCCTCCATCGCCCGGAGCTTGAGGACGATCTGGTTGATGATCGCGAAGTCCTCCTGGAGGAGCAGCGCGTCCAGGAGCTGGAAGAACATCTCCTCCAGCAGCTCGGGGTCGTCCACCCCGGCCTCGGCCACCTGGAAGATGGACGAGACCAGCTTGGGGAAGAGGCGGCTGTGCTCCTCCTCGGCGATCTCCTTCTGCAGCTCCGCCTTGAGCTCGTCGCTCGCGGTGGCCCCGGCGATCACCGCGCCCCGGACCTGATCCACGCCCTCCAGCTTCAATTCGAGATCTTCGGCGGTCACCCGGGCGAAGCGGAGGAAGTCGTCGGAATGGCTGCGCAGCCGCGAGTAGAGGTACTCGACGATCTTGTCGACCGCGACCTGCACCTCCTCGTCGGTGAAGCCGTCGACCTTGAACCCTTCCACCACCACGTATTCCAGGTGGTCGAGCGGGGAGCGCCACAGCTGGGCCACCGTGTCCTCGCCCTGCTTCTCCACGTCGCTCAGCGCCACCAGGGTGAAGGTCAACAGCTCGTCCGCCCTCAGGTCCGGCCGGAAGATGAACTGGCGGATCCCGTCCCGCCAGAACTTGAAGGGCAGCGGAGTGTCCTCGCTGAACAGCGGCTGCTCGAAGAGGGTGAAGTTCTGCTGCTCCACCTTGAAGATCAGCGGTCCGAAGCGGTCGGTGTACTGCTTGATCGCCTCGTGGGCCTTGGAGAGGTACTCGGTGTACCGGCTCTCGTTGTGCCGGT